>ERZ894203.417-NODE-417-length-36831-cov-12.681722_pt1 | contig 36831 bp, 28 predicted proteins | sample MGYA00380286_ERZ894203 | MGnify/ENA primary metagenome ERZ894203 (study PRJEB32331, sample SAMN06328484) | human gut metagenome | biome: human gut microbiome; feature: stool | host: Homo sapiens | collected 2014-02-06 ... | reverse complement strand
CATTTAAAGTAGTTAATATTTTCACAATATTTATCAAATATTGTGAAAATGAAACAATCGGATATATTTTTAAAAATAATTACAAAAATACTTGATTTAATAGAAAATGGGTGATATAATGACAACAACATTTATAAGAAAAATAATGAAAGGAAAGAAAATAATGCAAAAGGAAACTAAGAAAGAAAGATTTTACAGAATTTCAGAGGCAAGAAAAATTAAAATACTTGACGGAATTCGCCTGCTTGAAAACTGCTCAAACAAATCAAATTACGAATACACAAATGATGAAATAGAAAACATATTTGCAGACATTGAAAAAGCCTTACATTCGGCAAAAGCAAAATTTACGGCAGATACAAAGCAACAACGTATAGATATGTTTAAATCTGAGTTTGAAAGAGAATATACGTGGCTTAACGGATTTATGAGAAATGTTTACAGATTTGCAGATAAAGAGGCTATGATTTCTCCCGAAACAAAGACTGCTTGGACATACTCTGAACTTAATTCAGAAGCAAACCGTTTTTCAAATGCGATTTTGGAAGCAGGAATAATAAAAGGCGGAGTAGTGATGTTCCAACTTTTGAATTGCCCGGAATTTGCGTTTGCATATATCGCTTGCCATAAAACAGGTACAGTAAGTTGTCCGATAAATTTCAGATTGTCAGCCGGTGAAATTGCAATAACTATTGAGGACAGCAGACCGACAGTATTTATATATGAATCAATCAACAAAGACGCTGTTGAACAGGCACTGAAACTTTCAAAATTCACACCGAAAGTGATAATTATGGTGGACGAAGAAGGAGCGGCTCCTATACCTGGTACGGTAAAATATTCGGATTTTGTGAAGAATGCATCGGCAGAAAATCCGAATTTGAATTGGAATCTTTCTATATATGATGAAACGACAAGACTTTATACATCGGGAACAACAGGCAGACCAAAAGGTGTTTGCATAACAAGTATTAACGAAGTGCTTTCGGCGCACGATGTTATGATACATTTCCCGTTCTCGTCAGAGGATAAGTCTATGAATACAACACCTTGGTTCCACAGAGGCGGTTTGCATTCGGGCGGTCTTACACCGACATTTTATGCGGGTGGCTGTGTTACGATAATGCGTAAATTTGACGCGGCTTTGACGCTTAAATATGTGGAAGATTATAAGCTTTCGTTCATAATCGGTGTACCGGCTGTTTTGGAACGTCTTACGGAGGCTCAGGAGAGAAACGGCAGAGATTTGAGTACACTTCACGGTATCGTTACAATGGGTTCGCCGCTTGAACGTGCGGCTTGTATGCGTTATCAGAGAGTGCTTACACCGAGAATATTCAATGGCTACGGAACAACCGAAACTTTCTGGAATACATTTCTTAGACCGAACGATTTACCTGAAATGGCGGGTACAGCGGGCAGAGCTTGTACTGATGATGACGTGCGAGTAGTAAAGGTATTTGAGGACAGACGTGCCGAACCTCACGAAATTGTTGCTAAAGATAATTGCGAAGTGGGTGAAGTGATTATCCGCTCACACGCAAAATCAGCGTATTTCTACTATAATAATGAGGGTGAAACGGAGCGTAAATTCCATAACGGATATTTGTACACAAACGACCTCGGTACTTGGGACGAAAATCATTTTATTACTATTGCCGGAAGAAAAGACGATATGATTATTTCACAGGGTGAAAATATTTATCCTACGCAGATTGAAGAAGTGCTTAATTCACATCCGAAAGTTGCGGACAGTATCGTTACCGCCGTTCCGGATAAAGCACACGGCGAAATTGTTACGGCATATGTCGTAAAAGCAGATGAATCGCTTACTGTTGACGAACTTGAAGAATTTTGTAAAAACAGTCCTATGATTTCAAACTATAAACGTCCGAGATATTATAGATTTACAGCAACTATACCGACAAACGTTACGGGTAAGAAACTTCATTATAAAATTAAGGAAATGGCAAAGAATGATCTTATAAACGGACTTTTAATTCGTGCATAAAATAAGGGTGGTGTAATACCACCTTTATTTTTTTCGGCAATTTACAATTTGTTTACAAAACATCAAACAATATTGTAATTTAGTGGTATATGTTGTATTATATAACATAGGGGGGAGAAAGGACTAATATACAATATGTATACAATTTTGCAAGAAGAAAAGAATATTGAGGGAGTGGTAAAGACTACATACGGCATCAAATGTGAGGAAATGGCTGTTAATGACGTGTCACCAAATAAAAAAGAGGTGACAGAATTAATCGGAAGACTGAACAAATACGAATTGTCACCCTGTCATCTGCAAGATGTAATTGAAGATTTTATCTAACGGAAAAAGCAAGCATTGTTTGTAGCAGTAGCTTGCTTTTTTTGTAACTTTAATTGGAGGAGTTTGTTACTCGAAATACTAAACAGTCGCTCATTGACGGAAGGGGAAATGTATGATACAATTCAATATAGATTTCTTGTATCGCATAACGTCACATTCTGTCAGAAAAGCTAGCTGACAAATAAAATTGAGAAAGGGATTTGTTTAATGATGGATACAACTATAATTTATAACGATTACCTTTCGGGCGATGCAAAGGCTCTTGAAAGGCTTATGGAGATTTACGGTGACAAGCTTACGCTGTATATAAACGGATATATAAAAAATCTCCACGATTCGGAGGACTTGTTGATAGAAGTTTTTGCGTATCTGATCAGCAAACGGCCGAATATTAAAAGCAGTTTTGAAAGTTACATATATAAAGCGGCTCGAAATCATGCACTGATGTTTTTGAGAAAAGCAAAAAGACATATCATTCTTACAGAGGAGGAAATGAATTTTTGCATAGAAAATACATTTGAAGATGAAGTGTGTATTGCGGAGCGAAACAAGCGGATTTATGACTGTATGGAATATTTGCCGTCCGCTCAAAAAGAGGCTCTTTATCTTGTATACATTGAGGGAATGAGTTACAAAGAAGCCGCTGCTGTTTTAAGAAAGTCGGCAAAACAGATTGATAAGCTGTTGCAACTCGGCAAAAAGAAATTAAGACCTTTACTTGAAACGGAGGGAATAAAAAGTGCGTTCAACGACTGAAAGAATAAAACTGGCGAAAAAACAGGCTGATGAAATAAAAAAACAGCGCAACGAAAAAAGACATAGACTGGCGGTCATCTCGTGCTATTCGTTTGGCATTGCTTTAATCGTAGTTATATCGGCACTTGTATGTAATTTGAATTTTGCGGGATTTGAGCAGACGCCGATGCATGACACAGCCAGTATTTTTGCCAACAAAGGCTTTTTGGGGTATGTTGTTGTAGGAATTTTGGCGTTTTTACTTGGCATTTCGCTAACTTTGATGTGTGACATTCTTCATAAAAGAAATAAAGAGAGGAATGAGGGAAATGACAGAACTGACAGAACTGACAGATAATCTTTTACAGCTTTTCTGCGTTTTTATCTGCGGATGCTGCTCCTGTATTTCGGCAATACGAAACAGAAGTTACAATCGCCTTTTGGTATTGCTTTTTTACCTGAGTTTCGGAATGGGGCTTGCCTATTGGGTACTGTACCTTATATTGTTAGGCACTTCTCCGCTTGTGTTCTGTGTTTCGGAACTGAGCTGGACGGCATCGTATATTTTTCTTACTTTACGTCTTTATGCAGATGTACCGAAAGAAAAACATAAAAAGAAAGCGATATTTTGGATTTTACCGTTGTTTTCTCTGGGTATGGGTATTTTCTTTTGTTTGCGAGGCAGTTATTTTGAGAACATCTTAATGGGCACAGCGATGGGAATATTGGGCTTTTATGCGGTAAAAGGTATATATTTTGCAAAAATTCAAAAACAGACGGGTAAGCTGTGGATTTTTGCGGCGGCTTTGATTTTTTATGCGGCAGAATATCTTTTGTGGGGTTCTTCGTATTTTATTGCGGAAAACACCTTTATAAATCCGTATTATTTGGTTGACATATTTATAATGAATCCGGCTCTTATTCTGATAGCCGTTGCACAGAGCAGGGAGGAAAAGCTATGCCGTACAATATAGAAAATATATTTATATGCCTTGCGGCTCCGTTTTTGCTTGCCGCACTCGGTACAAATACCGGCAACAGAAAAAATTACATTTTTATAGTTCTCGGATTTGTCTGCTGTATTATATCCGCCTATTTGAATACATTTTTTTCGGTGCTTTACGGTGCACAGGAAACATCTGCTGTATTGGAAATATCACCAGTTATAGAGGAAACGGTAAAACTCATTCCTCTTTTGTTTGGTTTGATTGTTTTTGAACTCCAACCGCAGGAGGGGGATAATATTATTTTTAATATTGCAGTGGGATTTGCTACCTTTGAAAATATCTGTTACCTTTTGGAACACGGAACAGGTAATTTGTTTTATTTGTTAGTACGCGGTTTTTCGACCGGAGCTATGCACATTACATGTGCTTTTATAATCGGGTACGGACTTAGAGTATTCCGCCGACCCGGTGTGTTAAAGGCATCCGGCATTTTTGCACTGTTGTGCGTCGCGATTACATTTCACGCAATGTTTAATATGCTTATGAAAACCAACGGTTTAATAAAGCAATTTGGATATGCGGTTCCGATTGTTTCTTGCCTTATTCTGTTTCTGCTGAAATACCGTTTCAGAAAAATAACTGATTCAAAATAACTCTGTTTTATTCAGACCGGAAAAAATCCGGTCTTTTTTGTTTTTTTAGGGGGAAATTTTATATTTTCAAGCACCTATATAATAAAAGGGTGGATTGAGGAGGTGTGTGAATTGAAATCTAATACGGAAAGAATGAATTTAGTTTTCGCACGTGCGAAAAGATAAAATATTGCAGGGAGACAAAAAAGCTGAATTTCTGCAAAGTTGCAACCGCCTTGCTTTCCGTTCTTTTGCTGTGCTGCACCGCATTATTTCCGACATCGTACAAAAGTGCGGCGGTTGCCGGTTATTGCGGTGCAATTCTGCTGATTGACGGAATGTGCGGATATGTGCTGACAGCAGTTGTGACTTTCATAATCGCAACGGTGATTACCGTAATGTGTATCAAAATAAAAAACAGGAGGGACAGAAAATGAGCAAAAAAATAGTGTCGGTGATATTATCACTTTGCATCATAGTTTGCGCGCTACCGATGAATATTCTTGCGGCGCCCGAGCAAAACGAAACACTTACCTTTAACGGCGGTAAAACGCTTCTTCTGCAAAACGATTACATAAGCTTTTATTTCTACGATTTGCAGTATCAAACCTATACGGCAACGGTTCCGAGGGCAATCGCAAAGGAAACAGGCGATGTTTTTACACAGGATCTTCAAGCCCCCGGCTGCGAATTTAATGTTTATACCGGCGGAGGAAATAAGAAGACAACCTATCCGTCTGTCACACTGCAAAAGGCGGAGTTTGTGTCTGAAACGCCGAACGGGAAAAATACCGCAATTAAGGCAGACTACAACATGGACATAGGTCTGTACGATATTCCCGGAACTCCGTACGGCACAATAATACCGGCAAAAGTAACGGTTTATCACGAGCTTGTATGTCTTGACAAAAAGGATAAAACAGCTTGGGGCGTTTTGACAACCGTTGGGAATATACAAATGAACAGCGATGCTTTATTCGGACATGATTTTTACTTTGAGTGGTGGTATGTGATAAACAGTTTCACCGGAATGGGTCACGGTGAAACCGCAAACAGCCCCGGAGGTCCGGCGATTAAGTTGGATCGCACAACAGTAACCGAAAGCGGCGAAAAAACAACGAAAAGTTCGGTTGTAACAGGCAAAATCGATGATATGTCAACGAAGCACGTTCCAAAAGGGTATACCTCGTGGGGAGATATAGACGGCGTTTATGTTAATGAAATTTACACAGACGCATATCCGTGGGCAAATCCGTTTGTCGGTCTGTCCGATTACTACGATAAGTTCGATATTGTGTACTGCGGAGATTCTCCGCTGCGTGTAAGCTTGCCACAGACAGTTACAGTGAAGCCGAACGATTTTCCTGTTCTTACATGGGTGGAAAGCAAAAGCTACTGTGGCTTTGACATTGACGTAAATACGGAAATGTCGGTCGGTGCGCAGTATCTATGGGGTTATCGCAATCTGAAAACGCTGAGCGAGGAGCTTCCGACAAAGCCTGACGAAATATCGTCAAGTTTTTCCGCAAAGCGTCTTGCGGTATTTGAGTCGAACGGTGCAATTACCGTTGAATATGTCTCGGATGACGCTGCACTTGAAAGTTTGAAAAAGAAATATAATGCGTCTCCTGTTGCACAAATAGCCGGCGAGTATAAAAGCACGAACGGTTCTTCTTTTGAATTTACCGGCGGAGCGGCAACGCTTTCTCCGTCTGTGACGGCAACGTGGAACGAAAATAATGGCGGAAAGTTGATTGTTTACAAAGACGGACGAATCGAACAGCACGGCGTTAATTTGAACGCTCCGTCATTCAAATTCTATCAGCCGCGAAACGGTGCGGAAGACTCTTTGAAAATTACAATGTCAAAAGAAGGTCTTTCATTTGATATTGAACCCGACAAAAACGACGCAGTGATTTTTGTCGATATTCCGTATGCAACGACAAAGTTGGAAAAAGCAACCGCAGATGCGGACGGCAACCTTGTTTTTAACGGTGAAATCGGATTCAAAACAGTATTTGACGGTGCTGAATTTTCGCTTGAAAAGTTGGGTTACGGTTTAGGAGAAAAGACAGTAAACGGCAAAAAGAAATATGAATTTAAGGTAAACGGCGTAAAAGCGAAAGGCAGCTTTGATACCGCCGATTTAATGGCGTTGGAACTTGCAAAGGTTGAGGGGGAAGTAAACACATTTAAGGGCGAGGAGCGATATGCGTTCAGTCTTGAACTGAATGCCTTTGACCTTTTTGAAACCGAGGCGGCACTTGCTCTTGAACGCAGCAATAACGGCGCTCTTATCCCTGACGAGTTATGGTTTTATGTGAAATCATCACCGGGAATTGTACTTGTTCCGCCTGTTCCGATAGGACAGCTTAACGGCGGCGGTGCCGGTTTTAAGGATCTTGCCGCAACGGTAAATGGCAACTATCTTGCCATTCCTCCTATTAAATTACGCGGTGCATTGACGGGAACATATCTGCATCTTATTGAAGGAACAGGTAACGTTATTATAGGACCGAGCGAGATTTCACTAAAAGCGACCGATGTTAACCTTGTAGGTGCAGGGGCGGCAACGCAGATTGTTGACAGCTTCGGCTATTCCTTAAAATTAAACGGACAGGAACGCAGTTATAAAGGTAATACATATGAAGGTATTTATTTCGGAGGCTCAAAGGAGCTTGCATTAAATCTGCCGAGTAAACAGATAGACGTTATAACGTTTGATTCTTCTATTGAATTGGGTGCTTTCGGCGGAGTGAATAACAGCAAAGATTATCTGTATCTTGCAATCGGTGCAAACGGCACGGTTGCAGGCAGAGTGCAGATTCCAAAAAGTAGTCCCGTCCTTGCCGGCAAAGGGTTTAACGTCGGAAATATCAATCTCATCGTAGGCGGTCAGACGGCATTTCCAATCAGAAACGTCACAGTTGAGGAGGGGATGAAGCAAGCCTTCCAAAATGTCGATGTGTACCTCGGCGTGGTGGCTGAGGTAGGAGGTTGGTTAGCCAGCGCTCGTGCATGGGTACTTGTGCCGAAAATCGTAGAGACCGACTTCCGCAAAGGCGGCGGCTGGGATATTGAATTTAAGATTTTAGGCTATATGCCTGAATGGAACTGGGCAGATAAAGGTGTGTCACCGGTTGTAAGTATGCTTGCGGAAGACAGCGATGCGAATTTTGCGGCGGTGCGTGATGAGAACTTTGTGCTTGCAAACACCGGCGTGAGTCGGACGGAAATCTCAGCAAGTGCCGGTACAGACGAAGCACCGTATATTGTACTTGCCTTTGACGGAAATCTAACCGAGGAGCAGATCAAAGACAACCTAAAGATTTTCAATGACAGAAACACTGAGCTTAATATCGACTGGATGACTGATGACAGTCAGTTTAATCCTGACGAAGATGTCAGCGCGACAACTATTGCAGATATGGAAAAAACAAACGCTGACGGCAAAAAATATCGTCTGGCTCTTCTGCGACTTAAAGAAGGTGGCAAGTATATCGTTGATGCAGGCGAGTTGACCTTTACCGATGAAAAGACATTTTCTGTTGAGCCGTTTGAGAAGTTGGCTCTTACACTGAATGACAATCAAATTTCCGGTAAGGTGAAGTATGCCGTGGATAATGCGCCTTACGTTATCCGCACTTATTTTTCAAACGAAGAAGGCGGAGCGGACTATATGATTTCAGAACAGGAAATCAGTGATACCTCAAATATTGAACTTTCCGTTCCTACATCGGGTGCGATAGCACCGACAGGTGAATATTATGTAACAGCCTTTCTTATGACGAAAAAGCAAGCAGATCTTAACGGTGACGGTAAGGAGGAAGACGCACTTATTGCTATTGATAATCAAGCGTTTAACACAAAAGTTGCATATACCAATGTAAACGAACCGTCCGCACCGACAGATGTTACTCTGCAAACGTCAGGAAATGAGGTAATGCGTGCGGAGTGGAATGCGTCAGACAATGTTGACGGTTATAGTGTGAGAATTTATGAGGAAAAAGACGGCGAATGGACAGACACAGGATTTGGATATGATTTGGATAAAGACACGACAGCGGTTGATATGGCGCTAACTGTCGGAGGAAAAGGCGTTCGTGTAAACGAAAACGGAGATACCGCGGAGTCTGTTCCTGCCGAGAATTTGTTGCCTGATAAGACATATAAAGTCGGTGTTCGTGCATACAAAAAATCGGAAAACGGAAAGTATTACAGTAAGGAAACCGAATCCACAGGCAAATTTCTTCCTAAATATACGCCTATGGATATAGCACTTTCGATGAACGGTAACGAATGCACTGCCGATGAAAACGGCGTTTATCACGCGTATATCGGCGGCGGTGACAATACTTTGTCTGTAAGCGGATCGGACGCTGATGCGACATTTAAACTGACAAGAATGGACACAAATGACCAAATACCAAACGAAAACGGTGAAAACACCTTTGCAATTCCGGAATTTGAGGGAAGTTTGATGTTCAAGATTGACGGTATTTCCGGCAAGGATGTAACAAGTGTATTCCTACTTATTAATATGGATAAAGAACCACCTGTTCTGACGCTTTCATCTGATATATTTTATGCAGACAATGAAAGCGGCGACTATACGATAACAGGAATATCAGATGCGGGTAGCAGAATTATGTACGGCGATAATGAAGAAGTTGTTGCAGGCAGTGACGGTAAGTTTGCTATTTCGGGAAAACTCTATGAAAGTCAAACAAGCGGTGTTATTATGCTTTGTGCACAGGATTTTGCCGGAAATACTTCAACACCGCAGACTGCACTTGTTATAAAGAAAATATCAAACACCGTAACGGTAAATGACAGCTATGCGGAAAATTCGGGTAGCGGAGAGTATTCGGAGGGTGAAACGGTAACGATTAAGGCCGGCGAACGCAGCGGATATAAATTCAGCGGTTGGAGGACAGACGACGGTGTACAGTTTGCGGACAGCAAGTCGGCAGAAACAACATTTACAATGCCGAGTAAAGCCGTAACTGTAACCGCTAACTGGACGAAATCAAGTGGCGGTAACGGAGGCGGTAATGTACATTATACCGTTTCATTTGAAACAAACGGCGGTAATGATATTGCAAGCAAAACCGTTACAAAAAACAGTGTTATAAAAGAGCCGGAATCACCGATAAAGGACGGATTTGACTTTGAGGGCTGGTATACCGATAAGGGACTCAAAACAAAATATGATTTTACTGAAAAGGTAACAAAGAACTTTACGCTATATGCGAAATGGACGGAAAAGGATAACGGTGAATGGAAAAATCCGTTTACCGATGTTAAGGAAAATGACTGGTTTTACGATTCGGTGAAATACGCGTATGAAAATGACTTGATGAAGGGCATATCAAACACAGAATTTGCACCTGACAGCGAAGTTACCAGAGCGATGTTTGTAACGGTTATCTATCGTATGGAAAATGAGCCACAGACGGGAAAATGTGCTTTTACTGATGTTGAAAGCGGCAGCTATTACGAAAATGCAGTTGCTTGGGCGAATGAAAACGGTATTGTTTCGGGTATTTCTGAAGATTGTTTTGCTCCGAACGAGCCAATTACCCGTGAACAGATGGCGGCGATTATCTATCGCTATGCAGCGTTTAAAGGATATGACATAACTACAAGCAGCAACACATCTTATACGGATAACGACAATATTTCGGATTATGCAAAGGACGCTGTAATATGGGCGGCTGAAAAGTCCGTTATGACAGGTAATACAGACGGTAGCTTTGCACCGAAAGCAAACACGACAAGAGCACAGGTTGCTTCAGTATTTATGCGTATGGTTGAAAACTTAAAATAAAATATTGAAATTCCTCTCATAAATAATGAGAAAAAAGACCGCTCGGAATAGAGGTGAAATGCCTTTATTGACGAGCGGTTTTTGCTTGCGATAAATTCACAAATCAGTTGGATTGCCTGACACCGGAGCATCCTTATACTGAAAAAACAATAAAAAAAACCGAGTGACATACAAAAACTTTAAAGTTCTGTAAGAACACTCGGTATGGTGCAGATGAAGGGACTTGAACCCCCACGTCGGTGACACTAGATCCTAAGTCTAGCGCGTCTGCCAATTCCGCCACATCTGCAAACAACATAATACATTATAGCAGTGAAAAGTTGATTTGTCAATACTTTTTTATAAAAAAATTAAATTTTTTTATTCTTTCAACATATTATGCGTTTTATCAATGATAAAAGTCATAGCGGACGGCATAACATTTATGACGGTATGTTTAGGATTGCCGCCGTATTCGCCGTCAAGGGTCCATTTAATATTCTCATCACATTCAAATTCAAAATACGAAGATTTTACAAACCAATATTCATCGCCGGAATTTTCGCCACGCATAAGATTAATAAGAATATTTTGAAATTCGATAAGATTAGTCGGACGTTTAAAAACGAGCATTTCAAACAATCCGTCATTCAAATCTACATTTTTAAGTTGTTTTGTTTTATGCAATCCCGCAACGGAGGTTGCGTTTAAAATCATACATAGGAATATATCGCCTTCAAATTCGCCGTTATCGTATTTTATTTTAACGTGATAAGACGGAAGGGAAGAAAGCCGTTTCATACCCTCCAAAACATATGCGGTATGACCGAGAATGTTTTTTGTTTCCTGCGGTGTATCATAAGGAACATCAGTAAATGCGCCGAATGCGGCAACATAGTTAAAAGTCGTACTGTTAAACTTACCGATATCGCATTTAAACGGAACGCCGTTTATGGCAATATCGGACGACTTCGCTATACTTTTCGGCAATTCAAGAGTAGAGGCAAAGTCGTTTGTTGTGCCTGTTGGAATATATCCAAGACAAGGTCTTTTGTCGGCGTCAAATTCCATAAGTCCTTTTACTGCTTCATTTAAAGTACCGTCGCCGCCTGATACAACAATTCGGTCAAACTTATCACCGTTATTTTTTATATAATTGTAAGCGTCCAAACGTTCTTGAGTCGGACGGACTGTAATGTCATATTCGGCTTTGGCAAATTTATCGAGAATATCAAGAAGATGATTTTTTATTTGCCCTTTACCTGAATGTGGATTAAAAATAAAAAGCATTTTCTTTGTCATAGAAATCACCTCAAACTTTTAAGTATTTTATAGATAAATTATACCTTTTTAAAAGAAAATAGTCAAGAAAATACTTGCTATTAATGTAGTTTGCGTGTATAATATTACTATTATACAACAAATAGGAGGGGAAATAATTGCATATAGTAAAGGAAAAGAGATTTTATATTAATCTGCTCACAATAACAATACCGATTGCACTGCAAAATCTTATCAGTTTTGCGACAAGTATGATGGATACGATTATGTTGGGACGAGCAGACGATACGGGTGTGTTTTTGTCAGCATCATCGCTTGCAAATCAGCCGTTTTTCATTTTATCGCTTGTCTGTTTCGGCTTGGCGGGTGCATCAACGGTACTTAGTGCGCAATATTGGGGAAAACGTGATACTGCGTCAATACGGTCGATTTATTCGATTATATTAAAAGTTGCGTTTGTCATTTCAACACTTATGGCACTTGCGGTACTTATATTTCCGCAAGCCGTGATGGGGATATATTCAAACAATGATGAAATAATCGCGGCAGGAATATCATATCTGCGTATTATCGGTTTTGCATATATTTTGTTTGGTCTAAGCAATACGATGATATGCTGTATAAGAAGTATAGAGCTTGTGAAAATATCTGTTGTGGTAAATATTACATCGTTCTGTACAAACGTATTTTTGAATTGGGTGCTTATTTTCGGTAATCTCGGAGCACCGGCGCTGGGTATTCGCGGTGCGGCGATTGCAACGCTCACAGCAAGAATACTTGAATTTTTGATAGTAAGTATATACATTTTCTGCATTGACAAACGTCTTAATTTTAAACCTAAGCATTTGTTTTTGTTTGACAAGATATTTGCGCTTGACTTGTTTCAACACGGATTGCCTGTATTTATAAATGAAGTTATGTGGTCGCTCGGTGTATCGGCACAAGCGGCAATACTCGGACACATTAAATATTCAGCCGGTGACCCCGTTGCAGCCAATTCAATCGCGTCAATGGTGCAACAGCTTTCAACGGTTGTTATATTCGGTATCGCTAATGCGGCAGGAATTATAATAGGTAAATCTATCGGTTCGGGAAAAATCGAAAGGGCAAAGGTTGAAGCAAAAACATTAAAATATTTAAGCTATGTTATCGGCGTTATTGCCTGCGGAGTTATATTGCTTTTGAAGAATTTTGTTATCAATTTCTACACAATTCCGCCCGAAACAAAGGCACTTGCAAATGAATTGATGGTAACGATTGCGTTCATAACTATATTTGTATCGGTTTCATCTGTTACGATTGTCGGAATACTTCGCGGTGGAGGAGATACAAGATTTTGTATGTTTGCGGAAATTATTACGCTTTGGTGTGTTGCAACACCGCTTGCACTGATAGGTTCACTTTTAAGGTTGCCTGTACCGCTTGTACTGATTTTGATGAAAAGTGATGAGCCGTTAAAAAGTTTGGTGGCGGTCATTCGTATAAATAAAAATAAATGGATAAAATCGCTTGCAAGAGATTTTAACAGGGAGGAAGTATAATGAGAATACTCGGAATAGATTACGGTGACGCAAGAGTGGGAATTGCGGTAAGTGATTTGCTCGGCTTTATGGCACAAGGCGTAAGAACGATAAAAAACAGAGGTACCGAAAAATTACTGACCGAATTAAAGGAAATACTTGACGAATACAAACCCGAAAAAATAGTTATCGGTCTGCCGAAAAATATGGACGGAAGTGAGGGGTTTCGTGTTGACGCAACGCACGAATTTGCCGACGCACTTAAAACAATATATGACGGCGAAATTGTATTTTGGGATGAAAGACTTTCGTCTGTCGGTGCGGCAAGGTTTCTGAATGAAACAAATACACGTGGAAAAAAACGAAAAGATGTATTGGATACCGTTGCGGCGTGCATAATACTTGACGGATATTTAAGTTCGCAAAAAAATAAATAGATTGACATTTCAAGTGGTATATATTACAATATAAATAGTTAAAATAAATAACGGAAAGAGAAAGGAATTTTTATAATGGAAAATAACATAATAATGCTTGAAGACGAACACGGTTGTATGATTGAATTTGAAACAATCGATGTATTTGAATTTGAAGGTGTAACATATTTCGCACTTCTTGAAGTTCTTCCTGAAGGTCAGGAAAATGATGAAGTTCTTATTATGCAGGTTGAGGGTGACGTTGAGTCAGAAGAGGCTGAGCTTGTAATGGTTGAGGATGAGGCAAGACTTGAGGCTGCATTTAATGAATTTTTAAGACGTGATGAGGAAATGGCAAACGAAGAATAATATCGGCAAAACCATAGAGGTAATGTCAAAATAATTCGTTTTGTAAGTTTTTTTGAAAAACTATAAATTTCCTATTGAAATTTTGTTCATTATGTGCTATTATAATAACAGAAAAACAAAATAGCTAATTACCCTGAGATTTCGCGTTTAAAAGTCTTTTTTTTACCAACACTTCTTAAAAGGGATATTATCTCCGTTTATGGCGTATACGCCTCCGTTCCTTCGGGAATGCCAGTGGACATATAAAGTAAACGGGATTTAGCCCACCTGCATGAGCAGGTAGAAACTCGACTTTAACTGACGGTTATTTTGGGGTTTTTTTATTGCCTGTTTTTTTATTGACAATACAATATTGAAATGATATAATTAAATATGTATATTTATGATAAAAATTACTTCGGAGGATATTAATGATAACAGGAAAACAAAGAGCGTATTTAAGAAAAATGGCGCATCAGCTTGAACCTATATTCCAAATAGGCAAAGAAGGTGTTACCGACGCATTTATTGACGGACTTAACAAAGCACTTACAAAACGTGAAATTGTAAAGGTGCATATACTTGAAACTGCAATGCTTGATACTCGCGACACCTGCAATTACGTTGCGGAACGTCTTGGAGCTGAGCCGGTGCAGGCAATCGGAAATAAGTTTATAATTTATCGTAAATCCGATGAAGAAAAATACAGAAAAATCGAGTTGCCGAGAAAATGAAAATAGGAATAATGGGCGGTACGTTCAATCCTATCCATAACGCACATCTCTTAATTGCGGAAATGGCAAGGGAGGAATACGGACTTGACCGTGTGATATTTATAACGGACGGCAATCCGCCTCATAAGAGTGCGAACGTTACGGCAAAACAACGCTTTGAAATGACGCATATTGCCATAGCGGATAACAGTGCTTTTGAGGAGGACGATTTTGAAATTAATCGCAGTGAAAAATCGTATACGGTAAACACGCTTGGATATTTAAAAGAAAAATATCCGAATAACGATTTGTTTTTTATAATCGGTGAAGATTCGCTTAATGATTTTAATAAGTGGTACAAGCCCGATAAAATACTTGAAATGTGTTCATTGCTTGTATTTCCGAGAAAATCGCTAAAGTCGCTTACGGAAACGATAAAGGCCGTAAAAGAAAAAATGAACGGTCGGATATTTCCTATATCAGCACCCGTTTTTAGAATATCTTCAACGGATATAAGAAACAGAGTGAAAAACGGTCAGACGGTAAGATATATGCTGCCTGAAAATGTTAGAGATTATATAAATAAGTATCATCTTTATAAGGAAAATGAAAATGATAGATAATTACAAGAATAAATTAAAGAGTACGCTAAGCGAAAAACGATATAAGCACAGCCTTGGAGTGTGTGACGAAGCGGTAAAGCTTGCCGAAAAGTACGGTGCAGATACCGAAAAAGCATACACAGCCGGAATTTTGCATGATTGTGCAAAGGGTTATGACACAGACGAACAGATAAAACTTTGTCAAAAGTACGGTGTTGTGCTTGATGATATAACGCTTGCGTGTAAGCCTGTCATTCACGCACCGCTCGGTGCAAAAATTGCAAAGGCTGAGTACGGAGTGAACGACAAAGACGTGCTTGACGCGATAATGTGCCACACGGTCGCAAAGGAGAATATGTCGCTTTTGGATAAGATAATCTATATTGCGGATATGATTGAGCCTATGCGTGATTTTGACGGAGTGGACGAGCTTAGAAAAGCAGCGTACGAAAATATTGATAAGGCATTTATTCTTGGACTTAAACAAAGCATTGTATTTAATGCACAGAAAAATAAAATAATACACCCTAATACATTATCGGCATGGAATTATATGCTGATGAACGGAAAATAAAAGGAGGGACACTAAATGACTAAGGTTGAAATTATTCAAAAGGCACTTGAAGATAAGAAAGCGACAAATATAGAAGTGCTTGACGTTGCAGAACAGACATCTCTTGCGGATTACTTTGTTGTTGCGTCTTGTCAGTCAACGGTACAGGTAAGAGCGTGTGTTGATGAAATTGAAGAAAAGCTTGAAGAGGCAGGCTTTGAGATAAATCATAAAGAGGGTTACAGAGGCGGTAGCTGGATTTTGGTTGACTGCGGTGACGTAATCGTTCACGTTATGCAGCACGAAATGCGTGAATTTTATGCTATCGAACGTCTTTGGGACGACGTCGGTAACGTAGACGAATCAGAAGAAGAATAAATTTTAAAGGAGCAAATATACAAATGGAGAGTTACAACTTTAAAGCTATTGAAAAAAAATGGCAGGATAAGTGGGAAGAAACAGGTGCATTCCACGCTGAAACAAACAGCAAAAAGCCTAAATTTTATACAATGATAGAGTTCCCGTATCCGTCAGGTGCGGGCTTGCACGTAGGTCACCCGAGAAGTTATACGGCACTTGATATTATTGCAAGAAAGCGTCGTATGGAGGGTTACAACGTACTTTATCCGATAGGCTGGGACGCATTCGGTCTTCCTACTGAAAACTTTGCTATTAAAAACAAGGTACACCCGAAAATCGTAACGGCAAAGAATATTGCTAACTTTACACGTCAGCTTAAAATGCTTGGTTTCTCATTCGACTGGTCAAGAGAAATCAACACAACCGATCCGAGCTATTATAAATGGACACAGTGGATATTCTTACAGCTTTTTAAGCACGGACTTGCATATAAGCAGGAAATGCCGATTAACTGGTGTACCGGCTGTAAAGTAGGACTTTCAAACGAAGAAGTTGTAAACGGTGTTTGCGAAAGATGCGGAAGTGAAGTTGTTCAAAAGAGAAAGAGTCAATGGATGCTTAAAATCACCGAGTACGCACAACGTCTTATCGATGACCTTGACGATGTAAATTATCTTGAAAAGATTAAAACACAGCAGAAAAACTGGATAGGCAGAAGTGAGGGTGCGGAGGTTAAGTTTAAACTTTCAACAGGCGATGAAATGATTGTTTACACAACACGTGCGGATACACTTTTCGGTGCGACTTATACAGTTATGTCACCTGAACATCCGCTTATCGAAAAGATGAAAGATTCAATTACAAATTATGACGAAGTGCTTGCATATAAGACAGAGGCGGCAAAGAAGTCTGAATTTGAAAGAACAGAGCTTGCAAAGGAAAAGACAGGTGTTAAACTTGAGGGAATTTATGCGGTAAACCCTGCAAACGGAGCAAAACTTCCTGTATTCATTTCTGACTATGTACTTGTAACTTACGGTACAGGTGCAATTATGGCAGTTCCTGCACACGACAGCCGTGACTGGGATTTCGCAAAGAAATTTAATCTTCCTATTATCGAGGTTGTTTCAGGCGGTAAGGACGTGCAAGAAGAGGCTTATACAGATGTATACAAGGGCAATATGGTAAATTCCGAGTTCTTAAACGGCTTGCCGGTAAAAGAGGCTATTCCTACAATGATTGAATGGCTTGAAAAGCAAGGTCTTGGAAAGAGAAAAGTAAACTTCAAACTTCGTGACTGGGTATTCTCACGTCAACGTTATTGGGGTGAACCTATTCCTCTTGTACATTGTGATAAGTGCGGTTGGGTGCCTATTCCTGAAAGTGAACTTCCTTTGGAACTTCCTGAAATTGAAACATTTGAACCGGGTGAAAACGGTGAATCACCGCTTGCAAAAGCATATGATTGGATTGAAACAACTTGTCCGTGCTGCGGCGGTAAGGCACAAAGAGAAACAGATACAATGCCACAGTGGGCAGGTTCAAGCTGGTACTTCCTAAGATATATGGATCCGCATAATGACGAGGCACTTGCATCAAAAGAGGCGTTGGAATATTGGTCACCTGTCGATTGGTATAACGGCGGTATGGAGCATACAACACTTCACCTTTTGTATTCACGTTTCTGGCATAAGTTCCTATATGATATAGGCGTAGTTCCTACAAAAGAACCGTATATGAAACGTACTTCACACGGTATGATTCTTGGTGAGAACAATGAAAAGATGTCTAAGTCAAGAGGTAATGTTGTAAATCCAGATGAAGTTGTAGAAGAATTCGGTGCGGACGCATTCAGAACATATGAAATGTTCATCGGTGCATTCGATCAGTCAACTCCATGGTCACAGCAAGGTTTGAAAGGCTGTTATAAGTTCCTTGAAAGAGTATGGAACTTACAGTCAATCGTAAATGACGAAGAAGGTTACAGTGCTGACCTTGAAAAGAATATGAATAAGGCTATAAAGAAAGTTGGTGAGGACTTCGAGAGAATGAAGTTCAATACGGCTATTGCAACTATGATGAGTCTTGTAAATGATTTTTCAAAGAAAGGCAGTGTAACAAAGGGCGAATATAAGACGCTTATTACACTTCTAAACCCTGTTGCGCCTCATATGACTGAAGAATTGTGGCTGACTTACGGTAACGGCGAACTTCTTTCACTTCAGCCATGGCCGAAATATGACGAGGGCAAGACTGTTGATGATGAAATTGAAATCGTTGTACAGATTAACGGTAAAATTAAGGATAAACTTATGATTCCGGCAGGTCTTGATAAGGACGGCACACAAGAGGCTGCAATGAATACTGAAAAGATAAAAGGACTTATCGAGGGTAAGAACGTTGTCAAGGTGATTGCAGTACCGGGTAAACTTGTTAATATAGTTGTGAAATAACAGATAAAGCAGACTTCGAGAAATTAGTTCGGAGTTTGAGAAAATGAACTCGTTGGCGTACGTTTGTACGTTAGAGTTTATTTTCTCAAAAAGTGCACAGGCAAGCCGTATATCAATGATAGGCTTGCCTGTTATTTGTTATAATTGCAAATTAGTTTTTATAGTATAATATTTTGCACGTTCCGGACAATTTATCGACAGTCTGAAAGGGTGTTGCGGTGCAACACTCTCTTTTAAATTAAATCAGAGGTGATTAGATTAAATGGATAGTTTAATTTACAGTCTTAATGCGACACTTCCCGTATTCCTTGTTATAGTGGTCGGATACGTTCTGAAACAGATAGGAATTCTAAATGACGGATTTGTTAAGACGGCGAATAAGTTTAACTTTGTTGTGACGTTGCCGGTGCTGTTGTTCGTTGACTTGTCAACTACCGATATAATCGGCGATTTTGATATTACATATGTTTTGTATTGTGCATTGGTTACGACAGTGGCATTTTTCGGATTGTGGATTGCGGCAAAGTTTTTGATTAAAGATAAAAAGATAGTGGGTGAGTTTGTACAAGCCGGTTATCGTAGCAGTGCGGCGATATTGGGTGTTGCGTTTATTCAAAATATATACGGCGACAGCGGAATGGCGCCTGTTATGATTATCGGCTGTGTACCGCTTTTCAATATATTTGCGGTGCTTGTTTTGACTTTTGAGGGGGAAAAGGACGGCGACGGCAAAGGCAATATTATAAATTCACTTATTAATATTGTTAAAAATCCTATTATAATAGGTATTGTTTTGGGTGTTTCGGCGTCACTTTTGAAAATTGATTTTCCCGAAATAATCGATAAAACATTAGCGTCGCTTGCAAAAATGGCATCACCGCTTGCACTTATAACAATCGGTGCGGGCTTTGAGGGACGAAAAGCGATAGCGAAAATTAAGCCGACAATAGCGGCAACTATGATTAAACTCGTTGTCCTGCCGGCGGTATTTTTGCCGATTGCGATAAAGCTCGGTTTCCGTGACCAAGCACTTGTTGCACTTATTATAATGCTCGGCTCACCGACAACTCCGTCAAGCTATATTATGGCTAAAAATATGGGGCACGAGGGCGTGCTTACATCAAGCGTGGTAGTTGCAACGACGCTTATGTCGTCATTGTGCCTTACGTTTTGGATTTTTGTTGCGAGGTACTTCGGATATATAATATAAAAAACTGAGATGGCTACATATTCGTAGCCATTTTTTTTATTAACAAAATATTCATAAATAAAATTCTTCCTTTAAGGTTTATTTAAGAAACTAAATGTATAATGAAATCAACATAAAGGAAAGGGGTAATAAAAATGAATATCGGATTAAAGAAAAAGATAATAAGTATAGCAGCAGTAGTTGCAATTACCGCAACAATCGGCAGCGGATGTGTTTTGGCAAAGAGCAATGATATTACGGTTACATATGACGGTGAAAATATCAGCTTTGACGTTCAGCCTGAAATCGTAGATGACAGAGTAATGGTTCCTATGCGTACCATATTTGAAACATTCGGTGCAAAGGTTAAATGGGACAGCGACACACAGACGATAACAGCAAAGAAAAAGTCAAAGACTATACAAATGACTATCGGCAGCAGTGATATGACTAAGAATGATGAAACATATTCATTTGATGTTTCACCTATAATCGAGGACGGAAGAACACTTGTTCCGATTCGTGCAATAAGCGATATGCTCGGACTTGATGTTGAGTGGAACGAAAAGAACAACACAGTTATAATAACCACTCCGCAAGATGATGAGGATGATTCTTGGAAAGACAACACAGGAACGGTTGATCTTGACAATGTTGAAGTTACCGGTGACGGTATAAGCGTATCGGATAACGTTATAACAATTTCAAAGGGCGGTGACTTTGAAGTCACAGGCACACTTGATGACGGTCAAATCGTTATTGACACCGAAGAAAAAGTTAAACTTCGTTTGTCGGGTATGAGTCTTACAAATAAAAACGGCTCGGCTGTATATGTAAAGAATGCCGACAAGGCTTATATCACTTTGACGGACAATACCAAAAATACTTTGACTGACGGAGAAAATTACACAAGCGGTGATGAAAATGAAAAAGGCTGTATAACATCAAGAGATAATTTTGAAATTAAGGGCAGTGGCTCACTTACCGTAAACGGAAATTATAATCACGGTATTTTCAGCAGTAACAGCATTGAAATCGGCAACGGAAATATTACCGTAAATGCAAAAAATGACGGTATTCATGCAAATGACACGCTTGCGATAAGCGGAGGTACTGTAAATGTTACTGCAGAGGGTGACGGACTTCAAGCGGAAGAAATACTTGATATATCGGACGGTGAAGTGAATGTTACGACAACAGGCGAGGTTAAGGCAAGTACATCTAATGACTTCGGCGGTCGAGGTGAAATGAAAGATTCGTCACAAATGACAGATGATGAAATTCAATCAATGCGTGAACAAATGAATAATAATCAATTTACGCAAACAGAAGAAAGTGACGACAGTGAAGATACTTCAAGCAAAGGTATAAAAGCGGATTGGATGCTTGATATATCGGGCGGTGAAGTTACAGTTAATTCGACAGACCATGCTATTCATTGTGCATCTGATATAAATATTACGGGCGGTACACTTAATTTATCGTCAGAGAGTAAAAAAGGTATATCAGGTCATGGTGATGTAACGATTGATGACGGTGATATAACGATAACGAAATCAACCGAGGGTATTGAAAGTAAGAAGACTTTGACGATAAACGGCGGTGATATTGACATAACTGCAAGTGATGACGGATTGAATTCAGGCGGTACAGGTGCAAATCAAAACGGCGGTTTCGGCGGCGGTACTAATATGCAAGGCGTTCAGCAGGGCGGCAGAGGTCAAATTGGCAGACGAAACAGTAACGGACAGGGCGGTAATCAAATGACACCGCCTGAAATGCCAAGCGACCAAAACGGCGGACAAATGATACCTCCGGAAATGTCAAACGGACAGGACGGTAATCAAATGACACCGCCGGATATGTCAAGCGACCAAAACGGCGGACAAATGACACCGCCGAATATGCAACAAGCCGAGGGTAATGAACAGGACAGTGAACATCATATCCAAATCAACGACGGTAATATTAAAATAGTTGCCGACGCAGACGGTATTGATTCAAACGGTTCATTGTTCATCAATGGCGGTACTGTTACGGTTGACGCACAGGCAATGGGTGCAGAAAGTGCTTTTGATACAGACGGTGCGTTTATAGTAAACGGCGGTACAATTATAGGTGTAAGCGGCAGCGGTATGGACGAAAGTCCGAACAGCTACTCTGCTCAAAACGTAATTTTGGCATACACAACTTCACAGATTTCCGCGGGTGATGAAGTTAAGATAACTGATTCAAACGGTAAGACAATCGCTGAGTATACAGCAGTTAAAGGAGGAAGTAAGATTGTGTACTCATCGGATAAACTTAAAACAGGTGAAACGTATACGGTTTACGCAAGCGGTGAAGAAGTCGGAAGTGCCGAAATTGAAAGCAGTATAACGAAGATAGGAACAAAGTCAAATTCTGGTTTCGGCGGCGGTCACAGACAAAAAACAGCGGATAACACAACTGACACAAGTGCAACAAATTAATAAATAAGGCAAGCCATATCGGCTTGCCTTAACGTGTTGAAATGTGAAAAAAGGACGTCGAATAACAGCCACCACTCCGACATTGCGTGCCACCTCTCTTCAAGGAGAGGCAAGTAAGGCTCCCATAGAGGGGAGCTGTCGACAGAGTCGAATGAGGGGTGGTGATAGAGGAACAGAAAAAGGGCGACCAATGATCGCCCCTCCGCAAAATAAAACATCATTCCACAAATTTAAAATTAATAACATCGAAAAGTCCCGAATCGGTAATACGAACTTCGGGGATTACAGGTAGCGGCAAAAATGCAAGTGACAAAAACGGATCGATTTTATCTGTTATATTAAGCACTTTTGCGGCACTGTAAAGGTTATCGTGTTCTCTTGTAACTTCATCGGCTGATTTTACGGACATAAGTCCCGCAATATCAAGAGTCATTGACGCGATAACTTTACCCTCTGAACAAACTGCAATACCGCCGCTTGTACCGAGAGTATTTACGGCAAGTGCCATATCGCTGTCGTTATCGCCGATAACGATTACATTATGGCTGTCGTGACCGATAGAAGTGGCGATAGCACCGTTTGTAATTCCGTAATTGGTTACAAATCCGATACCCTTTGTACCTAAATTATGATGACGTTCGATAACGCATACTTTAGAAAGGCTGTCGGAATACGATACAGTAACCTTTTTTGTGATAATACTTTCGGGTATAAGTTCGATAGCGTCAAATTTGTCTTTAACATCAGTCTTGAAGAAGTCGGCTGATATTTTCGGCAGATGAACGGTATTTGTAACTTTTGAATTGTCAACCGTTTCGCATTCAAACAATGCTGTACCGTTTTCACATACAAGTTTGCCGTTTTTGTAGACTTGTGATATTGAACTTAAATTCAAATCGTCGGCAACGACAATATCGGCAACATATGACGGAGCTATTGCTCCTTTATTCTTCATACCGTACATTTCACAAGCGTTAAGCGTTGCCATAATGATTGCGTCAATATTGTTAAGACCGAGTGAAACGGCTTTTCTGATACAGTGGTCAATACTGCCGTCACGAATAATTTCGCCGACAAATCTGTCATCGGTACAAAACGCACAACGTCTTAACGTATAAGGGGTTACACCCTTGATAAGTTTTGCAACGTCAAGCGAAAGCGTACCCTCACGAAGAAGAATATACATACCTTTGCTTATTTTTTCGGTCATTTCTTCAACGACACTGCATTCATGGTCGGTTTTTATACCGGCACTTGTATATGCGTCAAGCTCATGACCCGAAAGCAAAGGTGCATGACCGTCGATAATGTCAAGACACAACTTACCGAGTGTTTCATCATCACCTGAAACAATACCGGGATAATTCATCATTTCACCGATACCGAAGAACTTAGGTGCAAGTTTTTGAGTTGTTTTTGCGTCAAGATTAGCACCTGTATGTTCAAAAGGCGTTGCAGGTACACATGACGGCAACATAAGATTTACGTCAAGCGGAATATTTTTCGCAGACTTTAACATAAATTCAAGACCGTCCTCACCGCATACGTTTGTTATTTCGTGAGGATCGGCAATAACGGTTGTAATACCGTGAGGCATAACTGCCTTTGCATATTCGGACGGCTGCGTCATAGATGATTCAATATGAACGTGCGAATCAATAAAACCCGGCATAACATATTTGCCGGAAACGTCTTGTTCGTTTTCACCGCTGTATGAACCGACACCGCAGATAATACCGTCTTTTATAATAACATCGGCTTTAATAACTCTGCCCGAAAAAACATCGACAACGTTTCCGCCTTTAAGTATTAAATCAGGTGCGATACGTTCCATAGCCGTATCAATATATGTTTTTTTCACTTAATATCACCTCGTACAATTATGATATAGTTATTATATACTAAAAGTTAATAATATTCAAATGAAATGTGAATAAAGTGTAAATTCATATTGTATCAAAAGTGTAAATATTGACTTAGAATAATTGTGGTGGTAAAATGGTTAAGTAAATTAACAAAATTTAATATTACGGTGTGTGGGGGGATACACGGTGAAAGAAGAAATGTTTCTTCAATGTTGGGAAATCGTAAGCAGGATGGAGCTGTGGTTTCTTTCAAAGTGTCCTTTTGAGGAAATGTCAAGGGGCGATTATATGATGTTGAATTTACTTACTCAGTCCGCAAATGACGGAAAAATGATGACGGTCACTATGATGAGTGACATTTTAAAAGTCAGTAAGGCGGCTATTTCTCAAAGCATAAAGGCTTTGAAGAAAAAAAACTGGGTTAAAAGTATATCGGATACAACCGATAAGCGTAAGAGTTATATAGTTCTTACTGACGAGGGCAGAAAAGCATATGATAATCAAAGGAAAGTTATAATCAGAAACTTACAGGAATGTTTCAGAGATGTAGATGAAGCAGACCTTAAAATGTTTTGCGATAAATTAACTAAAGTCGCAGAGCAGATAAGTTAAAAATATAAAGGTGCAGGAGGCAAGAAATATGGGAGATTTTACTTCTGAAAAGGAGCAAAAGCTTTTGGAAAGTGAAGCAGAAGTATCTAACACAGAAGATACAAATGCAGACGAACTCACTTTTGAAGAAATATCTGGATTTTCAGATGATGATGACAACAGTGATGAAGAAAAGAAACCGAAAAAGAAATTCATTGGATATGACAAGCAAAACAAGAAGTTCTTTATCGGTAAGTTTAAGATAGGAAAGAAATTACTTATAATTATTCTTGTAATAGCAATACTTGCAGGTATATGTTCGGGACTTATTATAAAGTCTAAAAACAACAGTGCCGTAAAAGTTATGTATACCGATTCGCCGGTTGAACGTCGTACTATCACAAATACAATCACAGGTTCATCATCTATCGAGCCGAATGATTCGTATAAAGTAACAACTATCAAGTCGGGCGATATAACAAGTGATACATTCAAAGAGGGTGACGTTGTTAAGAAAGGTGATAAGCTTTATCAATTTGAGGACAGCGACGCTCAAAATTCTTTGAGTACGGCAAAAAATGCACTTGCAAAAGCACAACAGGCATATGTTGACGCAGTAAAGCAAAAGGCACAGACCGTTTCTTCAAACAATATCGGTACAAAGTCTGCACAAAATGCAGTAACAAAGGCATTAAATTCGCTTAATGATACTAAAAACAATCAGTACATACAGTCAAATTCAGCAGGTAAAGTTAAAGAATTATCCGTAAAAGAAGGGGACCATATCAATGCCGGTGCAACGGTTGCAACATTGTATGACGATTCTTATATGAAACTGAGAATACCGTTTAATGAAGTTGATGCCGAAAGTATTCAGACAGGCGCGGTCGCAACAGTATCTGTTATAGGTTCGGGCGATACGATTTACGGAACTGTTAAAGAAAAATCATCGTCAGCCGTTTCAACAGACGCACACGCTAAAGTTGTGTATGTAACGGTTGAAGTCACAAATCCGGGCGCACTTACAACAAATGATTACGGCAGTGCGGAAATAAACGGAGTTGCTTGTGCAAATACGGCACAATTTGAATATGTAAGCGAGGGAACAATCACATCAACGGCATCAGGCACACTTGAAAATCTTAATATTGCGGTAGGAGATTCTGTTTACAGCGGTCAAAAAGTCGGATATGTTAAGTATGATAATCAAAACTCGACAATGAGCAATGCACAGCTTTCATATAATGATGCGGTTTTGGCACTTGAAAAGCAAGTATTGCAAAACGATACTTTCTCACAGGATTCAAGCATAAAGAACGCACAGCTTGCACTTGACGATGCCGAACTTGGTATTGAAAAAGCACAGGACGCAGTTGACGATTATGTTGTCGAAGCACCGATTGAGGGTACAGTCGTTAAGAAAAACTCAAAAGCAGGCGATACGATAGATTCTTCAAATGCAACAGATCCGCTTTGTGTAATTTATGATTTGTCAAGCGTTAAATTCTCTATTGACGTTGACGAAACGGAAATAGCACTTGTTAAGACAGGTCAAAAAGCTACTGTAACGGCAGACGCGGTAGAGGGTGAATTTGAAGGTGTGGTTACAAAAGTTCCTGTAGACGGTGTAAACGAAAACGGTGTAACAACATACACTATCGAAATTCAAATAGAAAATTACGGTGATTTGTTGCCTGGTATGAATGTTGACGCTGAAATTGTTGTTGAAGAGGCTGACAATGTAATTGCAGTACCTGTAAACAGTGTAAACAGAGGCAATATTGTATTTGTAAAGGACGACGGAACAACTCACGAAAATGATGTTACGGATATTATAAAGGGTAATAAAGATAAATCGGGTAAAACGGACGATAAGAAGAAAGCCGATGATAAGTACGATAAGCCACAGTCAAGCGGTATGCCGGTTGTAAGCGGCGATACACCGAACGGTGATAAATCGGATGAAATTTCGGTGACTAAAGAAAGTGTACCTACTAATATAGATGTACCTGACGGTTACCGTGCAATTCAGGTTGAAACAGGAATTAACGATACAGACTATATCGAAATCAAGTCAGGTTTAACAGAAAAAGACCGGGTAAGAACGCTTGACACAGAATCGTCAAGTGCGAATGCGTCATTCGGTGATCAAAATGCTCAAGATATGTATGTAGTTCCTAATGGCAATATGGGCGGAATGTCAGGCGGCGGAGTCATAATGCCAGGCGGCGGAGGTATGTCCGGCGGCGGTGGCGGAATGCCGGGCGGCGGAGGTATGTCCGGCGGCGGTGGCGGAATGCCGGGCGGAAGATAAAGCGGAGGTGAAGTAAAATGCCTCCATTGGTAGAAATGAAAGATGTTTATAAGATTTATCATATGGGTGATACGGAAGTTCACGCACTTGACGGAATATCTCTTACTATAAACAAAGGCGAATTTGTTGCAATAGTAGGTCAGTCGGGTAGTGGTAAATCTACTTGTATGAATATTATAGGTTGCCTTGACGTGGCAACAAAAGGTGTTTACAGATTAAACGGCAGAGAAATTAATAATTACAGTCAAGATGAATTGTCTGACGTAAGAAATAAAATGCTTGGTTTTATATTTCAGCAATATAACCTGTTGCCGAAATTAACCGTATTGGAAAATGTTGAACTTCCGCTTTTGTATGCGGGACTTAGCGATGCGGAACAAGAGAAAAGAGCACTTGCTTCACTTGACAGAGTAGGACTTAAATCAAAAGCGAAAAACCATCCGGCACAGCTTTCGGGCGGTCAGCAACAGAGAGTGTCAATAGCAAGAGCTTTGGCGGGTGATCCGTCTGTAATACTTGCCGATGAGCCTACAGGTGCACTTGACTCGCGTACAGGTCGTGAAGTAATGCTGTTTTTGCAGAAACTTAATGCGGAGGGTAATACGATTATTCTTATTACTCACGATAACTCGATAGCGGCAAAAGCAAAACGTATCATTCGTATAACAGACGGACGTATCGTTTATGACGGTCCGGCAGAGGGTGACGTAACAGTAATGAACCAGCACGGTGCCGGCGAAGATGCTCCCGAAGATGAAAGAGCAAAGGGGGCGACTTGATTATGAGTATTTGGAAATGTTTTCAAATGGCAATGTCAAGTATTGTCGGCAACAAAATGCGTTCAATACTTACAATGCTCGGTATTATAATCGGTATTACGGCGGTTATTGCGCTTGTAAGTCTTATGTCGGGAATGACATCGGAAATAACGGAAACATTTGAAGAAATGGGTATTGAATCAATCAATGTTTCAATTCAAGACCGTTCCGCGACAAAGGAAGTAAAGCCTGAAGAAATGGAACAGCTTGCGGAAGAACATTCCGATATTATTGCAGGTCAGTCACCGACAGTTTCAATGCCTGCATTTATAAAAAACGGCAGTGATACAATTTCAACACAGGCAACAGGTGTAAACGAATACTATCTCGGAATGAAAAAGTATAATATTACATACGGACGTGAGCTTACATATGTTGACGTTGAGAGAAAGCAGAAAGTCTGCGTTATCGGTACTTATATAGCAAAAGAAGTTTTCGGCGGTGACGCACTCGGTAAGTCTATTCAAATAACGGGTACGCCGTATGAAGTTGTCGGAATACTTGAAGAACAGGACGACTCGACAGAAAATTCTTCGGATAACTGTGTGTATATACCGTACACTTTGGCGTCATACACAAACCGTACATCAACCGTAAGCAGCTATGTTGTCTATGCGGTTGACCAGGAAAAGGTAGAAGAGGCGGTTTTGCTTTTAGAAGCACTTTGTGATAAAGATATAGGCGACAGTGATTACTATACTGTAACGTCAATGAAGTCTATGGCAGACAGTGTAACCGATATTCTTGATAAAATGGAACTTATGCTTATCGCAATCGCGGCTATATCGCTTGTTGTTGCCGGTATCGGTATTATGAATATTATGCTTGTGTCGGTTACGGAACGTACAAGGGAAATAGGTATCAGAAAATCGCTTGGTGCAAAGCAGAAAGATATACTTTCCCAATTCGTTATTGAGGCGGGTATGCTTAGTTGTTTGGGCGGTGTAATCGGTATTATTGTAGGCTCGCTTTTGGCAATACTGGCAGGTAAACTTTTGGGGATGGATATATTACCGACCTCGACATCTATTGTAGTATCGTTTACGGTTTCGGCGATGATAGGTGTGTTCTTCGGCTATATGCCTGCTAAAAAAGCTGCCAAATTAAATCCGATAGATGCGTTACGTTATGATTGATAACTCAGCAATGCGAATGATTTTCTCTCGGACTGAGATTTTCTTGATTTTATAGTATGTACGATAATATTGCACGGAAAGGAAGTAAGTTATGAAGAAAATAATTTCTTTTGTTTTGGCGGCGGCTATGTCATTATCGACTTTGCCTGTATTGGCAGACTGGAACAATGACGAAGATATTATGTCGCTTTTGTCGGAACTTAATATAATGGTCGGCGATGATGACGGCAATTTAAGACTTGATGACAATGTATCAAGAGCGGAATTTGCAAAAATTGCAGTAGCGTCATCAAGCTACAAAGATACAGTAGCAACAGGTTTAAAAGTATCACCTTTTAAAGATGTTACATATACTCACTGGTCAGCACCTTACATAAAGGCCGCTGTATCAGCCGGAATTGCGGAGGGATATGTTGATTCAACATTCAGACCTGACAATACGGTATCATATGAAGAGGCACTTACAATGGTATTAAAGGTGCTTGGATACACAACACAGGACTTCGGTGATTCATGGCCTTACGGTCAAATGGGACTTGCAAACAGTCTTGAAATTACAAAGAACGTAAATGCCGAGCAAGGCGAGGCACTTACAAGACGTCAGGTTGCAAGACTTATTTACAATACACTTGACACAAAAATCAAAGATAATCAAAGCAAACTTATAACTTCAGTGTTTGACAGTAAAGTTATTGAGGGTGTTACGATTATTGCGTCACACAACGAGGACAGCTCACTTGGTACTGACAAAATCTATACAACAGCCGGAACATTTGAATTTGACGGTAATTTCAACAGTGATTATGTCGGCAGAAAAGGCGATATTGTCGTAAAGAACGATGAAGATTTTGTGTCATTTACACCGCGTGACCAGCGAGTTGAAGAATACACCGTTTCAAATGTAATCGGTTCCGATATAATTCTTGACGGCGATATGTATAACATCAATTCAAACACAACTACATATTACAAGTCACAGGCACTTACATACGAAAATGCCGCAATGCAAGCCGAAAAAGGCGATACATTCAAGCTGTTTAAAAATTCAAACGGTTCTGTTGACTATGCAATGCTTGTTGCAAAAGACAGCGAAACAGGTACGGACAGCTTTGATAAATATGTAATCTATTCACTTCTTTCAGACGCTGTTATATGTTATAAAAACGGCAGTTTTGAACAGATTGATATAACAGACGGCACAACTTGTTACAAAGATAAGAATAAGAGTACATACGGTGCTGTAAAGAATGAAATGGCAATGGGTGATATTCTTTATGTCAAGATGGACGGAAGTAATGTTGATTACGTAAGCTATGAAAAGGGTAATATGGAAGGACCGGTCAAGGTTACAAATTCAAATTGGATCGCGAACTTCGATACAAACGGTTCGACAACAGTAATGAGAAGCGGTAATAAGGTTGACGCGTCAGAAATTCAGCTTAACGATATTATTTACTATTGTAAAGATTTGAATATGGTGCTTGCTTATACGGATAAGGTTACAGGCGTGTACGAAAAGGCGTCACCGACAAAGGATTCGCCGACAAGCGTTACAATTTCGGGTAAAGAGTATTCTGTTGAAAGCGTAGACGCATTTAATGCACTTTCATCAAGCGGAACATTTAAGTATGGTGATACCGTAACACTTCTTCTTGGCAGAAACGGCGAAGTAGCTGGAGTTGTCGGCGGAAGTGAAAGTACATCTTCACACACAACAGTAGGATTTGTTACGGAAACAGGCAAAAAAGATTTCACAAACCCTGATAATACGGTATATTCAAGTTACTATGCAAAGGTTGTTACACCTGACGGAACAGTAAATGAATATGCGACTTCATCAGATTGCAGTTCGCTTAAATGTGCTGTAGTAAATGTATCATTTACAAACGGTAAAGCAAGTCTTTCAAGAGCAAAGGGGTATGACAGCGTAAGCGGTAAGTTTAATTCCGAAAAGAATAAATTTGGCGATTATACCCTTGCAGACGATGTGAAGATTCTTGACACTGCCGGAACTGCAAGCGACGACTTAGCAATGTACACAAGAATTTATCCGCAGCGTCTTGACGGTGTTACGATAAAATCTTCAAGCGTATTGTATTATTCAAAGAATAAAGCCGGTGAGATTGACGAGCTTATATTGAAGGATATAACGGGTGATGCTTACAAGTACGGTGTAATCACTGCTGTTGATTCGACAACTCATACATATACTATTGATATAGACGGTACGCAAAACACATATGCGACTGCATTCTCAACAAATGTAAAAGGTCCGCACAGATTCAGTATGAATCAGACAGGTATTGAAAGTATGCGTCAGCTTTCATCGTATCCAAGCAATATAACTTCGCTTACACGTACAGAGGCGAAAATCAATAATCAAACATATTTGCTTAGTGATAAGGTGATTGTATATCATAAGACAGATGTTAATAAATATCTGAAGATAACACTTGATGATGCTATAAACGGAAATTATAAGCTTACTGCTTATTACGATAAGGCACAGACATTGGGTGGCAGAATTCGTATAATAATAGCTCAATAAGATGAAAAACAAGCGATGAAAATCGCTTGTTTTTTGCGTAATATTAAAATTTTATAAATTTGACGGCAGATATATTGACATATTAAATGTCAGTGATTATAATAATAGGTAAAGAAGGCTATGTGTAAATTAAAAAAGGCGGTAGAATAAATGAATTCAGTTTTGTATTGTTTGCATAATTTGTCACAAAAATCGCATTTAAGACGTATGGAAAAGTTTACTCAGCACGGTGACACTTCGTGCCTTTTGCATACGATTGCGGTTGCGTATTACAGTATTAAAATTGCCGAGTTTTTCGGTATAAAGTACAAAAAGCGTGACCTTATAAGAGGAGCATTGCTGCACGATTATTTCTTATATGATTGGCATGACGGCGAAAAGGAGAGAAGAATACACGGTTTTACTCATCCTATGACGGCTCTTAGAAATGCTGACAGAGATTTTGATTTGACCGATACAGAACGCGATATTATAAAAAAGCATATGTTCCCGCTTACTGTAATTCCGCCGACTTGCCGAGAAGGGTGGATAGTATGTTTGGCGGATAAATATTGTTCTCTTTATGAAACATTTAAAAAAGAAGCGTACAGAAAGATAAATACAAAGATTATGGGGGACTATGCTGAATTGTATAAGGAGATACAAATGATTTAAACAAGGGGGGTAAATGATGAGTATTTGCCAATATTTCTTGTGCTTTGCGGTATTTAGCTTTATTGGCTGGGCTTATGAAACGGTATATTACAGCATACAACAAAGAAAATTTGTAAACAGCGGCTTTTTAAGCACTTGCTTTTGCCCTATATACGGTATGGGAGCAATGCTTGATTTGATATTGCTTGGATGGATTGAAAATCCTTTGATACTGTTTTTTGCGGGAATGGTGGTTACCTGCTCGCTTGAATATTTTGTATCGTGGCTTTTGGAAACGCTGTTTCATAAAAGATGGTGGGATTATACAGGTTGGCCCGGTAATATAAACGGACGTGTTTGCCTTATAGGTGGAATTGCGTTCGGTACATTTACCGTTGCACTTATTAAGCTTATTGCACCGGTGACGATTGATATGATTGACAGCGTGAGTTTGCCGGCGTTACATATTATGACGTGCGTAATTGCATTTGTGATGATTGCGGATACGGTTAAGACGGTTAAGTGTATGGATTCGTCAAAACTTTGGTATGTGGAAAAACAAGCCGAATTTATGGACGAGCTGCGTAACGGCAGATGTGTGGGATTGGTAAAGAAAATAAAAGATACATTTAGAAGATAAACGGAGCATTTTTGCTCCGTTTTTGTGTGCAAAAAAGAACCTTTGGCGCGGGCAGATGGTGATATTTCACCATCAAAGTCCGTATATGCCTCCGGTTCTGTTGGTATTATATAATATAAAAATAATGCTGTCAATAAAAAGAAGATGTAGATTGTTGAGAAGCGACTGCTACAAACAGTGTAACCACGCCTGACACGTCCAAAACGTCCCACCCACTACATCTTCTATCGGCAGCAAATATTGTATTGATTGTCAACAGTGGATGTAGGGGCGATATATTGGACTATTTCGTTACCGTTTTTGAGTCAGTGATTGGAACAAGATTGTTTAGAGAATTCCACCACATAACTTTTACGGTATGAGTTGCAGAAAGTAGGGGAACACTTATATTTTCTTGTGGTGAATTGATAGTACAACGTAATAATCTGCCGTCCGAATGAAATTCAGAAATTAAGATAATTCCGCCTGAAGTGCTGTTTGTGAGTTTAACAGATATATTGTTGCCTTCAATGTTGCAGTTAATATCATGTGTAGGACTTGTTGTAGGACACGTTGTAGCAGTTGGGCTTGTTGCAGGAGTTATTGTCGGATTTGTAGTCGCAGTCGGACGTGGTGTAGGTTTTGGGGTAGAAGTCGGAATTAGTGTCGGACTCGCTGTCGGAGTTGCAGTAGGCGTTGCTGTCGGAGTTATTGTCGGGGTCGGATGTGGAGTAGCTGTCGGACTCGTGGTCGGAGTTATTGTCGGAGTAGCTGTCGGACTCGTTGTATGAGTAGGACGTGGAGTCGCAGTAGGAGTGGGACTCGGAATAGGACTCGGACTCACGGTTGGAGTTGGATTTATGGTAGGAGTCGGAGTAGGACTCGGAGTAGGGGTTGTTTCTGCAATTCCGCTAATTTCAAACTCTAATTTGTCAGCTGACATATTTGTTACATAAACAAATATGTCGTTACCAATATAAAGTTCTTCGCCGTCACCGACTGCACAATCTGACATGGTTGAGTATTGACCGTTAGAAATGACCTGCATATTCCAGTTAGCGCCTGTAGTGTTTATATTTGAGGGAAAACGTACACCTGTGTTAGCAAGATAGCAAATCAGTCCGCTCTTAAGTGTTACACCTTTTATCAAGTCACCGGTATTGCACGAATAGAGTTTCTTGTTTTTTGTATCATATTTGTTACCATTGTCATCGAATTGACGATATTCCAAATAAAGAGTTTTTTCGTTAGGCAAATCTCGTTTATATGCAACAACTTCATTTTGAGCTGAGGCAGGGTAGAGTGTGTATGTACCGTTTTTATCAATGGTTTTAATTTGATTATTGTCAAGCCAACCGAGCGATTCGCGTTCTTTAACGGAAATATACTGTCCGATAGGGGTTAGATGTTTTGCCATCAGTGACATATAATACACCGCGCTTGTTTGGTTGGAGCGGTACAAGTCTTTCAAGCCAAGTGCGTGCATGGTTTCGTGACATATTTTACCTGTCGGTAAAATAGGCAGATTATCCTCACTGCGATAAAGCACAAGTCCGTTTACGTTTTCGTAGTTGCACGTTAGCTGTAAATATTCTCCGCTCTGATAAGTATTAACTCCTTCTTGCACTGAAATCATATTTGAATATGAGTGATAGTCCCAAAGAGGTGAATTCCAACCAACCGAAATATTTTGCATTGTATTTTTGTAAATCACAGTAATTAAATCAATTTTTCCGTCACGGTTTCGGTCAAGGTCGGCAAAATTGTATTGATTTTCTTCTATATCTTTTGGCTTGTTTCCGTTAGTGATTGCGTTTGAAATTGTATTCGCCCAATCAGTCTGTAGTTCATACATTCTGGAATTTTCTTCTCCACTCTCGTAACCGTAAGGGTTTTGGTCATCTTTTTCGGCATAATAACCGCGTGGCTTTGAAAGTGTGAGCGAATTGTTGTTGTCAAAAAGATAAAGCGTTTGCATATTCATTTTCCCGCCGCTTACTGTTTTGAAATAGTCAGCGACATTATATACACTTTTATTATATGTATTGTCTAAAATGTTGCGGACAGTTGTGTCGGCATAAGTGTTGTTGATAAATTCGTCCTCGTCAGAAAATTTCATAAATACAACAAGATTTGTGAAAGTTGGTGCGTTTGATTCGTCCGATAAAACCGCACCACAGGGAATAGTCCCGAAAATTAATATTAACGTGGTTATAATACATATTGCTGTTTTAAATAGTTTTGTTTTATTTTGCATTGTTTTCTCCTAATAGTCAGAGGAATAATCTCAGCTGACAAAGTAATTTAGATATTGTTCAACGTCAATCGGTTATAGCATCAACACAGTTATTAAAGTTTTTCTTTAATAGCTATATTTTTGCAGTTAGTAGGGCATACCTTTCAAATTAAACTTACATTTCTCTAATCAACAATTTAGGAACACCCATTATTCGGCAGTGTTTTAATTCTTCACCAGCAATTAATATTGGCGGAACATTCGGATTGACAGGAACTAACCTCAACCAATCTTCATCTTCTACAAACTCGATTTTTTTTAATGTTGATATTTCGTCATTGTATATCACTGCTCCGACATCACCACTATAATTAACGGTGCTTTGACGTAAGATTAATACTTTATCGCCGTCTTGATATTGAGGATACATACTGTCACCCTTAATGCACAGTACAAAGAAATCTTTCGGAGTATGTCCTTTTAAATATGAATTAGGAATATCGACTTTATCTCCGTCCCATGATTCAATAGCGATATGATTATATCCTTTCGCTATGTCACCTATAACGGGGAATGTTGTGTAGTCCTCTGTTATATTCGGATTTGGAAATTTATCATCTGTATATATTTCCGTTTCGTGTTCGTCCAGTCCCATTAAGTAGCTTGGAGTTGTTTGAAGTGCATTGGCAAAAGCTATGATTTTTGATTGAGTTATATCATTTTTGCCCATTTCAATTTTATTTATAGTTGAACGGGATTTATAACCTAACTTAGTTGCAAGTTCTTCTTGTGACATTCCGAGTTTTTCTCTGCGTGCTTTTATTCTCTTATATAATTCCATAAAATATCACTTCCTGTCTAAACATTTATTGTCATTATTAATATATCATAATGTAGACTATTTGTCAACTTTGCTTTAGAATTATAAAAAAAGTTGATGAATAATCTACAAAATAAGGACATTCCTGTTAAGTAACAAAAACGAGGTGAAATTCACGGCAAGATTGAGAAAGATTGCGAAAGTGACGAAATGGGAACAATCGCAAGGAAAAATTGTTGTGAAACTTATTGACAAAGGATATATAAACAAAACTATATAGGATATTTGTGTAAATATTGTAAGAAGAAACTTGACAGAGAAATTGAGAAAGGATATAATATTAATGTAAGTTCGTATGCGATAGGAACATTGGACGCTACTGAGTATGACGAAACATATACAGAGTATAGGGTGCAGAAATGGATAGAAGGGGGAATAATGCGATGAGATTAATAAAGACGGAAGAAGAAAAAAATTTGGAAAAAATATATGCACCGTACTATGATTATACAAAAACACCGGCTTTAAGTCCTGATGCACCAGACGAGGCAGTTAAAGCATATCAAAAACAACAAGAGCTGTTTAAAAGAAAATATGCAGAAGCAGAAGCTTTGTTTTTTAGTAACGGAGATAATTGAAGATAAGAATTAAAGCACGTCAAAAGGCGTGCTTTTTTGATACCAAAAAGGAGAGTGGAACAAGTGAATATACGAGGTTTACCGCCTTAGCACCTATGAAACGGTGCTTTTTTTGATCGTGATACGGTGAAGAATGCGATATATGAAAAGTGGCTTGACGGAAGATTACTTATAATGAACGCAAGTTGTTTTGAAGTGAACCCCAAAATTTAGACAAAATTAAATATTAACTTGCTTGTGAATGAG
>ERZ894203.407-NODE-407-length-37420-cov-28.321076_pt1 | contig 37420 bp, 27 predicted proteins | sample MGYA00380286_ERZ894203 | MGnify/ENA primary metagenome ERZ894203 (study PRJEB32331, sample SAMN06328484) | human gut metagenome | biome: human gut microbiome; feature: stool | host: Homo sapiens | collected 2014-02-06 ... | reverse complement strand
CAGTCGCTATTGTTGTATATAAAGGTTTAAAACTTGTAGTTTATCGAATGCTTACCCTGAAATTGCTCTCCGGAATGCAATGCCCCAAAAGATAAAAAAGCCATACTGACACAGAAAAGCTCTCTCCGCCAACGGATAATCCCGCAACGGAGAGAGCCACTCAAATTATACTATGGAGAAAAGAAACGGTTATTTGTATTCGATGGTTACACTGTCATCTTTTAACAATTCTGGTATTTCTTGACCTTGTTTCAATATTATTTTTTCCAATGCATTACTACAACCCACAGCATTCAGTTTTTTTAGCGAAGGACATTCTGAAACGTCAATAACTTTCGTATATGAAAAGAATGGAGAAGAATACAAATACAAATCTAATTCTTCCATCTTCTCACTAATAAACGTAAGAGATTCAGCAAAAGTATATCCATAACTTATGACACTTGACAAACTAAATGTTGTAATAGGATTATCTCCTAAATTAAAGAGGCTGAGATTCGTACCATAATGCAATCCTAATTCTTTAACTTTATGCAAACCGGAAATATCGATCTTTTTCAAAGAACCGCTGACACTAATACTAACCTTTTCAAGATTAGGGAAGTTTTCTATTCCCGTCAAATCCGTTATTCGATTATAATAATCATCATATTCAAGAGCCGTAGCATTCAAGCCATCTTCAAGTATACTATACTGATTACCGAATTTAACAATCCATCCATTATCTTCCAATGCAGAAGCCAAAGCAGCATCAGGAATATCAATCAGTTTGTCAGAAGAACTTTTCTGCACAATAGAAATAGCATATTCAAATTCATTGGCTACAAAATTAATTGTACCTGCACGCAATTGCTGTGCAGCTGATAAATCATACGTGACAGTATAAGCAGACAATCCATCATCACCAACCACAGGTTCTGATATTTGCGGACCTTCAATCCAATCATTCCCCTCAGCCACTTCTGCCGTGAACTCCAAGTTTGTCAAGACTTTAAACTCAACACTGCGGGCAGAATAATCATCATAAACAATTGTATTGTTTTCCATATTCTCTTGAGTAACTTCAAACTTCTCTGTAGGAGATTGATTGATCGTTATATTCAACACCTCCTCTGTAAGCGGACTTGATATCGTAACGGAAGAAGAACGCGGTAAATATGTATCATTCTCATTCACCGTAAGCTGAATGATTCTTTCACCTTTAAAGTCGTTCTGTCTGGCTAAGACAACCCATCCCTCAGAGCTCACAATAGAAAGATCAGCTATATTAGTCTGCACATTAACAGTAGCCTTTCCACCTTCCTCAGCAATCTCTATTAAATCTTCACTGAGCAGAGAAAGTGTATAGTCCGGATTAGATTCGATTAACAACGGAACAACAGTTGAACCGGTAAAGAACTTAAATGTGGCACTAAGCTTCTCTCCCGTTGTATTTTCATCCACCGTAAAAGTCACTTCTTCTCCACTTTTTCCTTCCGTAGCTGAAGGATGCGCCCATTCGCATGTTCCTGCCAGCCTCCAATCTCCATCACTCGTTACTGTTACGGCAACAGAACCTCCCTCTTTTGCCACTTGAATGGTATCAGAAGACAATGAAATAGCGACATTGCTTCCATTATCCACGGCAGGATCATTATCATCGGAGCAACTCCAGAAACCTAGAGTTGCCGACATTATCATTAAATAATATTTAAGCGATTTCATTTTTTGTTGCTTTATCATAAAACATCAGACTTATCAATATAACGGCTTACGCTCAGTACTGTTTTTATCATATTTATAATCCGGATGAAGAAGTTCTTCATCATACAAGCCTTTACAAACATTTTGACAACGGTATATCTGAGATCCGTATTTACTTGGGTTCAATGCGAAGAACATATAATATCCATATCCTTCTTCTTTCTTCCAGCGCGCCGTTGATTCACTGCTATCGCCCCGTCCGAGATTCAGTTCGATAGACATACCTCCGCACTGCTTTAATGTCATTCCAATACCAGGACTTGCAGATCCGCCATAATCAGCAACTGCATAGTCGCAATATTCTCCAGGAGTAATGCCATCAATAACTTCAAGAGAACTTGAATACATTGACCCTAGATTATACAAGGACACAATTTTGTCAGGCATTGCCATTTTACACTCATACATCAAACGGGAACCCGCATAAGCAGACCTTTTTGCGAGCCACGGATTAGATAAATCCGGAGAATTTGAATATTCATCATCAAAAGCCACACCGTCCAAATTGTAAGCGTCACAATAAGCAGCCAGTTCACGGGCAAATTCACGAGCCCCCATATCCGACAATTGAGCTACTCCAGCGATGTCGTGATTGCCAAGAATACTGATTATCACTTTCATTCCGGCTTTACGAAGCGGCTGCAGATATTCTTCATTATGGTCTAACAGGAACTGTACATTCGGGTTATTGTAGACATAAACCCGCTTCTTTTCTGCATCCCAATTAATATTGGCTGCAAACAGCACAATATGATCAAAAAAGTACTTTCCGCTTTCTGTCACAAACTCAAGCGCATTAAGCGGATTAACGTCGTTCACCTCAAAATAGAGAACATTCGTCACAGCGCCCTCCCCCTTAAAGGTATTAGGCATGTTACGATAATCCTTCACCAGAAGTACCATGTGCTGAGCATCTTCGGTCAATGTTACCCCCTCAGTCGTTGTTGTAACAGTCAACGGAACAATATAAGTTTTATCTTCTACCATTCCATCGAAAGCTTTCAACGTTACACCAATATTCGGGTATGTTTGTTCATCCGGCGCAATCAGATAAGCACCGTCATTCTCAAAACTTACATTTGCAGACGGAAACAGTTCAAAGTCAGTTCCATGTGCTGCATTATAAGTTTGGGCATAAGCCTCATCTACCGCAACCTTAATATCTACGCCTTTCTTTGGAAGCGTTGACAGACTAAATGTAATATCAGTAGAATATTCATCACCGCGCATTTCCACCACAGAATTATTTTTCAAAGTAGTTCCGTCAATCAACTTTCCTTTCAGCTGTATCACGTCTGCATACGGTGAAGTACTATCTGATCTTACGATAGCATCTTCTTCACACGAAGTCACCGTCATTAAAGTCAACATAGCCAATGGCAAGGCCTTCAGACTTTGTTTGAAAACATGTAGTATATTCATAATTCAGATTTTATCCGTTTAAACAATTATTTTCCGCTTTCAGGCAATGAAACTTTAGTCCAAGTAATATCTTTCATGGCAGTAATGTCATTACCATTTGCAGTATTGTCCTTAACTACTTTTCCTGCACCTTCATTAAATTTCCAATAAGCAATCAATCCCGGACTTGCAGGATCCACTTCATAGAAATGAGAAGCGATTTCTTCCTGCGTACGCTGCACGCTCCATACACGAAGTTCAGAGATCTCACCTTCCAGCCAGCGCTGATCATTCCAAGCATAACCAACATAACAGCCGTTTCCACCCCACAAACTAACACTGCCGCTAGCTTTTGTATCATGAGCAACCTCTTCTCCATTTGTATAGATAATACGATCACCCGTATTTGCATCCCAAACAACAGCTATATGTACCCATTCATTTGTCGGAAGCCCTAATGCTGAATTTCCTTCGGGGAAATTTCCATTCGGATTTACCAGCTGTACCTGATTTTGAGGAAATCCACTGTCACCGATACGAACCAAGAAAGAACCCTCAATTCCAAAAATGGTACTCATGGCTTCACCCTTCAGGCCATTCACTGTTCCAAAATCACGTACTCGAACCAATGCTTCGATTGTTACTGATTTCAAATTCCGTATTAAATCAGTACTTTTCCAATTTACCGGGAAATAGTTCTGTGAAATATCTGCCACAACATTAATCAAAGAAGCTCCCTTAAAGACAAAATAGGTAACTTTCTTTGAATCCAAGACATCTATTCCTGTTACATCCACCACTTCTACCGGCATTACATAAGTAGAATCCCGATTCAATGTTTCCAAATTCACAAAAGATACAGTTACAGGATTTGATTTTGTTGCACCTATATCAATGGTAGCCACTGGTGATTCAATCACACACTTATCCTCTGGCAAGGCAAGAGCCTTTTCCCCATAAAGCGAGTTGTACACGTCAACCTTTGATGGAGATGCGGCAAACGTTCCTTTTATGGTTGTGCCCGCTTCAAGAGCTGTAGCCAAATACAAATCCTGTGAAGCAGATTCCGGAGCTCCTGACCCTTTGAAAACAAAGTCATTCACAGGGTTCTCCATATCCACGAAGAGCTTGTTGTCGAAATGATGCTCATTCAATTCGTCGTTTGTCTTACATCCGCAAACGGCAATTGATGCAAAAGCGAGAGCAATTATATTCAGTTTTTTCAGTTTCATAGTTCTTTATCCGTTAGAATTTGACTAATTCATGATTTGCAATGCCTGACGAATATGCCCGTAAGTATATTCGCGCTGGAAATAATCATCCCTTACATTGTCTACGCAAAGACCGGCCTTTTCAAAAGTACCTTGTGAAGATATCACTGCATAAGCAGCACCTATCACTGCATAAACCTTAGTTCCATCCTCATTTGTCCCGTTGAAATAGCCGTCCGTTGCCTTTTCATCAGCAAGATCAGGTATTGTCACTCCGAAAACGATACGGTCGGCAGGCACACCTTCGGTCAACTGCATTTCGGCATTCCATATCACATCATCCGAAGAAACAGCGTCAAGCATCGGGATAACAATATAATCCGCATAACTGAAAATGGAAGCGTCCATTATATTGGACGTGTATCCCTCAAATATGAATACAGCATCCTGATGGCTTTCCGCCCACGTCTTGATTTTTCCAAAGAATGTTGCCTGACGTGCCTGCAGCTGTGCTTTCTCTGCTTCAGGCATACCTACCGGTGATGCAGGATTTGAATAAACTACCTGAATGCCATCGTATCCGTACTTGTCATACAAAGCCAACAGGCTGTCTACATACTGATTGCACACTTCCGTAAAGCGGTCGGCTTCCGGCTCTGCCGGCTGTTCTGCCTCACCTCCTTCTTCAGCCTGACTTTCTGACTCCTCTTGAGAAGCGTCGTTCTCAGCTTCTTCTCTGTCCAGAATAGCCTGAAGAGCAGCTTCTACATCAGTATAGCTGACTGCATACAAAGTGCGGGTGCCCTTCTGCTCGCGTATTTCAGCCATTTCCTGCTCTGTAACCGGGTTCAGGCTGTCTGCCGCCTGCAAGACAACAAAGTCCGTGCTGTCGGGAAGCGCAGAAATACGGTCGCCCTGTCCTCCTACAGTATACCCGCTATTGTCAAACTTCGCTATCAATATCTTGTGGGGATTCTGCTTATACTCCCTCAGCAAGTTCAAGTATGCGTTATAAGCTTCCGGATCCTGTTCCGACGGAAGAGTGTAGTTATAGTCCAAGCTCTCCACATCTGTCCAGTCTGAACATGACGATACAACCGGAACAACGAACGCAGCCAGCGCAAAGCTTTTGATCAGTTTTTTATAGTTGTTCATAATCTTCAAATTTTAAAGGTTCAAGTTTACTTTTTGCAAGCCCACCATACATCAGTAGCCATATTGTCCGGACCATTCAGGTAATTGTCACGTGCATATTGAACGTTTTCCTGATTATTGGTGTTTTCTTCTGTAGGATAAGGCATCCGTCGCACTCCGCGATTGCTGTCAACCACACCTCCACTCTTGTTTCCTGTAGCTGTAGCAGGCAGCAGATGAGGATATCCCGTGCGGCGATAATCCGCCCAAGCCTCATTGCCCAGCATCCAGTTGGCAATCCATTTTTGCGTGATGATGCGTTCCTGCTTTTCTTCAACAGTAGCACTTTCATCCCACTTGATCGTGACATCACTGATCGTGGCGGCATATGAGTTGATGCCAGCAGGATCTGTATAAGTTTCCGGCACGCTCGTGTCATCAGCCAAATATTCGTCAGCGCCGGTAGCTCCCCACTGCTCAAATGACAGACGTACACCCTGCTCGTAGAAGCTCTGTGCAGTTCCACCCAGATCAAAGCCGAACACCGCCACACCTTCTGCACGAAGGAAAGCAACTTCTGCTGCATTCATCCACTGAACCGGATCTCCGGCAGAGATGTTTATTGCCGAATATTTTGAGAAATATTGGCTTGCAGACGAACCACGGTCTATGCTGCGGCGAAGCCCCACAAACGTGTTCTGGTTCCAGGCACCGTCTTCATTCTTAAAATAGCTGGCACGACGGTTATCCTTGTAACCGTTCATATAGCAGACGATATCTGCCGAAGGCCGGCTTTCATCACCGTTATAGTTAATAACAGTAAACAAAGAATTGGTAATAGTTCCAAAATAATGCCATGCAGCATTGTCTTCGTTCTCTTCAATCACTCCAAATTCGTGTTTGACTGCGCTTTCCGCCATTTCCTTGGCCTTGGTCGGGTTCGCATAAGAAATACGCATCGCCAGACGCAGCTTCAACGAGTTAGCAAACTTAATCCACTGCTGAACGTTTCCGCTATATACAAAGTCTGCACTCGGAACCAAAGCAGCATCCTTATTTTCGGTCAGCGTAACGATTGCGCTGTCCAATTCGTTGAAAAACGTATCATACACCTTTTCCTGCGAATCATAAGGCACTGTAATCTTTCCTTCTTCTCCAATCTGAGAATAAGGAATCGCTCCATACGCATCTGTAACACGGCTCATTGCAGCGACCTTGATCACCATAGCTATCGCATACGGAACAGGATTCTCCGTTGTCTGGGAAACGAGTTTCACGGTGTTGAGATTCGGATACAATTGCGGGATAATCCGGTCGCTTATCAAAAACACGCGAGTCCAGTCATTCGTTGCATTGAAGTTTCCAATTGATGAAGGCCAGGCTCCGGAGTCAGCAAAATATCCGCCACAAGTACCTCCCAGCAAACAGTCGGTAAACTGCGCCGTATTATTATCATCCGATATAACTGTCCCAGCCAAATTACTCATAGCGGACCCAAGCGCATAGTCATCCGGATTCAAGTCACCCGGCTGATAAGGATCGGAGTTGATGTCGATGTATTTGTCAGTACAAGAAAAACTTCCCAAAGCCAAAGCACCGCACATCAATGTATTAAAAATATATCTTTTCATACCTATCTACTTATTAAAATTTAAAACTAACATTTACACCTATGTTGCGCAATGCAGGCATCATGAAATAGTCGATACCTTGATAGAAATTATCGGTAGAAGCCACAGCTTCCGGATCGAACGGAGCTTTGTTGTAAATCATCCAAAGATTGCGTCCAACCAGTGAGATGCGGATGTCACAAATATCACGAAGCATCTTTCTAGGGAATGTATACCCGAACGAAACTTCCTGCAAGCGGACATTGGTAGCCGAATAAGTATAGTATTGCGGGACAGCAGTACCTGCAGCCACCACATTATACCAATTTTCAGGAGCTATCCGGCCTCCGTCGTTGATGCCGACATAACCCAAGTCACGTGCGGCGGCAGTAGCCTCCGAAACGCCATAATAATCAAGAATAGCCTGTGTACGTGAGAATACGACACCACCCAAACGGGCAGAAATCATGAATCCCAGGTTGAAGTTGTTCCAACTGAAATTGTTTCTCCATGCAAGATTGCCTTTAGGCAGCACGCTTCCCAGTTTGATATAGTTTTTAGGATCGCTGATAGTCTGTGTCGCCACATTGCCGTTCTGGTCAACATAAATCCTTCCCTGATCGTCACGGGCCAAATCGATCTGCGAATAAAGGTCGCCCATCGTGCCTCCTTCACGAAGCAGGAAACGGGCTTCTCCCAATCCTCCCATATCCAGCTGGTCTACAGAGAATATTTCACCGGTAGCCGGGTTGACGGCATTGTCTGCCAATGTAAGGATCTTGTTGCGGTTCATTGAATAAGTGAAGCCTGTATCCCATGTAAACTTGTTCCATGTATTCTGGTAGTTCAAAGACAGTTCGACACCCTGGTTGCGCACAGCACCGGTCTGAATATAGATGGCAGAATAACCGCTGACAGACAATCTCGGATTGAATGTCTGGTTCTTGGTCTTTGCATTATAATAAGTAACATCCAGATCGAAATTCTTCAGGAAACGCATGGTCAAACCAACTTCAAACGATTCGGTACGCTCCGGTTTCAAATTGTACATCGGATATTGGGTAGTAATGCTCCACTGGTTGCCGTTCCATTCGTAACGCGGGTTAGCAAGATAACGCTGGAAAGGAGTACCTACCGATGCCCATGAACCGCGGATTTTCAGATAAGACAAATAGTCCTTATTCAGATTCGGCATCAGTTCAGACAAAAGCACAGAGGCTCCCACTGAAGGATAGAAGAACGACTTGCTTGTTGATTTCGGACCGGCAAGCTGTGAAGGCCAGTCATTGCGTCCGGTCAATGTCAGATAGTAAGTGCTCTTATAGCCGATTTCGGCAGAAGCAAAAATAGACTGTGTCTGTTCACGGTAACCGGTCTGCAAGCGCGTGCTGGTACTGCTCAAGTTCTGGATATTGAACCAGTTGGTCAATCCGACAGGCTCTCCGGAGAATTTGTCGGTACCGTCGGCAATAGGACCGCGCACCTGAACTGCATCCTCACGAACATCAGAAATAGAAGCACCTATATTTGCAGAAAGTGACCAGTCTGTTCCGAACGTTTTATTGATGTTCACCAGGAAGTCGGCATAAAGCTGTTTGTCCTGCGTCCGTGTGATGCTATAAAGTCCTCTGCTGGAACCCTCGGTCAGCTGGTCGTTGGTTGAAGCATAAAATTTCTCTGTATAGTCGTTGGTCGAGTTATCCAGACGCACACGCCCCGAAACACTCAGCCAGTCTAGAATCTCATAGCTCAATCCGGCATTCAGCATATAACGGTCCTTCTTGTTTTCGCGCAAGTTGCGGTAATTGATCCAATACGGATTCTGCATTGTCATTCCCGCGTCGCCAACCGGCCAATATTGCGTGTAAATTTTGCGTGCGGGGTCATACCGCTCATACATTCGGATATCTTCCCAGTCGTTTCCGCGCGGGAAAATATAAGCACCCACAATCGGGTTATTGTATACACCTTGATTTGTCATGTTCCGGTCGTTCTGCAAAACATAGCTGGCGCCGATATCCAGTTTCATCTTATCGTTAAGGAACGATGTAGTATTTCGCACCGTAAAGTTATAGCGGTTATACTTATTGTTGGGCACGATACCTTTTGAATTGACAGCTGCAGCCGAAGCGTATGTCTGGTTCTTTTCCGTACCGGTAGATAGAGAAACACTTTCCGTACCGATTATACCTGTTTGAAAATAATCGTTTTTCGGATCATAGCCGTAATAACTGTCCGCTGTCAGACGAGCTCCCCAACTGCGGTCGCCGGAAATAGAATACGCGCCTCCGGTACCCGTTCCGTATCTGTTTTGAAATTCAGGCATCACAAACGGAGTGGAGAACTCAGTATTGCTGCTTACCGTAATGCTCAGTTTTCCTTCCTTACCTTTCTTTGTAGTGATGACAATGGCACCGTTGGCTGCATCCGAACCATAAAGAGCCGCAGCCGCCGCACCTGTCAGCACAGACATTGACTCGATATCTTCCGGGTTGATGTCCGCAATCGGTTCAGAACTACCTTTTGAATCGAATTCCGTTCCGCCTCCTTCGCTTGAACGTCCGGTAAACATCGGCACACCGTCAATCACATACAGTGCGTTAGACGACTGCATGATTGATTTTGTACCACGCATCACAACTTTTGAGATACCGCCCACGCCGGAAGATGAGGCGTTGATATTTACACCAGCCACCTTACCGCTCAAGGCATTGACAAAATTCACATCCTTATTCGTAGTGATTGCGTCCGACTTCACTTCCTGCACATTATAAGAAAGCGCCTTCTCCGCACGTTTGATACCTAATGCAGTAACGACAACTTCATCCAGAATCTCAGAATCCTCCCGCATTGTCAGATTAATGGAAGCCTGGCCAGATACGGGCATTTCAGTTGATTTATAGCCAATGTAGGAAAATTGAAGCGTTGCGTTCTCAGGAACAGTCAGCGTATAGTTTCCGTCAAAATCGGTGATAGTTCCGTTTGTCGTTCCTTTCTCCAGCACCGACACACCGATCAGCGGCTCGCCATTAGCATCCACAATCCTTCCTGATACTTGTTTGGTCTTTTTCCCTTCTTGCTTGACAGATGAAGATTCACTTTCCCGCTTTGACAAATAAACGACATTTTCATCTATACGATATGAAATGTCTTTTCCGGCCAGAGCTTTCTCCAGCACTTCATTGATGGACGCATCCTTCACATTCACAGCCTCAACAGGAACCGACTCCACTTCATCATCGTAAAAAAAACGATACTTTGATTGAGATTGAATTTGCTTGATCATCGTCCCCACCGTAGAGTTCGACAAAGCAAGATTCAGTTGTGCCGATACGAACTGCGTCGGAACAGTGAGCATAGCCGCAACCACCATTGCTCGAATCAACGAGCGATTGCACGAGTTTTTGCTTCTCATACTGAACTTTTTAAGGTTACACATTACGTTTAATTTATTATTTTTACGAGTTATTCCGTTTAGGATAACACTATTATAACATAGAGGACGGGAAAAACACTTACTTCTGAGATGAACTTTTTTGGGAAATTCCCTTATTTGTCTTAGACCCTATCGTTTAAAAATGCAGACATCAGAACCTTACAGACACCGAAATCTTACCGGCTAAAAATATTCGAAAAGAAAACGAGGAGAAGTAAATATCCGTGCAGATGCGAAAGGCGTTCGCGCAAGATTTTAAGTGCCTTATACATATGTGCTTCTACCGTGCGCAAGGAAATACTCAGCGTATCCGCAATATCCTTATTCTTCATATCATAAAGATAACTCAACTTGAACACCTCCCTGCATTTTTCAGGCAAACCGTTGATTGCCTGAAAAATTTCCTGACGAAGCTCACGATTTTCGATACGCCTGATCACTTCAGACTGATCCGGCTGATAATATTCGAGCTTTTTTTTCATCAGTTCAGCTTCTTCAGCCGTATAATTCTCTACGACAGCCTTATGATTGAGCACATTAATGGCACGAGTATAAACAGAACGGTAAAGAAAAGACTGAATCTGATCGCCGAGTTCAACGGTATCCTTACGCTTCCATATTTCCAAAAACACGTCCTGTACTATATCTTCCGCATCGTCTTCCCCAACAAGACGCGCAGCATAGAATGACAGTCCGGCATAATAGCGTCGGAATAAAGTTCTGTATTTTTCTTCAAACTCATTTTCCATTTTCCCATTCAGCCTATTGTACTAGTTATGCAAGATAGACATGTGTTTTCTCCTGCATTATATTATATAACATTCAGGAAACAAAAAACACTTACAGAAGCAACTGAAAAAACGTCACGCACAATCTGGATAAAAGAAACCGACAGCACAAGCAACCTCAACGAGCCGGCAACTTCAGCGTAACGGATAAACGATACGAAGGTTATCAAGTTATATTTCAAAAAAAGAGAATAAAGAAAAAGATGAATTTACACGATTATTCTTTCAGCACAACAGTACTTATAACAAACATACCAACGCTTACACAAAAGCACCATGAGTCTATTAAATATAAGGAACAAGTATCCTCTCCCGAGATGTCGGACATGCAATCCTGCCATTGAATAAACGCTCTGTTTATTTCCAGTTATCACATTACAAATCAGGAGCAAAAGGCGATGCGTTCTATTCTGCCACCTTTTACTCCTGATTCGAAAACCATCAGTCTATATAACGTTCGATAGTCTGCTCTCTGTCCGGTCCGACAGAAACTATTTTAATTGGAGTTTCCAACTGTTCTTCAAGGAATGTGATATAAGCATTGAATTCTTCGGGGAACTCATCTTCACTGGTCATCTTTGTCATATCCGTCTTCCAACCGGGGAATTCCGCATAAACCGGCTCCACTCCTTCGCTGATATCATAAGGGAAATAGTCGATTTCCTCGCCGTTTACCCGATAGGCTACACATGCCTTGACAGTATCAAAGCCATCAAGAACATCACTCTTCATCAAAATCAGCTTGGTCACGCCGTTAATCATTATCGCATAGCGCAAAGCCACCAGGTCAATCCATCCGCAACGCCGTTCACGGCCGGTTACCGCACCGTATTCATGTCCCAGGTCACGAATAGTCTTTCCTGTTTCGTCAAACAACTCCGTAGGGAACGGTCCGGATCCGACACGAGTGCAATAAGCCTTCATGATACCATAAACCTCACCGATTCTGTTCGGCCCGAGCCCCAGTCCCGTACAGGCTCCGGCACAAATTGTATTCGAAGAAGTAACGAACGGATACGAACCGAAGTCAACATCCAGCATTGTACCCTGAGCGCCTTCACAAAGGATGCTCTTTCCAGCCTTCAACAGTCCGTTCACTTCATGTTCACTGTCAACCAGATGGAATCCGCGCAAATAGTCAATGCCTTCCATCCATTGCTTTTCAAGTTCCGTAATGTCATATTCATAGTTCAGGCTCTTCAGAATCTTTTCATGACGCGCCTTGGCTTCCGCATATTTTTCAGCAAAATTATGAAGAATATCTCCCACACGCAGCCCGTTGCGGCTCACCTTGTCCGTATATGTCGGTCCGATACCCTTGCCCGTCGTTCCGACTTTTGCGTCACCTTTAGCCGCTTCATAAGCAGCATCCAGGATGCGGTGCGTAGGCAAAATCAGATGCGCCTTCTTTGATATGTGCAGACGTTCCTTCAACGGATGTCCGCTTGCCTCAAGCGCTTCAGCCTCAGCTTTAAACAAAGCCGGATCAAGTACAACGCCATTCCCGATGATATTTATCTTATCGCCTTGAAAGATTCCCGAAGGAATGGAACGGAGCACATACTTCTGCCCTTCAAACTCGAGCGTATGACCTGCATTCGGTCCGCCCTGGAAACGGGCAACCACGTCATAGCGGGGGGTCAGCACGTCAACGACCTTACCCTTACCTTCATCTCCCCACTGCAAACCTAACAAAACATCTACTTTCATGATTCTCTGTTTTATGTATTTTTCGTTATATTATTTTTCTTGCGCTTCATTCCCATGCACTTGCTGCAGAGTCCATAGATATACAGCGAATAATGCGACGCATGAAATCCTTTCAGCTTCGTTTCAGCTATGGCCTGCTTCAGGTTCTCATCTTCAAATTCTGACACTTTTCCACAGCAAGTGCAAATCATATGATGATGGGTTTCATTGTTATACGAACGTTCGTATTGGGAAGTGTTTCCAAACTGGTGCTTTATCACCAGTCCAGCATCAATCAGCAGAATGATCGTGTTGTAGAGCGTTGCACGGCTGACACGGAATTTTTCCTTATCAGCCATGTAAATATACAGACTGTCTATATCGAAATGCCCTTTGATCGAATAAATCGTATCAAGTATCGCATAACGTTCAGGAGTCTTGCGATGTCCGTTCTTCTGCAAATAATCAGTCAGTATCTGCTTTACCTTATCTTTTATATCCTCTTCCATCATTCAACTGTTCAGCGTTCAAAGTTAACCTTTTTTGCGTAATATAGAAAGATTATAGACTATATTCTATCTCATTTTTTATTTCCCGGGCAGCAGCAGCCACTTCCGGCTTCTCCGATTTCTGAAGGGGTCCCAACAACTTCATCATTTTCTTTGCCTGCATACGGCTTTGCAGAGCCAGCTTGCACAGCGAAGCAGAAGCGGCTCTTTTGATCCATGCAGAATCCCCCTCAACGGCTGCGAAAGCCTGGTCGGTAAACTCCGCCTCGGCACGTTCGTCAAGCTTGAGGTTGTTAGCCAGCAGGCGGGTCATCAGCAGGAAGCCGCACAAACGGAAATACTCACGGTCGTCCGCAATCCACCTGAACACGACTTCCGAAGCATAAGGCAGACGCTGGAACAGCGTCATCACAGCATATTCAGCCAGCTCCGGACAGGACATGTCATCCATCCACATTTCAGCAATCTCCGGATAAAAAGTTTCGGCCGGCTGCAACATGCCTGCCATGATCTTGCACTCGCGTATATCTTCCTTCCACAAAGCCTGGGCAAGTGCATGGTCCGGCTTATAAGCGGAAGCGATTTCTTTCAGCCGGGGATATTCAATGCCGAATATCACCTTGTACTTCATTCCCTTGTCGCGCAAGCTCTGCGAAACCGTACCGTTCATGAACAGACGGAACTTCGACTTTATATCTTTTATCGTTTCATGTATATCATTCATATCATCATAGAGTTAAACCAACGGCACTCCGGCAACAGCAAGCAAAAGCAATCACAGATTGCTGTATTCCCTGCTGTAACGAAGCATCTGTTCGGCATATCCTTCCGTATAGTCTACGGACACATCCACTATCTTATTCTCACTGTCTGTCGTCGCCTTGTATACAGGGTTGACAAAGCCTTTGTATGGTGCCAGGTGCAATCTCCTGTAGCGTGCGAGCACTTCTTCATGAAGCTCCTTGTCGACTCTGACTCCATATTTTTCAACAAGCACTCGGGCCGCCTCAAAATCTCCCTCACTCTTGATTCGCTGTATTTCAGCAAGCAGCCGTCCAAACAAATCCCTGAGAGCCGGATAGTCATTTATCTTCACATACGTCTTTCCGTCCCGCTTCACCAGCTCCACTACACGGGCGGAAGCTCCATGCTCCAGCGCCCACCGGGCTATCAACTGCCGGTTGCGCATATGCGCTTCTTCCACATTGCATCCAGGCTCTATCCGCACCAGCTGGGTCATCAGGCCATTCATCATATACGAATAGTATTCAGCCTTATATGCTTCCGTGTCCGGCGTGAGCTTCAGCTCCACCAGCTTGGCATCAGGCAAGAAATACAACCCGAACAGATCGGCACGGGCTTCTTCAACAGTAGAGCCATAAGCTTTCAGAGCATCCGGATCGACACCCGGAAGAAGCTTGCCCGAACCATGCCCCAGACATTCATGCAGATCGGTATGAAGGTTGTCGGTCAGATCGGCATATTTGTCAAGAAGCGCCTTCTCATCCTCGCCATATACAAATTCTTCACGGAAACCGTTGCCTCGGGCCGCCTTGTTATAAGCGTCAATCAAGTTGCCGATAGTTACAGACTTCGAACCATGAACGCTGCGGATCCAATTGGAATTCGGCAGATTGATTCCGATCGCTGTGCTCGGATACAGATCTCCGCCCAAGATGGCCGCTGTAATGACCTTGGCAGATACTCCGGTAACCTTTTCTTTTCTAAAACGCACGTCTGCCGGCGAATGGTCTTCAAACCACTGGGCATTGCTGCTGATTGTTTCCGTACGGCGGGTAGCTTCCAGATCCTTGAAATTCACGATCGACTCCCAACTGGCTTTCATGCCCAAAGGATCCCCGTAACTCTCAATAAAACCGTTCACAAAGTCTACATGCGACTCCGTATCCTTCAGCCATTCGATCGAATATTCGTCAAAAGTATGCAGGTCGCCGGTCTGATAGAATTCAATCAGCAGGCGGATCACCTTGCGCTGCGAATCATTCTCCGCAACCGTTTCCGCTTTCTCCAGCCAGCCTGTTATCTTTTCGATGGCAGAACCGTACATTCCGCCCGCCTTCCAAACCTCTTCTTTCAGCCGCCCGTTCTCTTTGACAAGCCGGCTGTTCATTCCGAACATCACGGGCTTATCGTTTCCCGGTTCTTTCTGCGCCGCATAAAACGCTTCCGCCTCCTGCTGGGTAACCCCTTCATAATAGTTGGCGGCAGAAGTCTGTACCAGATCTTCTCCGTCTGCCTGATTAACCCGCTTAGGCATTACGGAAGGATCGAACATAACCGGAAACAGTTTTCCGCACATGGCTTCTTTGGTCTCTCCTTCCTCTAAAGGCAGCCGCGATTCATCCAGCGAATCAACCAGTTGTCTGAAATAGCCTTCAGAAAAGTCCGGAACAAATTTATCACAAGCATAATGGTGATATATTCCGTTTGAAAACCACACCCGTTTAAGATAAACTTCAAAGGCACGGAACTCATCTGTCGTCCGCTCTCCCTCATAATCCGTATAGACCGCCTCCAGCAGGCGGCGGATCTGCAGATTATATTTCCCGTTCTGGTCAAACAGAATATCTCTTCCTTCAAGCGCAGCCTGCGACAAATAATAAACCAATGTCTTTTGCCTGAGCGACAATTCGTCGAATCCGGGCACACGATATCGAAGCAGCTGCAAATCAGCGAACTGCTCTACCGTATAAACAAAACCATTATCCTTTTCCTTCATTTCTTTTCCTGTAATTATTGGGCGTTTCACCCAGATTTCTGTAAAAAGCAGCATAAAATGACTGACGGTTTGTAAAACCTGCCATCGCTCCGATTTCCTCGATGCTCCTTTCCGCATGCCTCCTGTCCTGAAGCAGACGGAGGGCTTCCTTAATCCGATAGTCATTCAGCAGGCAGGAATAATTCTTGCCGAAACGAGAATTGATGACAGCCGACAGATAACGTGAATTTGTATGCAGATCTCTGGCTAAATCCTTGGCTGTGTAATACGGGTCCCGATATTTTTTCTGGCCTTCCACTATATCAACAATTTTTCTATACAGCTCGTCAGCCAGTCTGACGCGCATCACAGTCCGATAAGACGGCTTTTTATCCTTCTGCTCTCTCAAATTATAAGGCAACCGCTTCCCGGTTCCGCCTCCATCATCCGCATTAAGCTTTTCCTGCTCCACCATTTCATCTGCCTTATTAAAAACCATTCGTAAAAAATAGAATTACAAAAATGGCAGAAGTTTTTTTATTCTGCAACTTTTGACCTATTTATTTCTGCCCGAAGAAAGGGCCGCCATTGCCCGCGACAAAAGCTGGCGAAAGAATAAGCAAGTCCGAAGCCTCTCGCCGGAAAGTTTGTCTTCAGGCTAAAGACATGTATCTCCAGCCTGGAGATATGCGTCTTCAGCCTGGAGATTTATATCTCTAACCTGGAGATACAGATTACTCCAATGCAAAATGCTCTTTTCCCGCATCTATCGAACGCACAGCATTTGCACAACAAGTGGAACCAAGCGTTGCTTCTCTTTATAAAAGAATCATTACCTTTGCAGCAAATCACGAACAAGATGACAAAAGAATTGATGCTAAATACCCTGAAAGCCTATTTCGGCTACACACAGTTCCGGCCATTGCAGGAAGATATCATAACAAACATCATGCAGAAAAAAGACACGCTTGTCCTTATGCCTACCGGAGGAGGAAAATCCATCTGCTTCCAGCTCCCGGCTCTCATGATGGACGGAACAGCCATCGTCATCTCCCCGCTTATCTCACTCATGAAAGATCAGGTGGAGGCTCTTCAGGCAAACGGCATTCCGGCCTACGCGCTGAACAGCATGAACGACGAAACGACCAATGCGCGTCTGAAACAAAAGTGCCTGCAAGGGAAAGTGAAGCTGCTCTACATATCGCCCGAACGCATCCTGTCAGAAATCAACTTTCTCCTGCGCGACATCAAAATATCTCTTTTTGCCATTGACGAAGCGCACTGCATCTCGCAATGGGGCCATGACTTCCGTCCGGAATATACGCAGCTGAAACTCCTGCGGGAGAGCTTCCCGAATGTTCCGGTCGTGGCGCTGACAGCAACCGCCGACAAGATTACACGCGAAGACATCGTGCGGCAACTCGACATGCACGCCCCGAAAATCTTCATTTCGTCATTCGACCGCCCCAACCTCAGCCTGGAAGTCAAACGCGGATACCAGCAGAAAGAAAAGATACGCACCATCACAAACTTCATCCTGCGGCACAAGAACGACAGCGGAATCATCTACTGCATGAGCAGAAACGGAACGGAGAAGGTTGCCGAACTGCTGAGGAAAGAAGGTTTCAGCGTCGCTGTCTATCATGCCGGACTGAGCAACGCCCAACGCGAAGCAGCACAAGACGACTTCATCAACGACCGTGTGCAAATCGTATGCGCCACCGTGGCTTTCGGTATGGGAATCGACAAATCAAACGTGCGCTGGATTATCCACTACAACCTGCCCAAAAGCATCGAAAGCTTCTATCAGGAAATCGGACGGGCAGGGCGCGACGGGCTCCCGAGCGAAACCTTGCTGTTCTATTCGTTCGGCGACATCGTCATGCTGTCTAAATTTGCAGAAGACAGCGGACAACAGGAAATAAACAGGGAAAAGCTGGAACGCATGAGGCAATACGCTGAAACGGACATCTGCCGCCGACGGATTCTGCTGAACTATTTCGGAGAAAACATGGACCATGACTGCGGAAACTGTGACGTCTGCAAAAACCCGCCGGAACGGTTTGACGGCACTGTCATCGTACAGAAGGCTCTCAGCGCAATCATGAGAACCGACCAAAAAGTAGGCATGCACACGCTGATAGACATTCTGAAAGGCTCTCCCACTCAAGAAATCACGGCAAAAGGGTATCATAACCTGAAAACGTTCGGCGCAGGAAGGGATGTCCCGGCGCGCGACTGGCAGGATTTTCTTCTGCAAATGTTGAATCTGGGCTTCTATGAGGTAGCATATAATGAAAACAACCACCTGAAAATAACCGATGCGGGACGCAAGGTCCTGTTCGGCCGCGAACGGGCACAGCTGGTGGTTATCAAAAGAGAAGAAAGAGTTTCCAAAACAGCAGAGAAGAAGAAACATACGGCATCCGCAAAACCTGTCGCTACTCTTTTCGACCGTCCGGCATCGACAGATGACGCGCTGTTCGAAGAACTCCGCCAACTGCGTAAAAAACTTGCCGACCAACAAGCTATACCGCCCTATATTGTACTGTCAGACAAGACGCTAAAACAAATCTGCATCCAAAAGCCTGTCACACTCGACGAGTTCGGAGAAATAAGCGGAATCGGAGAATTCAAAAAAACACATTACGGAAAGGACTTCACCGATGCCATAAAGAAATTCCTTTCAAGCAACAGGCTCTGAAACAACAGACAGGGCATAAAGGAAACGGGATTTCATACGCTGAATTTGCGAGCATACGAAATCCCGTTTCCTTTGTATTTATGTCGGATAGACTCAGTCCGACAACAGCAATTCTATTTCAAAAGTATGCCTTCCATCGGTTTCCGCTTCTTTTCGGGAATAACCGAATCGGCAGCATAGCCAAGCGGAATCAGAACAGCAGGCTCAATTCCGGCCGGAAGGCTCAATGCCTCAGCGCATAACCGGACATCGAAATTGCAGACCCAACAGGTTCCCAGACCAACTTCGGTGGCTGCAAGGCAAAGATGTTCTACCGCAATGGCCACATCAATGTCGCCATGATCCTTCCCGTCAGACGGACGATGCCACGATTCGTTGTGATTGACACATGCAACGACAATGCAAGGAACCGAAGCAATCCAGTCCCGCGGGTAAGCCCTTTTAAGAGCTTCCAATGCAGTGCCCTCCGTAACGACAGCAAACCGCCACGGCTGAAAATTGACCGCCGAAGGAGCCATCCGGACACATTCCATGATGTAATCAAGTTTGGACTGCTCTACCGGATTAGGCAGATATTTTCGCACCGAATGTCTGGACTTTACCAAATCAAGCATTTTCATAACTCCACCTTTCCTTTTCTAAACAGCCAAAAGCAATATCAGCAACTGAGCTGTCAAAATACGCAAAAACATAGCCAATGGATAAACCGTTGAATAACCTACCGCCGGAGCGTCATTTCCAGAGGTCTGGTTGGCATAAGCCAATGCAGGGGGGTCTGTGTTGCTTCCGGCAATAAGTCCCATCAGCGTAAAATAATTGACTTTATGATGCCAACGTGCCACCGCACCAATGATAATCAGAGGCAGGAAGGTTATCAGGAATCCGACCCCCACATAAAGCAACCCGTCGCCCTCAATGACTGTCTGCACAAAATTCTCTCCCGCCTTGATTCCGACACTTGCAAGAAAGAGAACCAGGCCGACCTCACGAAGCATCAGGTTTGCACTCATGGTAGTATAAGTGACCAGCTTCACTTTATAGCCGAAACGTCCTATCAGGATAGAAATGATAAGCGGACCACCGGCAAGACCTAACTTCACCGGAGTAGGCATACCCGGAATGGCAATAGGCAGACTGCCGAATATGATACCGCAGAGAATACCTGCGAAGATAGTCACGATGTTCGGATGGTCAAGACGCTTCAACTGATTACCCAGCAGATTGGCTACGCGTTCGATAGCGTCCCGCGGACCGACAACCATCACACGGTCACCGACCTGCAAGCGCAGTTGGCGCGAAGCGAACAAATCCATACCCGAACGGTTCACCCGCGTCACATTTACACCGTACATACTGCTGAAATGAATCTCACCTAACGTCTTTCCGTTAATGCTGGGCTGAGTAACCAGGATACGACGCGACACCATTGTCTTGTCGTGCTGGTCGGTGATTCCCCACTCCTGCTCCACTCTCGGACCAATGAAGGCCACAATCGCTTCAGCATCATCTTCCGCACAGATAATATACATCCGGTCGCCCAAATGAAGTTCCGTCTTAGAATTGGGCGTATGCATATGTTCATTCTGGATAATGCGCGAACAAACGAAGTCACGCGCAAGGAAGTTCTGCACCTGCGACAAGGTTTTCCCGTTCAAAGCCTCGTTATGGACTTCCAGAGAAAGAGAGAACGGTTTCAGATGCGGGTTTGCTTCTTCCTGCTGCTGTATCTCTTTCATTTCCTCAGCCAAATCCACCCGGCAAAGGTAACGGATAACAATCGTAGAGAGAATAATGCCCATTACGCCCAACGGATAGGCACATGCATATCCCATAGCGATTTCCGGACCGTTGTAATGCAGCTGCTGCAACGCTTCGTTCGCAGCACCAAGTCCCGGAGTATTGGTCACCGCACCGCAAAGGATACCCACCAGCATCGGAATCTCAATGCGGCCCTGCAATGCATAATAGCAGACTAAAGCTACGGCAATATTCAGCACCACCACACCGACAGCCAGAAGGTTCAGCGTTATACCTCCCTTCTTGAATGATGAGAAAAAAGACGGACCTACCTGAAGACCGATACAGTAGACAAACAGAATAAGTCCAAAATCTTGCAGGAATGAAAGAATGGCCGGATTACCGGTAAAGCCAAAGTGTCCGGCCAGGATTCCAGCAAACAAAACAAAAGTTACTCCAAGCGATATGCCGAAGAACTTAATTTTCCCCAACAACACCCCTAAAGTGATGACAAATGCATAAAGCGCCACTATATGGGCGATGGAATTGGGGTTTGTCAATAAATCTTGTAGCCAATTCATAATATTAAATCATTTCAATTTGCTGACAAATGTAACCAATTAAAAGCAACATGACAAACTTTTCTTTCACAATATACGAAAAGCCAGACATAAAAAAGCCGGACATTCCCTATGGCTCGCACAAAAACACGCCCGCTCCTTCAGTTATACCAGAAGCAAGACACGGCCTTTGCCGTTGAAACGGACACGGACATCCATTAAAAAAATATCCCGGTGCCATCTGCCGGCACCGGGATACCTGTTGGGAATATTGAAATTTTCTGCATTACCAGATGTTCACGCGCTTTTCCGGAGCAACATACAAAGAATCGTCTGCAGTAATGCCGAACGCATCATACCATGCCTGGATGTGAGGAAGCGCACCGTTCACGCGCCATTTGCCCAAAGAGTGAGGATCAGACTTGGTATACACGCGGATCTGCTCGTCACGGATGTTCCCGGCCCACAAAGTGGCGTAAGCGATAAAGAAACGCTGCTGCGGAGTGAATCCTTCCTTCACTTCCAAAGGAGCATCCTTCGTTGCATTCTGGAATGCCAGATAAGCCACATTCAGACCTCCATGATCTGCAAGGTTCTCACCCAATGTCAGCTGGCCATTGCCATGCAGTCCCGGAAGCACTTCGATGTTGTTAAAGAAATCAACCATAACCTGGGCACGTTCCTTGAAACGTTCCGCGTCACCTTCGGCCCACCAGTCTTTCAAATTTCCGTCCTTATCGAACTGGCGGCCCTGATCATCGAATCCGTGAGTCATTTCATGGCCGATAACCACACCGATGGCACCGTAGTTGGCTGCATCGTCAGCATCCATATTGAAGAAAGGAGGCTGAAGAATAGCTGCGGGGAAACAGATCTCGTTTGTAGACGGGTTGTAATAAGCATTTACGGTCTGCGGAGTCATCAGCCACTCTTCTCTGTCCACCGGCTTGCCCAAACGGCTGATCATATCATTGAATCCCCATTCAGAAGCACGGCAAACATTCGCCCAATAAGAATCTTTCTTGACTTCCAGCTTTGAATAGTCTTTCCACTTGTCCGGATAGCCCACCTTTACATGGAAAGCAGCCAGTTTTTCATGTGCCTTGACTTTCGTACTGTCACTCATCCACTCCTGCGCATCGATACGTTCGCCCAAAGCTACCTGCAAGTTATTGACAAGCTTCACCATACGCTCCTTTGCAGCTGCCGGGAAATATTTCTCTACGTACATTTGTCCGACCAGCTCGCCCAACATGCCGTTTACCGAATTTACCGCACGTTTCCAGCGAGGCTGGTTCACCTGACGGCCAGACAGCACTTTTCCGTAGAAATCAAAGCGGGCAGCCACGAAATCATCGCTCAAGCAAGAAGCCGCTGCATCAAGCAGATTATATTCCAGATAAGAAACATGCTTTGAAACCGGCAAAGCATTTATCAGACGTGCAACTTCCTGAATCGGCTCAACCTGCTCCACATTCAATTCTGTCGGAGGCTGAATACCCAGTCCGATCATGAAAGCGTTCCAGTCAATGCCAGGAATCTGCTTCTTCAGATCAGCATAAGACATCTTGTGGTAGTTAGCTTCCGGATCCCTCAATTCGGTTGCACTGCGGGACTTCTTTGCAATACTTGTTTCTATTTCCATTACATCAGCCACCTTCTGCTGCGCTTCTGCTTCGGAGAAACCGGCCAGCGTAAACAGCTTGCCGATGTATTTCCTGTACTCATTGCGGATGTTTTCAGTGATACTGTCTGTATCCAGATAATATTCTTTTTCGCCCAAGTTGATGCCACCTTGTCCCATCTGGAATATATTCAGCGCACTGTTCTTCGGGTCTGCATATACATAGAAACTGAAATACGTACCTATACCTTGGTTGCGGCGCATCTCGACAGCCATCGGAATAATCTGCTTTTTGTCGGTCAGGGCAGCAATCTTATCAAGCATCGGCTTGATTGGCGTGTATCCCTGCTCATTCAAAGCGACACTGTCCATCGCCATATTGTAGAGATCGCCGACTTTCTGTGCTGTTGTACCCTGCTCATTCTGCTGTGCAGCCAACCCTTCGATCAGTTCTCGCAACTGCTTCTGGTTGTTTTCTGCCAGCTGGTCAAATGTGCCGTAACGGGAATATTCGGCAGTCAGCGGATGCGCTTCGTTCCATCCGCCACATGCATAGCGGAAAAAGTCCTGACCTGCCGACACTGTAGTGTCCATATTTGCCAAGTCAATGCCCGAAGTATTTTTTACTTCTTTTTGTCCGCCGCAACTTGACAATACAGCCAAAGTCATTGCAGCCACGGTCAAATAATTTTTCTTGTTCATAATCTGTTTATTTTAAATAATCAATTCCTTTCCATACCCTCCAGTTCCAGCGAAGCGTTCTCCCATTCTTCTTCAGCCTCAGCTATCTGCTTTTTGATCCGTTGATGCTCTTCATAAAGCTTTACATCAGAAGCCCCTTCGGGAGTAGACATTCTCGTTTCCAGTTCTGCGACCTGCGCTTCAAGCTTCTCAATACGTTTTTCACAATCCGCAACCAGTTTCTCCAGTTTGCGCACCTTTTTGTTCTGCTCTTTCCGCTCTTCATACGAAAGTTTGCTTTCGGTTGGAAGAATTTCCTTTTTCTCCTCTACAGCCGCAGGCGATTTGGAAAGCTGCAGCTCGTCAAGGTTTTCTATCTTCTTTTTCTGAAGGAAGTCATAGATGCCTCCCAGATGTTCACAAACCTCACCTCCGCCAAACTCATAAACTTTAGAGACCAGACCGTCCAAGAAATCACGGTCGTGAGAAACAACAATTACCGTTCCGTCAAACTCCTTGATCGCTTCTTTCAGAACATCTTTTGACCGCATATCCAAATGGTTGGTAGGCTCGTCGAGAATCAACAGATTGACAGGCTCCAGCAGCAGACGAATCATGGCCAGGCGGCTCCGCTCTCCACCGGAAAGCACTTTCACCTTCTTGTCCGAGGCTTCACCGCCAAACATAAAGGCACCCAGTATATCACGGATCTTCAAACGGACATCGCCTTTCGCCACACGGTCTATCGTATCGAATACCGTCAGATTCTCGTCAAGCAACTGTGCCTGGTTTTGTGCAAAATAGCCGATCTGCACATTATATCCGATCTTCAGGTTTCCTTCGTAAGGAATCTCTCCCATGATACACTTGACCAAAGTAGACTTACCTTCTCCGTTCTTGCCGACAAACGCAACCTTGTCACCCCTGTGAATTGTAAGATTCACGTCATGAAAAACAACGTGATTTCCATACGCTTTCTTTACATCCTCACAGATCACGGGATAGTCGCCAGACCGGACAGCGGGCGGAAACTTCAGATGCAAAGCCGAATTGTCCTCCTCGTCTATTTCTACAGGCACGATCTTTTCCAACTGCTTGATACGGCTCTGCACCTGCACGGCTTTGGTAGCCTTGTAACGGAAACGCTCGATAAAATCTTCGGTTTCCTTTATTTCTTTCTGCTGGTTTTCGTAGGCGCGCAACTGTTGTTCGCGACGCTCCTTGCGCAATACAACATACTCGTCATAAGGAACCTTGTAATCATAAATGCGCCCGCATGAGATCTCAATGGTGCGGTTAGTCACATTATTGATAAATGCCCGGTCATGGCTGACAAGCACGACAGCTCCCGTACTCGTTTTCAGAAAGTTCTCCAACCACTGGATGCTTTCGATATCCAGATGGTTGGTCGGCTCGTCAAGCAACAGCACATCGGGACGCCTCAACAGAATCTTTGCAAGTTCGATACGCATGCGCCAGCCGCCGCTAAACTCCGAAGTGGGACGGTCGAAATCACTGCGCACGAAACCAAGCCCCATCAATGTACGTTCAATGCTTCCCTTGTAGTTCGTTCCGCCCAGCATAAGAAAGCGCTCGTTTTCGTGCGTGAAACGATCAATCAGCTGATGGTAGCTTTCCGAATCATAATCCGTACGCTCCGCCAGTTCCCTGTTCATCCGATCCAGACTCTGCTGCATCTCAAAAATATGACTGAAAGCCGTTTCTGCCTCTTCCATCACCGTATGCGTATCGCTCAACACCATCACCTGAGGCAAGTATCCTACCGTTACGCCACGCTGTACTGCAACGGTTCCGTCAGTAGGATTCTGAAGACCGGCAAGAATCTTCAGCATAGTCGATTTTCCCGCTCCGTTCTTTCCCACCAATGCTATGCGGTCTTTCTTGTTTATCACGAAAGAAACGTCTTCAAACAAAGGTGTTGCCCCAAATTCAACTTTCAGTCTTTCTATCGAAATCATAAAAATACTCTTCAACTTTACAAAGTGCTCGCAAAGTTACAACTTTTCAAGCAATATCACGTAAATGCAATTCGTTTTTTGCCTTTCATTACCTTTCAGTCCGTTTCCGTAGCCTATACAATTGATAAGAATTAACAATATTGTGCCATACACTATAAAATCCGGCAGCGATTGATGTTACGGGAGTAAAAAAAGTATATCCGAGCCAAATGGCAAAAACAGTATTCTTCTGCCCCAACGCCTGACCGGCACTGATCGAATCGCCATAACAGTTTCCAATCCGCTTGCCAAAATAAAATTGCGCAATGCAGCATAGAAAAGAAACAACGGCAAGGCCTATCTGATACCATACAGCAACCTCACTATGCACGATGCTCTTCACCGTCAGCGCAATTGCCAGCATCAAAGCAACCGCCCACATGTAAAACGACACATTCTGCATGCCGGCCAGCCTGGCATGGAGTTTCGGACAAAGGAAACGCAACAATACGGCCAAGACAAACGGGCAAAGCAACATAGGAAACACTTTTCCCATAATTCTTGTAAAAGATACGCCGAACGATTCGCCCGCGTTCGGACTCAGCAACGGCACGACCAACGGTATCAGCAAGGCCGCCAAAAAATTGACAAGGATCGTATAAGTGGTAACCCGTGCCGCACTTCCTCCCAATTTAAACGTAATGACCGCACTGGCAGTAGCCGTGGGGCAAATCAGACAAAGCATGGCACCCTCCACCAGCACCCGCCCTGAGAAACCCGGGAAACAGACAAGCAGCAGCCCGAGAAGCAAGAAACATCCGCCTTGTATCAGCAGCAGCCAGACATGCCACTTGCAAGGATGCAGATCCTGAAAGCTTATCTTACAGAACGACAGCAGCAGCATACAGAATATCAGCATCGGCTGTACGATATCAACAGCCCTCAACACATAAGGTTTGGCAGGAGCCAGCCAGGGAATATTCACATAAACAAAATAAATCAGCACACCCATTCCCATCGCGATGGGCAATGTCCAATTCCTGCAAAAACGAAGAACATCCATAGGACTAAATAAAAATGGCGGGCATTTCGCCCGCCTATACATTTATATATTACTACAATATCACTTGCAGTTGCCCGCACAACGAGGCTTGATCTGCTTAAAGAAGTCATTGCCCTTGTTGTCCACCAGAATGAATGCCGGGAAGTCTTCCACTTCAATCTTCCAGATAGCTTCCATTCCAAGTTCAGGATATTCTACACACTCTATGCTCTTGATGTTGTTCTGAGCCAGAATTGCAGCAGGACCTCCGATAGAGCCGAGATAGAAACCTCCATGTTTCTTGCAGGCATCTGTCACTGCCTGGCTGCGATTGCCTTTTGCCAGCATGATCATACTGCCCCCATGGCTCTGGAACAAGTCGACATAGGGATCCATACGGCCCGCTGTAGTCGGTCCCATCGAACCGCATGCCATTCCTTTCGGAGTTTTGGCAGGTCCGGCATAATAGATCGGATGGTCTTTGATATACTGCGGAAGCTCCTCGCCCCTGTCCAGACGTTCTTTCAATTTAGCATGAGCGATATCACGCCCTACGATAATCGTACCGTTCAATGACAGACGAGTAGCCACCGGATACTTGTCGAGTTCGGCAAGTATTTCATTCATCGGACGGTTCAGGTCAATCCGCACAGCGTTGCCTTCGCCCGCCTGACGCAATTCTTCCGGAATCAGTTCGCCCGGATTTGAATCCAGCTTCTCAATCCAGATACCGTCCTTATTGATCTTGCACTTGATGTTGCGGTCAGCAGAGCAAGATACGCCCAGTCCCACCGGACAAGAAGCGCCGTGACGAGGCAGACGGATAATGCGTACATCGTGCGCATAGTATTTGCCTCCGAACTGAGCGCCCAAACCGATATTGTGAGCTGCTTCCAGCACTTTCTTTTCAAGTTCGACATCACGGAAGGCACGGCCATACTCATTGCCTGTAGTAGGCAGATTATCATAGAAGTGAGTAGAAGCCAGTTTCACCGTCAGCAAGTTTTTCTCGGCCGAAGTGCCTCCGATAACAAACGCAATATGATAAGGAGGACAAGCTGCCGTACCCAGCGTTTTCATTTTCTCAACCAGGAACGGAACCAAAGTTTCCGGATTCAAGATGGCTTTTGTTTCCTGATACAAATACGTCTTGTTGGCAGAACCGCCACCTTTCGTTACGCACAGGAATTCGTATTCCATTCCTTCGGTAGCTTCCAGATCAATCTGTGCAGGAAGGTTGCAGCGAGTGTTCACTTCATCATACATTGTCAGCGGCGCATTCTGAGAATAGCGCAGGTTGTTCTCGGTGTATGTCTTGTAGACTCCAAGCGACAAAGCCTCTTCATCACAATAGCCTGTCCATACCTGCTGTCCCTTTTCACCGTGAATGATGGCAGTCCCCGTATCCTGACAGAAAGGCAAAACACCTTTTGCAGCCACTTCCGCATTGCGCAAGAAAGTCAGAGCAACATACTTGTCGTTCTCGCTCGCTTCCGGATCATGCAGAATCTTGGCCACCTGTTCGTTATGCGAACGGCGCAACATAAAAGAAACATCATGAAAAGCGGCGTTAGCCATAGCCGTAAGACCCTCTTTTTCAATCTTTAAGATAGGTTTTCCTTCAAACTCACTTACAGACACATAGTCTTTTGTAAGCAGATAGTATTCAGTCGTATCCTTACCTTTTTCGAACATCGGCTGATACTTGAATTCTGGTGTTGCCATAATAAATATGAATTAATTGTTAGTTATCGTGAGGCAAAGTTACAAAGTATTATTGAAATTTTTCCTTAAATCCTGCTTAAAAATTCGCCCAAGTTTATGCCTGAAAACAGAAACTTTTCCACAGGATCTCTATCTCCAGCCTAAAGATATATATATCTAGGATAAAGATACATATCTCCAGGCTAAAGACATGTATCTTTAAGCTAAAGACCGAGAATGCCACGGCATGTTTTTCTTTTCTTCATAACCAAAATCAACCGGGCGCTGGCTGACAAAAACTTTACATTCCGCACCGTTTATTCCCCAACGGCACGAAGCAGTTCCTTTTCAAGTTCATCAACGCCGGGAAAGCCCACATAACGACGCTGAAGCTTTCCGTCATGGCTGATAATCAAGTAAGCCGGTATGCCTGTCACACCATAGGCGGAACAGAGGTACTTCCACTGCGCGTCATTCAGACGATAGTGCACACCCGTCATTTCCTTCAAATTATCTTTCCACGTATTTTCAGGAGAAGACGGACCAGTCAGGTAGACATATACCACATCTTCATCAGCAAGTTTCTTCTTCAGCGGAAGAACAGACTTCATGCTTTTCTTGCACGGACCGCACCAGGTGGCCCAAAAATCAATCAATATGGCATGGCCCTTGTGCGCAGAAATAATCTGAGGCAAAATGTCAGCACCTGCAACATTACTTCCGAGCGAAGCTATCACAGCCCCCTGCATCGACCGGCTGCGCGCTGCCTGCGAACGCAAGTCTGTTTCCTTTTGCAGAACATAACTGGCAATATCCTTCAATTCGAGTCCTTTCAGAATTTTCTTGTCAGCAGAAGATAATTCTGAATTTTTAAGCAAGTTCTTACAGATCGGCTGTACCTGTTCTATGTCTTTTTTCACCAGCTCCGCCATCTGTTCATTGCTGAACAATGTTTTCTCAACCGAACGATACGCTTTCAAGGCTTCTGATTCGCCTTCCGCAGCCAGCTCCGAGTTTATCAGTTCTGCGGCGCCGTCAAACCAGGCTTTCTGTCTCTTCCCGTAATGGTCTTTATGCAAACGTGAGGCAGACATGCTTAACAATGGAAGATTGACATAAGCTGTAAACTCCTCATCTGGCACGAGAAATAATTCCATTTTTGCCTCATTCACATATAAGGTTGCCAGCGTAGGCTGAAGCAGATCTACCTCAAAATGGAACAATCCGTCATGATGAACATGGATATCTTCTCTCCATGAAGAAGGGAACAGGCCGTCAGCATACTCCAGATTCATAGCCAACCGCATGTCTGGTTCGTAACCCAACAAATAGCCGTTCACTATGGCTTTTCCTGCCGAGAATCCGGGTTCAGGCAGTTCATTGCTCCGCTTCGGCTTTCCAGTCGTCAGAAAATCCGGGACATAGACATAAGGCTCTTCACGGCTCAGCTGCACCCCCCAAATAATCCATCCGGCTTCCGGCTCCACAAAGTCCACTTCATGCACCCCTACCGGAACTGGAGCAAAAGAAAGCACCACATCCAGCCGCCCGCTTTCCGGAATCAATTCAGGTTCAGTCGTTCCGTCAATAGAAGCTCCCCCTGCCTCACGCAAGCGGAAAGTCGCATTATCCGAACGCAGACATGTATGGGAAGAAATAACGACGGGCGTACCGGCCTTACCGTACATGACGGCATCCACTTGAGTCTGTTCGGCGGTAAGTATGATTTTCTTTATCTCTATATCAGAAGTGTTGGCTGTCACAAACCCCGGACGTTCAACCACTTTTTTCGTCCGGGTCTGAGCCTGCACGCCCAAAGCCAACAAACAAAACAGGAGAATGCTTCCTATATATTTCGTTGCCATAAACTTTCCTCCAGAATTCTTTGTTAAAGCAAATTCTTCAGACGGTCGATCAACTCATTACCCAATTCCGTCTTCACCTTGATATGCTCAAGCACGGCGGTAACAAACGGATTGCTTTCAAACACTCCGCGCACCTCCTCAAAATCCCGCACTTGCTCTTCTCTGCTTCCGTCAGCACCGAATCCGGTCATTGAAGTCAGTGAAAATTCTTTCTTGGCATCTTCATAAACCAACTTGTCAAGCCCGACAACGGCTTCCTGCCACCTTCTTACAATAGCCACAACATCTTTTGCCGTGACAGTATCCGGATCCAGATGATAAAACTCCAGTATCTTACCATAAGCCCATGTCCATTCATAGATGTAATAATTGGCATGCATTTCGGCAAACCGCGCATGAATTTCATCCACAGTGGTCAGCGTTCCGCTTTCAATATCGTCCATCAGACGCTCAATTTCACTCTTCGGAGCAATCAGCCCGGAAACGTCCACCCATTCGCCCTCACCCACCGAAGTGTCCGGCAGCAAGCGGCGGCGGATCTCCTCATCACTTCCGAAAGACTTTATTTCCAGACGTTTGATAATAGAGTTTCCGAGGAACTTATGTATGGCGGTTTCATAAAACTTAATGCCATTGTTCAAAGAAGAATTCTTTATTTTCGCACTCTGATACGAATAAATCTCCGATGTTTCTCCCGACACACGCGCCAGTTCCTTCAAGATATTCCGCCCTACCATCATTTTCTGAATAGTATACGGACTGAGCAAATTATAATTGATCTGATCCAGTTTGCAAGGATCCTTGCGCTGGTCGCGCTTCGGCCATTTCTGCGCATCACGAATCGTACCAACACTGCGCAGATTCACTCCAGGCACCAGATAAGTGGTATTCTTGTCTTCTATCAGATAAGAAAACGGCAAATTCGACGTATCCGGATGAGCGACATGACGCCCCATAACCAACGAAAACGCACCGATACGCGCAGGCCACAGAATATACGAATCGGATGTCGTTTTCGCTCCCCGCTCAAGCGCACCCTGATGAATGGGGCCCAACTTATACATATGGTTGCTTTGGTTCGAACCGGAACCGGCGTTCATGAACGAGAACATGCCGGCAATAAGCAAAGTCGATTTATGGTGAGTCACCGTAAACGGACCTGCAAAAATAGCACATGCCTCACCGTTTTCTTCCTGGCAATTGCTGAAGAAAAGCGAATCAGAAGCAGAATAAGTATGTCCCAGATGACAGGCCTGCCCCACAAAACAACGGGCAAGCATTGTGCCGTCCTCCACATGCGAACCGCTCGAAATGATGAAATCATCGCAAATAACTCCATATCCGATATGTACCGGGGCATACTGGTTGCTGTTCACACTACCGTTTTTCAAGCGGCCCGCACCTTCTATCTGGCAATAATCTCCGATGCGCACATTCTTTATATAACCGGAATTGACAATCGTGACATGGCTTCCGATCGTTCCGGTTGCAGAGGCGTGCCTCTCGGCATAATCCTCTACAATCCGCTTCATCCGCTCAATCAGTTTGGGGCGGTGGCGATACAGTGCCATGATATATGCCTGGTGTGCAGACAAACGGTCGTGAATATACACCTCACGCCCGCCAGTTTCATTCAGCACAGATACTTCTACACCATTCCCAAACCGGCTCCGTCCATCCACAAGGATAATATCCACATTCTCGATGAATGTGCTGTCGCCAATCTCATAATTGGCGATATAATTCTTCACATTTTCGATATAGCAGTTATCACCGACCACCACATTATATAATGTAGCATAATACAGTCCGGAATGTTTGGTTATCCCTCCGGCAAGCCTGAACTCCTTATCAAAGCATCCCAGGCGGATTTCTCCGGAAAAACGGATATGATGTATATGGTCAGGACGGAAACCATCCGTCACCTTCACCATACTCCAGTCGGAAGCCATGCAGTGCTGCGCTTCCAGCCGTGAGATTTCTTCAGCCGTAAGTGAACGATATTGCTTCATTGTTCGTCGTCGTAAGTTTGATACAAAAAGTCATTATAAGGATACTTCTGCACATGAAGCTGCTTTACCTTCTTGTACAGCAACGCGCGGAATTCTTCCAGATTGGTCTTCTCCCGTGCAGAGATAAAGATGCAGTTATCATCCAGCTTCGCCATCCATGTACGCATCAGTTCATCCAGCGTAATGTTTTCTTTCGTCCTGGGAGTCAGATCATCCTCGTCTTTCTCTATATAAGAGTAAGCGTCAATCTTGTTGAAGACAATCATGGTCGGCTTTCCGCCCGCTCCGATATCAGCTACCGTTTTGTCGACCACCTGAATCTGTTCTTCAAAGTCGGGATGCGAAATGTCAACCACATGCACCAGCAAATCCGCTTCGCGAACTTCGTCCAGCGTCGATTTAAACGAATCGACCAAATCGGTAGGCAGTTTGCGTATGAAACCTACCGTATCCGAAAGGAGAAAAGGAAGATTCTCTATTATCACTTTACGGACAGTCGTATCGAGAGTAGCAAAAAGCTTGTTTTCTGCAAAGACATCACTTTTTGCCAGCAGGTTCATCAGTGTCGATTTTCCCACATTCGTGTATCCCACGAGCGCAACACGGATCAGACGACCGCGATTCTTACGCTGTGTAGACTTCTGCGTATCTATTTCCGCCAAACGCTGTTTCAACAGCGACATGCGGTTCAGAATAATACGGCGGTCCATTTCGAGCTGCGTTTCACCGGGACCGCGAAGCCCTACCGAACCTTTTCCTCCGCCCGCACCGGAGCCTCCGCCCTGACGTTCCAGGTGAGTCCACAACCGTTGCAGGCGTGGCAGCATATATTTATATTGTGCCAGTTCCACCTGCGTCTTGGCGTTTGCAGTCTGCGCGCGCATTGCAAAAATGTCCAAAATCAATGAAGTCCGGTCCAGAATCTTCACGTTCAATTCTTTCTCGATGTTTCTGATCTGTTTTGCAGAAAGTTCATCATCAAAAATCACCATTCCGATCTCAGTGTCTTCGCTTTCATTCTGCACAGTCAAATACTCCTTGATTTCCTGCAGTTTACCTTTTCCCACATAAGTTACAGAGTTGGGAGTGTCGATTTTTTGCGTAAAGCGTTTCACAACCTCCGCCCCTGCCGTTTCTGCGAGGAAAGCCAGTTCGTCCAAATATTCGTTCGTCTTGCGTTCATTCTGAGTCTGCGTAATCAAACCCACCAGCACAGCCTTTTCGGTCTGCGCGTCAGATATAACAAATTCTTTCATTCAATGTGATTCAACTATTCAATCGCAAACTTAGAAAAAATCTGTGGAAAAACCTCCAAAATTCGGCAGATTAACGCAATGTAATCTGTGAATTAAGTAGTTAGGAGAAAATCGCGGAAGTTGGATAGAGGGCTGAATAGCGTTTCAAAGCGGATTGGAGAAAGAGAACGGTTTCCTAATCGTTACCCGTCAGAAATGCAGATTTAACAGTCACCGTTCCGTTTGCGCCGCTCTGCGTAGGTTTGCTTGTCAAGGTTTAACTCGTTGATTTATAGTTTTGCAACCAAAAAAGAACGAGTATGACAAGGAGCACATTTCGCATGCTGTTCTATGCGAACGGCAGCAAGGAGAAGAATGGAATTGTCCCCATCATGGGACGGGTTACAATCAACGGAACGGTGGCGCAGTTCAGTTGCAAACGGAGCATCGCAAAGGAGCTTTGGGACGCAAAGGGCAACCGTGCCAAGGGCAAGAGTTTAGAGGCAAGGGAAACGAACCTTGCGCTTGACAACATCAAGGCGCAAATCATCAAGCACTACCAGCGCATATCCGACCGTGAGGCGTTTGTGACGGCAGAAATGGTGCGCAACGCCTATCAAGGCATAGGCGGCGAGTATGAAACGCTGCTCAAAGCCTTCGACCGTGAGAACGAGGTGTTCAAGAAGCGTGTCGGCAAGGACAGGAAACTGGCGACCTATCAGTCAAGGGTAGTGGCAAGGAACTATGTGGCGGCATTCATCAAGTCGTTCTACAAGCGCAGCGATATGTCTATGCTGGAACTTACGCCCGACTTCATCAAGGAGTTTGCGGTCTATCTCGCCACGGAAGCGGGATTACGCAACGGCACGATATGGGAAAAGTGCATGTGGCTGAAAGGCGTGGTGATGCGTGCGCACTTCAACGGACTGATACCGAGAAACCCGTTTGCGCAATTCCACATCAGCCCGAATGTCAAGGAGCGTGAGTTTCTGACGGAGGATGAGTTGAAGGTGGTGATGACGCACGAGTTCTCAGATCCGAAACTGGCATATATCCGTGACCTGTTCGTGTTTGCGAGTTTCACCGCCCTTTCTTTCGTGGACATCAAGGAACTGACCAACGACCGAATCGTGGAGGTGAACGGCGAGAAGTGGATTATCTCCAAGCGTCACAAGACGGGCGTACCTTTCCAAGTAAAGCTGCTGGACATCCCCTTGCAGATAATCGAGCGTTACCGACCGTTCCAAGAAAACGACTTCGTATTCCCCAATCTGAACTATTGGTCAATCTGCAAGCCGTTGAAGAAGATGATACGGGAATGCGGCGTGAATAAGGACATCAGCTTCCATTGCTCACGTCATGGATTCGCAACCATGGCTCTCTGCAAGGGTATGCCGATAGAGAGCGTAAGCCGCATTTTGGGACATACGAACATCGAAACGACCCAAATCTATGCGAAGATAACCGTGGAGAAGCTGGATAACGACCTCACGATGCTGGGCGACAAGTTGAGCAAGTCATTCGGCAACATCAAGGTGGCAGGGATATGAAACGGGCAACAATCATGATGGACGGAAGTGGCAGGGTTGCCGTACCGTCCGATATAGCCAATGTGTGGATGAGCGAAATGGAGTTGGTAACGCTGTTTGATGTAATCGCCCCGACACTCCGTGCCGCCGTCCGAGCCGTGTATAGGAGCGGAGTGTTGCAATCTTGCGAAGTGGAAAGGCGCATCAGGCTGCCAAACGGTTATTATTTGGAAGTGTATGCGCTGCCAATGGTAATAGCACTGGCTTTCCGTATCAACACATCCAATGCCGCAAGAGTGCGTAATGTCTTGCTGGAAAGGCTGTGCTTGCGAAAAGACAGACAAATGCTTTGGCTTTCGTTAGGTAACAGCATATCGTGTAAGTGTTAGCGAGTGCGGTTGCGTGTCACTACGCCCATGCACTCACACAATCCAAGTCTGCCCGAAGAAGTACCATTTTCCGCTTCTTCGGGCTTTTTCTTTTCGCCTTTTGATGACTGATATTGCCCATCTTACTGCATTTTCTTATCCGTCGGTTCCTTTTGCGCCGTTCTGCATAGTTTTACGTATCAAGGTTTTAACCGTCATTCCGTAGCTTTGCAGCCATGTTTAATCCGCCTGCCGACAGGGTGTCGGCGGCACTAAAACCTATATTTGAAACATGGAAAAGAAAGAAACATTCATCCGAGTAGGCACAACGCTTTACAAGATTGTGGACCAGCCCCGAATTGACGGCGGCTATGTGAGGAAGCGCATCGCATGGAACTCCGAGACCCTGCGGCAGGACTACGGCAAGGACTACATGGCAAGTGTTCCGAAGTATGACGGCTTCTGCACCGTACCCGACCATGTGGGCTACAAGCCAGTAGTCGGCAAGTTCCTCAACCTTTATGAGCCGATAAGCCATGTTCCCCGACAAGGCGACTTCCTTTGTATCCGCTCGTTAGTGGGACACATCTTCGGCGAACAGTACGAGTTGGGCATGGACTACCTGCAACTGCTCTACCTTTACCCCGTTCAGAAACTGCCCATACTCCTGCTTGTGTCCGAAGAGAGGAACACGGGCAAAAGCACGTTCCTGAACTTCCTGAAAGCCGTGTTCCAAAACAACGTAATGTTCAACACCAACGAGGACTTCCGCAGCCAGTTCAACTCCGACTGGGCGGGCAAGCTGCTCATCATGGTGGACGAGGTGCTGCTCAACCGCCGTGAGGACAGCGAGCGGTTGAAGAACCTCAGCACCACGCTTTCCTACAAGGTAGAGGCGAAAGGCAAGGACCGTGACGAGATAGGATTTTTCGCCAAGTTCGTGCTTTGCTCCAACAACGAGCACCTGCCCGTCATCATTGACGCAGGAGAGACACGCTATTGGGTACGGAAGATTGTGCCGCTCAAAAGTGACGATACCGACTTCCTGCAAAAACTGAAAACGGAGATACCCGCTTTCCTCCATTTCCTGCAACACAGGCAACTCTCCACCGAGAAAGAAAGCCGCATGTGGTTCAACCCGAAGCAGCTGGAAACAGATGCCTTGCGGAAGATTATCCGAAGCAACCGCAACCGGTTGGAGATTGAGATGGCGGAACTGCTGCTCGACATCATGGCAAGCACGGGCATCAGTTCTGTTTCTTTTTGCCTCAATGACATTATCCCGTTGCTCGTCTGCTCTCAAGTAAAGGTGGAGAAGTCGCAGGTTCGGAAAGTGGTGCAGGAATGCTGGAAGCTGGCTCCTGCATCCAATTCGCTTTCCTATACCACCTACCAATACGATTACAACCGTGAATGCCGTTACTCGCCCGTCAGGAGGATTGGACGCTACTATACGGTAAGCAAGGAACAGTTAGAAACACTCTGATATTTTGATGAAATGATGAAAGCATATATAAACATAAAGAATGACAGCAACTTACATATTCATCAAACGCTCAACAAAAGGATTGGGCTGATGAAAAGAGAAAACAGACGTAGCCCCACACATCGCTTTTCTTTTGGCGAGCGGTTTGATGAAACGCTGATGAAAGATTATTTCATTAGCTGTCAGTATATTAGACTATCCAATCATCAATTCATCGGATTTTCACCCCTCATCAAGTCCGCCGGAGAAGCAACAGAGGTGAACATCGCTATTCGCAGACAGGTCGGACGGACTTCCGGTTTGCCGACCGACAAGGGGAAACCGATGTCACTGGCGAAAAGAAAAGGCAACCAATGTCCGCCGACATCACCGCTGACGCCGCCGCAGGCTTTTGGGAAACAAAAAGCCATAGCTCATTAGGGCGTTTTCTTCACGCACCGCTGACGCTAATGCTAAAAACGCCCCAATGAGCCAGCGGGGGCGTACCCCTCTGGACACCCCGTTTGCCTCGTGCGGCTATAACCGCAGGCAGGCGGACACCGACAGACAAGTTTGTATAACCTCTAAAACAAGAAACGAACATGGGATACATAAGCATCCAAATCAACAAGGCGAAAGGTTCGGCTGACACGGGCGCATCCGACCACATCGAACGCAAGACTACGCCCAAGAACG
>ERZ894203.405-NODE-405-length-37605-cov-17.927084_pt1 | contig 37605 bp, 33 predicted proteins | sample MGYA00380286_ERZ894203 | MGnify/ENA primary metagenome ERZ894203 (study PRJEB32331, sample SAMN06328484) | human gut metagenome | biome: human gut microbiome; feature: stool | host: Homo sapiens | collected 2014-02-06 ... | reverse complement strand
AGGGCAAGCTGGTGGCAGAGGATTTGTGGAACGGCTTCGATGAAGATTTTCAGGAGGCCGTGCAGAAATATCTCTCTGAAAAATGGAATATGCCGAAAAAAGAAGATGTGGTATCGGAAATCATTGAAAAGTCTGTGCCTGTGCCGGACAACAGCGCACAGGACTATTCGGATGTGCCTGTTTACTACGAGCCGTTCAGCTATGCCAAAGAAAATGACGAGGTGGATTTATACCGCACATCCTGTCGGCTGAACAGTGAGTGCAAGCAGGCAATCCATGAAGCGATTGCAGACAACTATGACGGAATGTACCTTGGCGATGGTGTAGTCGATCAGGTAGTGCGGCAGTACGGTATGGAGCGTGTGGGCTATATTCTGGCGAATACTCTGCACCATAAAAGCTATGATGGCCGCTTTTCTCGCGGCAATAAGGAATGGGCAGAGCAGGTCAGCACACCGGAGCATAATGCAGACCGCATGACCTTCCGCACGGATTGGGTGGTTGACAGCCACCCGGCTATTCTGGATAGCTTTGTGACGATGTTCCGGGAAGAACTGGAAGCACAGAAAGAACAGGAACAGCCTTTCGTAAAGCAGTTCTATGTGGTCGAAAATTTGCAGGCCGCGCCTTTGAAAATTGAGCGGTTCGGCAATCTGGATGATGCAATGTCACAGTATCAGGCCCTTCCGAACCATTACATGAAAGCCTTGGGCGTGGAGAAAAATCCTAATCCTCTGCCGGGTTCACTGGATGTTTTGCAGTGCAGGAACGGCATTGACACCATCGTAGAGGATTATAAAACGGTTCCGGGCTGGGATAACCCGTATATCCAGAATCATGTTGTCCAGCTGTTACAGGGGGCCTTAGCCGTGCAAGATGTGGAACTGGCCTACGAACTCCCGGATGCCTATTTCCACATTCAGACCTGTGACGATGGCTTCGACTATACCTTATATAATAAGGACTTCACGGAACGGGATGGCGGCATTCTCGAAACGGACGGAGATAAGCCTGTGCAGGAGGCTATGACGGAGCTGCTGGCAGAGTTCGGCTGCAATGCAGAAGAGGGCAGGGTCATGGATGCAGCAGAACTGCGAGAACAAGCTGATACGGTCGCTGAACAGCAGGCAGAAGCTTTGAAAGAAAAGCTGGCGGCAGAGAAGCCCACACCAGAAGCAACCATCAGTTTTTATGTAGCAGAGTGTGCAGAGTTCCCGGTGATGGGGGAGTTCCATGACAATCTGACATTGGAGCAGGCATTGGAAGTCTACGATAAGATTCCGGCAGAGCGGATGAACGGAATCAAGAGCATTGGCTTTTCTCTTGAGGATGGAAGCATCTATTCGGGAATGTTTGACCTGATGGTAGGCGGAGAAGTGCAGGCAGATGTCGTCAACCATATCCAGCATTACCGGGAAAGCCCGCTGGTGCAGAAAGCAATTTCGGATATAAAAACACTTTTGGAAAAGCGGCAGGCAAGCAAGGAGTTGGAGGAACGCTCCAACACTCGGCAGTCTGTCCGTGAAGCGTTGAAGAACCGCAAAAAGGCGCAGGAGCAGCAATCCAATCAGGAACAGGCAAAACCGAAGAAGGCAAAGAAGAAAGGAGAAATGGAACTGTGAGCAAGGTGCATTTTGATGAGAACGAACTGATGATTATGGCAATGTTTGAGCAGGACACGGCTGAAAACACGAAAAAGGAACTGGAAGAGGTTCTTCCTTATGTTGCAGATGATATGGCAGTCAGGCTGCTGGTGGAGCAGGTGATTTCTAAAATGGAAAATCTGCCGGATGAGCAGCTCAAGAATCTGGAACTGGATTTGTACAGACCGGATGCCCCGGAAGAGGAGAAAGCGTGATGAGTGCTAATCTTTTTATGATTTACCAAATCAATGATTTGGTAAAGAGCCGGGACTATCGCTGCCGCCCGTATGAGTACCAGATTGAAAACGGCTTCATGGTGACAAGTGAGAACTATGTTCTAGGTTATAAGGCATCTCTGATTCAAGGCGTTACACCGGGGCAGATTCGGGAACGCATGGAAAAGCTGAATCCTGATAGGTTCAGAGTCCGAAAATTCGGTGTCAGTGATGTGATCGTAACATCCATTGGCGGAAAAATGCAGTCCTATTATGTGAATCCAAAGGAACTTATCAAGTTCAATGGTTTTTTCACGAAGTTGTCAAATGGCGAGTACCTGCTTCTGAACGAGCAAGGCTATCAGGTTGAGGGGCAGAAAGGAACGTGGACGGTAACGGATGAGAAAACCATAGACGAGCAACGCTTTGTTCTGATGGTGAATGACCAGAAACCGGACTTGCTGCCTAGCATTGTAGTACAGTCGGATGGGAAATTCATAACATCGACTGCCAGTGGATTTGACAATGCGACTGTCCGAAAAGTCCGGGAGCTGCTTCACCATGAAAAGTTTTTGGAAAATGGCACGGCAGAAAGAGCAAGGGAGTCTGGCACAGAGCAGAACTACAACATGATAGACGGCTGCGTGAACAATGTGCCTAAGAAGCCCAGAGTGATTGGCGGCAGGGTGTCTGTTCTGGATCGCCTGCATATCAAACAGGCGGAAAGAGCGCGAAAGGACAATGCGCAGGTTCAGCAGCAGGAACGAACACGCAAGAACTGATAATCCGTAATGAGAGAAAGGTGGCTTCCCTAAAAAGGAAGCTGCCTTTTTTCAATTGCCTACAATAGCGGGCTTGATATTTCAGAGAAAAGTGGGTACAATGATAACAGAATAGAAAACTCGATACACGATGTTGTGACAGGAGGAAAGTGTGGAAACTTTATATGAATACCTATTAGATAACTATAAAGAAAATGAGCCGATTTTCCTTGTAGACCTTCAAGTTGATGGAATGACCCGCACGAATGTCCGGCAGCAAATCAAGAAGTTGACAGATACAGGTAAAGTAAAACGCTTTGATAATGGAATTTACTTTTTACCCAAAAAGACAATCTTTAAGTCCGGCTCACAGCTTGCACCGGAAAAAGTTCTGGAATGTAAGTATCTGCGAGATAAAGATGAACGCTGTGGCTATGTGAGCGGCCTGATGTTCTTTAACCAGATGGGGCTTACTACGCAGGTCCCTATGATGTATGAGGTTGTGTCGAACAAGGCAACAAGTGATTATCGAGAAACCTCTCTGGCGAAATCCCGCGTGATCGTGCGAAAGCCGAAAGTGCCTGTAACAGAGAAAAATTATAAAGCACTTCAATTTTTGGATATGCTGAAAGATGTAGATGTATATTCGGAAGTGACGGGAAAGCCGTTGCAGGATCGACTGTACCGTTATATGGATGATGCAAACTTGAGCATTTCGGAGATCGAACCGTACTTTGCTTATTATCCTGATAAGCTATATAAAAATCTGGTGGAAACGAGGGTGATTTACAAGGACATGGAAGAGGAGATACTGCTGGAGAAAAAAAAGAGGGATGGCTTATAAAAAGCTATCCCTCTTTTGACGGCCAGTCGGTTTGAGCATCGTAGAGAGGCTTGACTGGATCTGTCCTAATATTATATGCGGAAGAATCAGACGTGATTCCTCCAGTCGGAAGGTAAATGCAATTTTCCGAGGTCAATATCGCGCTGATACTTGTTTAGAAGTGCATCAAAGCTAGTGATAAAATCGTTCCATTCGTCATCGGATGGACGTAAATATTTCATGGCGAGCAAGAAATGATAAAGACCACAATAGCGTGGAGCCGGATTTTGCTGATCGACACTTAATAGCTTGGGCTTTGTCGTAAGGGAACGATTATATATTCTGGAGTTGTGAGCGCAAATGTTCCGCAGAACAACAACAGCATGAATCCAGGATGAGAACATCTCAAGGCTTGGAGTGGCAAGGTTACCTTTTGCAGAAGTGTATTTATAAAACTGGGCCAGACTGGGATATACAGAATCTGTGCCTGTTGAAAGATTCTTGATATACTTGGAAAGCGTTCCAAAAGACATTACTTCAACAGCAGCCCAAAGGGGAATCTGCCCATCATGGTTGTCATAATTGTGGGTGATAAATACATCTGTTGAACGTGCAATTTCTGATGAAATGGATGCAGTGTTTCGCCAAAATATCGCTTTATCCTTGAAGATAGAAGGGTCAAGGTAAATCAGCGCATCATTTTTCTGCAGGAGAGCTTCGCAAAATCTGGAACGAAGAGCAACTTCTATTTTACAGGTCATGCCAAATAGTAAAGAGCGCAACTCCATGTCAAAGTTGTAGATGTGACAAATGGTGTCGAACGTGACATTTGGTATGTATTTTTTAGTGGCGTTATCATAGAGATGAAAACTATATCCGCGCAGACGATAAAATCCAATCTCATTTAAAGCCGTTTCTACTTTCGGGTCATCAGTTATTACTAGACCAGCATCTTTGTACTTTTGAATCAGAGCAGCAGTCTGATATATATTCTTTGGATAGGGTTTCATTTGTACAATCCTCATAAAATGAAAAGGCCCGCCGGTTTGAGCATCGTAGAGAGGCTTGGCGGGATCTGTTGACTAGTATTTTATCACTAAAATGAGGGATTGTCAATCACTTTCTTTATGTCATGCGGAATTTTTTCTTTTTTATATATCTGAAGCAATGTAATAAGATGCGTCAGCAATGTAACAAGACGCGTCTGCCGGAAGGTTATAGCGTGAATTCACGCGTGGCGTGCTTTTGTACGGAGGGTTGATTCAAGATGTTTTCGACATTTGAACAGACAGTTTGTAATTCACGGTGGTAGTCTTTGAAATACTGGTAAGTTTCATATTGTGCGCTCTTCTGCTGTACCAGAAGTCCTTTTTCAGAACGCAGGTCTTTCATGGTTGGAAGTTTCCCGTCTTGTGAATTTTGCTTTAGAAATTGCAACGCTTCTTCATATTTGGCAATCTCATCTGCATAGTTCTGTCGGAAATCCTTTTTGTTGGTGGATTTCAGAAAATCAGCGTAGACCGATTTTGTAGAAAGATACTGTCCCAGATAATGAATCTGTTCGTTCACTTTTTTCAGTTTGGCTTCAGTGAGCTTGGCATCGCTGCGGGCTTTTGCCATTTTGGACTGAATTGTATCTGTGGTATCTTGCAATTTTTCCTGAGTATCATACCCATGCTCCTGAATGTAGGCAACCGTTTTAGCCATTTGCTGTAAATTGCTGATTTTTACTTTCTGGGCATAGGCTCGGCTTTGCTGGGCCTTAATGCAATTCTGCAAATCAACCACAAGACGCAGGTTGGATTTGATGAACAGAATGGTGATAGGATCATCCTGCACCCATTGCGCCTGATTCTGTTCAGCGGCGAGTGCATTTTCTTCAAAGAGCTGCAAAAGGTATTCTCGGTCGTAATGACTTCCCAGCTTTCTGGCAGAGATGAATTTCTGTCGGTCAGAGGGAAGATAACTGAATCGCCCTCTATGGTCTTTAACCTGTATTCCGTATTCTGCTTTGAGTAGCCGCTGAAATTCTTCAAAAGATTTCGCACGTTCCGCAATGTCGTTGATGGCATTGCGGATTTTTTCTTTGTTGGTTTCAAATTTTGTTTTCATGGGTGCGATGCCTTCTGCCATAATCTCCATGTTGGCCATATCAAGATTTAGCTGTCCTCTGCGCTGGGCATGATATTCCTGCTGTGTGATTTTTTCTGCGGCAGGAGAGAGCAGATCGACCTGATACAATCCCTCGCGTTGGCAGATGTCCATAAGAGAACCTTGTAAATGACGGAGATACTCTTTTGTTAGATGGTGCTTATATCCTGCCTTGCGGTCGATGGCACGTTCAGTATAAGGCTGAGGGGCTATATCTTCTTTTCGTAGACTGTTGATAATGATATGGGTATGGATATTACCGGAGTTGTTGCTGCCGTCTGTATGAGTGCAGACAAGTGCCTGATGCCCCGGAAAATTTGCTTCTGCGTATTCCATGCCAATAGCTTGTGCTTGCTCCCCAGTCAAACCATGATCGGCAACATCCATGGGATCGTGGCTGATAATGTAATGGTGGCATTTGATTTCATCGTATCTTTGATTTTTATGGTATTGCTGGTTGAGCAATTCACACTCAAGATCGAATGCTTCAGGATTGCAGTTCAATCCATCAAAATAAAACTCATCCCGGAGCATGGAATTGCCGTTTTCATCAAGGATGGGAACGAGGTGAAATTCATCATGCTGGTATTTCAAGTAATCAATAACAGCACCATAGTCAGCGTTTTTTACTGCGAAGTGTTTTAGGATTGCCATAGATTCCTCCCAAGTGAACAATTTCTCGACGAAGTTCCCGAACCTCTGTGATGCACTTTTTAATTTCGTCTACGATACTGACGGTGATTTTTTCACCGCTGTGCAAATAGCGGGTAATCTGATTCAGATTGTTTCCGATGCCAGCAGCGATTGTAACTAGCTGATGGATTTCTGACGTGTCCGCAACGATGTAATGAGTGCTTGATGGTGCTTCCTTGAGAAAACACTTTCGGATATATGTGCTGGTGGGTAGTCCTGCACTTTCAGCGTAGCCGGATACGATTTCATATTCCATCTCGCTGCAACGGATATGAATATCGTGGGTTCTCTGAATGGGCTGCTTGTTTTTTGGTCTTGCCATAGTGGTATCCTCCTGATTTTTTGAGAAAAGATTTATCCCGACAAGCCGTAGGCGGTCGGCTGCGACCACTTTAGTGGAAGCCAGATAGCCAAAATCTGTGATTTTGCGCGTGCCGTGGGAATGGGGAACGGAATCCCCATCAAGATTGCCAGAGAACAAAAATCCCGAAAGGGAGTTTTTGGTCTACGCAGGCGAATCTTGCGCTACTTACGGTGGAAGCCGTAGCCTTACGCATTTTTCGGGTTCTTCTATCTTTAGAATCGGGAAGAGCGTGTTTCGCAAGGTGTTTTTGAAAAAATCAAAAAATTTTTTGAAAATACCTTGCGAAATGGCCTTTCTCCAATTCTATAAGTGAAAGAGGCTGACACACCACCCAAAAAACAGAAAGGAATGAGTGAATGACCGAAACAACTGCACGAACCTATCACACCATGGAAAGCCTGCGCCAGATGACGCAGACTGATCTCCGTAATGTGAACCGTGAGGAACTGGTAGACATCAACGAAGTGGAAATTAGAAAAGACTTGTCGCAGCGGGAGCGGATGGTCGATTTCATTTCGCAGATCAAGAACCCTTATTGCTATCTTGACAAGGGCATGGTAGTGAAGATCAGCTTTGCAGGAGAGAACCGATTAGAGGACACACTGAAAAAATGCGCACGGACGCATAGAAGATAAAAAAGAATAAAGTAGAAGAAAATTTGCACTTTAGCACATTAAAGCGTTGACATAGACCGCGAAATATGAGATAATGGCTTTGGGTCAAAACAGAATATGCTAACTAAAGCCGATAATTTTCTTGGTTTATTGTCAGAACGACAAATAGATTAAGGAGGTTATCGGCTTTTTATGTTTTTTCAGGAAAATGGACAATATCGCTGCGCTGTATATCTTCGATTGTCACGTTCGGACGGCGATCAGCAGGAAAGCAACAGCATCAAAAATCAAAGAGCCTTACTGAACGATTATCTGGGAAAGCACCCGGAACTGCATAAGGTCGATGAGTATGTAGACGATGGATACAGCGGTACGAATTTTGAACGCCCGGATTTCAAACGGATGATGCAGGACATTGAGAAGCGGAAAGTCAACTGCATTATCGTCAAGGATTTATCTCGCTTCGGTAGAAACTACATTGAAACGGGCCGTTATCTGGAAAGAATCTTTCCGTTCATGGGTGTGCGCTTCATCGCCATCAACGATCATTATGACAGTGCGGAAGAAAACGATGATAAGGGACGTATCCTGATTCCGTTCAACAATCTTATCAACGATACCTATTGCCGTGACATTTCGATGCGTGTCAGAAGTCACCTGGATGTGAAACGGAAAGAAGGTCAGTTCATTGGCAGCTTTGCAGGATATGGGTATCAGAAAGACCCGAAAGACAAGAATCATCTGATTATAGATGAATACGCTGCGGGCATTGTGCAGGAAATATTCAAACAGAAATTGAACGGAATGAGTTCACAGCGCATTGCCAATCACTTGAACGAACTGGGTGTCCTGCCGCCGAACGAGTATAAGAGAGCCAATGGATTCAACTATACCTGCGGTTTTCAGGCTGGGCTGAATCAGAAGTGGACAGTGGTTTCCGTCAATCGTATTTTGAAAAATGAATCCTATACGGGAACATTGATTCAGGGTAAACGCAGGAAAATCAATTACAAAGTAAAAAAGAGCCATGATGTTGGAAGTGAAAACTGGATTCGGGTGGAAGATGCGCATGATTCCATTATCAGCAAAGGCGAGTTCCAGCAAGTACAACAGTTGTTGGAACTGGACACTCGTACCGCACCATCGCAGACAACAGTTTATCCATTATCAGGTTTTCTGCGCTGTGCAGACTGCGGGCAGAATATGATTCGCCGCACGGTGACGAAAAACGGAAAGAAGTATCAATACTATCACTGCTCTACCTATAAGAATGGCGGCGACTGCACACCGCACATGATAAACAGTGAGAAGCTGACGGAAAGTGTTCTGGCTGCGATTCGGCATCAAGTGACACTTCTTGTAGAAGCGGAAAGGGTACTCTCCAATGCAGAGTTGGCAAGCGGCGAACAGATTGGCATAAAGATTCTGGACAGCCAGATCACTGCGCTGGAAGCTGAATTAGAACGGTACAGTAATTTGAAAATCCGTCTGTATCAGGACTTGTGCGATGATGTTGTCAGTCGGGAAGAGTACGGAGAAATGAATACTCGCTTTGCGCAGAAGATAAAAGAGGCACAGGATAAGATTCAGGAAATCCGCGAAAAGAAGCAGGAGGCATTAAAGCACGACACACTGCTTCCTACTTGGTTGGAAGAATTTAAGCAGTACGAACATATCAAAACGCTCGAACGCAGGGTCGTGGTGGAACTGATCGACCACATAGATGTTCATAGCAAAACAGAGATTGAAATTCATTTCTGCTTCGAGGATGAACTGCACAGTATCACAGAAAAATTTATGGAATATCAAGCACATCACGGAAATGAGGTGGCAGAGGAATGAAATGGGTCAGTTATACAAGGTCGATTTCCAGCAGGATCGGAGAAGAAAATCCTGCCAATACGATTGCAGAACAGAATGCAAATATTGAACAATATTTGAAAGATAAAGGGTACAGAATATCAGAAAAGTACAGTGACCGCAAGAGGTCGGCAGAAGCAGCCGATGGCTTTGATCGGATGGTGCAGGATGGCATGACACAAAAATTCGATGCGGTTGCCGTTGATTCCATCTTCCGTTTTGGCAAGACATTGCCATTTGCCATTGAGGTATTACAGAAAACTTTTTATCCGGTTGGTATTCAGTTTGCTGTTGTTGAGGATGATTTTTGCAGTACAGATCGAACAGCAGACGAAGTGGAACAGTATTTTAAGGAAAAAGTCATTGAGAGAATTCGATTTGAATTTATGGCGAGCCGACAAGATAGCTTTGAGAAAGGAGTGCTGACACATCGGCAGGCAAAGTATGGCTATGACATATCAGAAGATCGAAGGAGCTTTGTGCTTGATTCGGAAAGCGCATACATTGTGAAACTGATTTTTCAGATGTATCTGGAAGGAATGACGCTTCAAGAAATCGGAGCGGCATTGGACGCACAAAATGTCCCATCGCCGCAAATTCAGATGGCTCGTAATAAAAAGGTGACAAGGAAAATTAAATGGCCCGCCACGACGATTCGCTCCATTCTGGTAAATCCACTCTATATTGGAAAGCTTACATTGAAGTTGTCAGGTGTTGAGAAGAAGATGGAGGTTCCACCAATCGTATCAGAGGAAGATTTTCAAAAGGTACAGGAAAAAATCAAAGCTTCTGTAAAGTTCCCCGGTCGCCAACGGAGATCCACTCCCAATATCCTTATTAGGAAAATATATGACCGGGCAAGTGGAGAACGCCTGCTGTGCAGAACGACTGAGGACGAAACAAGGCAGATATATTCTTTTGACAGAAAATATAAGTGCTTTAGTGGAAAAGCACCATATATTGAAAGCACTGAAGTTTTTGATGTGATTCGATTTTCATTAAAAACAGCGCAGGAGCAGGCAAGATATATTGGCAGATTACTGGAATCGGATAAAGATGAAGTTAAGCGATGCCAGAATATTGTACTTCGCCCTTATCGGGAACAGGCAAGAACACTTATGGATGCGCTGGCTGAAAAGGATGTTGAAAGAACTGCTGTCTACCGGAAATATGAAAGATGTGAAATAGAACAGGAGCAGTTGGAAAATTTTGAATCTCGGTATCAGGCAGAGATAGAAGAGCTGGAGGCAGAGTTCAAGAACATTATGATGAAAGTTTCCGCAATAGAGAAGGCGTTCAGTTATGCAAATCCATGGTTGATAAAATTCCAAGACCTTACGCTTCCTGAAGTGTTGGAACTTGCACATATCAGAAAATATGTGGAACGGGTTTGGATTGAGGATTTTAAGCGAGTAGAGGTTGTTTTGAAAGAGGAAGAATGGACAAGATTCTTCCCGGAGGAATGGCTGAGAACCAGAAAGGAAAATTAAAATGGCTAGAAAGAGCAGAAAAAACATAATGCCGCAGAGTGCTACACCGGAGATTCGTATTTCCGAAGAAGTCAATCTTCTGCGTACAGCAGCGTATGCACGATTATCGTCAGAGAACAGCGGACATGAAACAGAAGATACCCTGAATACGCAGATTCTGCAAATCCATAATTATATCAAGGAACATCCAGAACTGACACTGACGGATACCTATGTGGACAATGGCTTTACAGGAACAAACTTTGCCCGCCCGGAGTTTGAGCGTATGATGCAGGATGTGCGGACAGGGAAAATCCAGTGTATTGTGGTTAAGGATTTGTCCCGCTTTGGTCGTGACTACATTGAAACAGGCAACTATCTGGAAACGATTTTTCCGATGCTGCATATCCGGTTTATTGCTATCAATGATGACTTTGACAATATCCGGCAGTCGGATGTGGACAGTCTTGCAGTCCCCATCAAGAACATGGTGAACAGCCTGTACGCAAAGGACATTTCAAAGAAAATAGGCCTAAGCTATCAGATGCGTAGGGAAAAAGGAATCCCTACTTCATGGTGTGTGCCGTATGGCTATCGCATGAATGAACAGAAAAGTCAGTATGAAGTGGCAGATGAAGCAAAGTATGTGAAGCTGATTTATCAGTGGTATCTTATGGGGGTGAGTACGAACGAAATCGCCCGTAGGCTGGAATTTCTGGAAGTACCTCGTCCGAATGAACATCTGAATCGTAGACTGCACGAGGGACATGATACGACTTTCAATAAATGGCATTCCAGTTCTGTTATCCGTATTCTGGATAGTCAGGTATATATCGGAAATTTGGTAACGGGAAAAACCCGGACTGCCTCTTATAAAGGAATTGGGCTGCACCCGGTAGATAAGGAAGAATGGCATATTGTGGAAAATGCTCATGAGGCAATTATCTTGAAGTCCGATTTTGAAATCGTGCAGGAAAAAAGAAACAGGAACAAGGAAAGACGAAATAATGCAATGGCTCGTTCAGAACAGGTGCGGACAGAGTGTAGGAATCACTTTGCAGGCATGGTGTTTTGCGGCTGTTGTCGGCGCAGCATGACATTTGTGCGTCAGGTGCATAAAACGGAAGAGGAAAGCTATTTCGGAGTATTCCAGTGCAAGAGAAAGAAGGGGACAACACCATGTTCCTATCATACAGTGCCAGAAAAAATGGTTATGATGGTAGCAATGAAGCAGATTCATCATCTTGTTTCTACCATGTGCGAAGAAGAAAAGATGGTAAAAGAAATGCTGAACAACGGTGGTCTGGATTCCACCCGTTCCATCAAGGTGAAAGAAAACTCGATTGCATTTCGGATTCAGGAAACCGAAGAACGGCGGCTGCGCTTATATGAGGACTATAAGGCAGAAATTCTGGATGAAGAAGAGTACAGCCAGTTAAAAGAACATTATATTGCTGAAAAGCAGCGACTGGAACAGGAATTGCAAAAGCAGCGGCAGCGGTCATTGGAACTTGAAAAGAGAATGAGAATTTGCGATGAACAGATGGAACGGATGCGGGCTATTCTGAATCAGAAAGAATTTGATGAAGAACTGGTACATGAGCTTATCAAGAAAATCTATGTAGGCATCGACAATTCGGTAGAAATTGAGTTTAAGTGCAGTGACCCGTATCAAGAGGTTCTGGCATTTGTGGCGGAGGTGCAGAATGAATAATAAGATTGCGATTTATCTTCGATTATCTCTGTCAGATGGAGATTTGAAAAAGGGAAGCAAGGATGAGAGCAATAGCATTGAAAACCAGCGGCTTTTGCTCCATTCCTATATTGAAAAGCAGGACGATCTCCCAGGCGAAATTGTGGAGTATGTAGATGATGGCTATACTGGAACGAACTTCAATCGTCCGGCGTTTCAGAAAATGATTATTGACCTGAAGCAAGGGGAGATAAAGACCATAGTGGTCAAAGATTTGTCCCGGTTAGGGCGTGATTATATTGGCGTGGGCGATTACATTGAGCAGATTTTTCCATTGATGGGTGTCCGCTTTATAGCGGTGAACAATGCCTTTGACAGCATGAAGCTGAACAACGGCACTCCGGGCATCGAAGTTGCAGTCAGCAATCTGGTGAATAATCTGTATAGCCGTGATATTGGCAAAAAGGTTCGTGCGGCATTGGAAGTGAACTGGAAAAGTGGCAAAGCTACATCTGTTAATGTGCCGTTTGGTTACGTCTGGAACGGGAAAGGCAATCAGCGATGGGCGATTGACCCAGAAGCAGCGGCCTGCGTCCGAAAGGTGTTTGATTTGGCATTATCTGGGCGCAATACAACGCAGATCGCCTATGCGATGAATGAATTGGGGTTGCCGACACCAGGGTTGTACTCTAAACGGAAAAATACCATAGTAGGCGGCAATGCAATTATAGCCCCGGAGAGCGAAATACTTTGGAATCCGGGGATTGTCTGGAGGGTGCTGCGGCGGTACGAATATACCGGGGCTTTGGTGATGGGCAGAAGGCAGAAACTTGATGTGAATACCACGGCATTCCGCACTTTACCGGAAGATAAATGGATTATTACAGAGAACACCCATGAAGCAATCGTTACAAAAGATGAGTATTATCAGGCACAAAAGGCAATCCGCAATGTTGCTCCGATCCAGTACAAAACCGAAGATGATTTTGCTCTGAAAGGCAAAATATGCTGTGGAAACTGCCTGAGACAGCTCCGGCATGAGAAGCAGTATGGCGAAATGGTATTCTGTTGCGGTCACAAAAGGTCAGTAGGAAAATTCTCACACTGCTATTCAGGCTATTACAGAGAGCAGGCGGTCAATTCAAGAGTTGCCCGCGCTATAAAAACGGTATTTACAGCATTGGAAGTTGTGAATCAGGGAATGCAGGAGAAAAAATCCATAACCTTGCAGTGTGTAGATGTTGATGATTTGAAAAAGCAGGCAGAAATGATTCGGGCAGAGCAAATTAAACTCTATGAATCGTATGCAGATGGGATTCTGACCCGCAATGAATATCTGGAAAAGAAGAAAGGACTGGGGGAAAAGCTGGCAGATTTGCAAGAGAAGATTCGTATAGAAGAGGAAGAGCAGGAAACCGCAGATGAACTGGATGAGGAAATCCGCAGCCTGACAGAGCAGGCAAGTCAAAAAACATACATAGGCGGTCTGACCAAGGAATGTGTGGATGCCTTTGTCAGCATGGTTTATCTGTATGACGATCAAACGATGAAAGTTGAGTTTAACTGTGAGGATGTGATTCGGAGAGCATTGGAAAAGTATGGCGCATAACTGCATAGAATCAGCGAGGTAAGCAAAAAGAATGCCCGTCTGGTTGAGAGGATTCGCAAATCTTCTCGATCAGGCGGGCATTTCATTCCGTAGGAATGGGAATCAGTCGTTATGTACGGTCTTTTCCCAACGATGGAAAACAGCTTCAAAGAAGTCGTGACCAAGGACTCCTTCACCAATAGGGCCGAACTTCTCCCGATAAGATTTAAGAATTGCCGTAAAGTCTGGATTTTGAAATCCAGTATATTTGTCAAGGGAACACAGCTTTTGATAATCAGGAAAATAGGAAAGCAGTTCGCTGTCGGTCTTTTCTTCAAAAATATTCATGGCATTTCCTCTTTAGAAATTCAGACTATCTACCCATGCAGACAAATCAGCTTTGGTTGAGGAAGCGTTAAATACCTTTCCATGCAGGAGTTTGGAACCAGGGCAGCTAGGAGCAAGCTTTTCATTGGTCTTGCCCATATCGCTGCCACCGGAAGTGGCGAATGGAATAATGGTTTTATTCTTTAGGTCATAGCTTTCCAGAAATGTATTGATGATTGTAGGGGCAATGTACCACCAGATAGGAAATCCGACAAAAATCGTATCGTATTCATCCATGTTGTCGCGTTTGGCGGCGATGGCAGGGCGGGAATCGGGATTGCTCATTTCAATAGTGCTGCGGGATTTCTTATCCATCCAGTTCAGATCGGCTTTTGTGTAAGGGACTTCGGGACGGATTTCAAAAATGTCTGCACCGATGGCATCTGCTAAATCTTCGGCAACTTTTGCGGTAATGCCGCTGGCAGAAAAATAGGCAACAAGCTTTTTGCTCATGACAATGCACTCCCTCAATATTTGATTTGATAATAGTATAGCACGGTGGGGGTGGGGTATCAAGAAGTGAAATGAAAACAGAATTATTTGGAAAATGCTGGATTTTCAATGTTTGGTTTTGCTAATTATAACTTTAATATTGCATCTTAACTCAAAATAAGTTATAATACAGAAAAAGAGTTATGAATAGAGGCGATAGAGTGGAATACCTTAAGCGAGTTTTAGGAATCGAAGTGCTATATGAAAATAAAGCTTTAGAGCATCTGCCAAACTTCATCAATACGAGATACGTTTCGCAGAGAGTATTTTTGAATGGTCAAAAAGTGGTTTTTTTGTATCCAAAAAACGAATTGGAGCAGGTGGAAACATTAAAAAAGCATCTGGAACGTGTGAAAAAGAGTGCGGATTGTCCTGTGGTGTTGGTTCTGGAACAAATCACGGCACGGCAAAGAGAGTATTTGCTTCGAGAGAAAGTAGCATTTATTGTAGATGGAAAGCAAATATATCTGCCTTTCATGGCGGTGTATTTGCAGGAACGCTGTGATGCAGAAAAGAGTGACAGAGAAGAAATCTTGCCATCGGCACAGATGCTGTTGCTTTATTTTATTTATGAGGGAGCAAAGGAGCTGTCCACAAGTCAGGCTGCAAAAGATTTGGAGTTGACTCCAACATCTATTTCCAGAGCATCGAAACAACTTGAAGAAATGGGACTTTTGCAGGCAAAAAAAATCGGAGTGCAGAAGATACTGTCCTCGGAAAATTCCCCGAAGGAACTATTTTATAAAGCAGAGAAAGCTCTGCTTAGTCCTGTGAAAAGAACGGTCTATATTCCAGATGAGAAAGTAAAGATTGAATTGTTGGAGAGCGGTTATTCTGCGTTGGCAGAGTATTCGATGCTCAATGCGCCTAGTGTTCGGTGCTATGCTTCAGAAAAAATATCTCAGTGGAATGACTTTATGACCAAGGATTTACAGGACTCAAATTCGCAGGTAGCTATTGAAATGTGGAGGTATGATCCACGAAAATTATCGAGGGAAAAAATGGTTGATGAACTTTCTCTAGCATTATCGCTTAGAGAAGATGCAGATGAACGGGTAGAAGAAGCAGTAGAAGAAATGTTAAATAACCTGTGGAGGAAGATAGATGGTAACAGGAATTGAGAGCTTTAAGGAATGGTTTAAGGGCAACGAGAGCCAGTATGCAATTATCGGTGGAACAGCGTGTGACATCTTGATGACAGAAGAAGGCTTAGATTTCCGTGCAACAAAAGATATTGACCTTGTTCTGATTATTGAAGCAGTGGATGCGGATTTTGGAAGAAAGTTCTGGGACTATGTAAAACAGGCCGGATATGAACACTGCAATAAGAGTTCGGGGGTACCGCAGTTCTATCGTTTCAGCCACCCGACCTCAAACCGCTACCCGGCAATGATCGAGTTGTTTACCAGAAAACTGGATGCAATTCAGCTTCCAGATGATGCAGAACTGACTCCGCTGCCAATGGATGAGGACATATCGAGCTTATCCGCAATTCTTTTGGATGATGACTACTATGAATTTCTGAAACAGGGAAAAGTGACCGTTGATGGAGTAACGGTTTTGGATGCTGCATATCTGATTCCATTCAAGGCGAAAGCGTGGATGGATTTGACGGATCGCAAAGCGTTAGGAGAACACGTTGATAGTAAAAACATCAAAAAACATAAAAATGATGTTTTTCGATTGACTGAGTTGATTGACCCTACGGTCAAGATTGCCGCTCCTAGTGGCGTGTATGAGGATATGCAGAGGTTTGTTGAACGGATGAAAGATGAAGCAGTTGACATCAAGCAGTTGGGGCTTGTGGGAAGAACAAAAGAACAGATTCTTCGAGAAGTAGGAGAATTGTATATATTGCCGTAAATAAAAAGGTCGAATATAAGTTGAAAGACAGCAACTTTATGGAGAAAGAATATGAAAAGTGACATCCAGTTGTATCCTGATCTTATAAAAGCACTAGAAAAGAATGAGATTGTTTACCTCTTTGGAGCAGGATTTTCAACAGCATTATCGGGAAGAAAATACACATGGTGGGATTGGATAGTTGATGGAATTGGTCGTATAAAAGACCATGCTACTGCGGATATGCTTAATGAATCATTGATGTCCGATAACTCAACGGACAACATGGTTTCTGTTGTTGGAAAAGTTATAAAAATACTCAAGGAAGAAGGGTCTTATAAAACATGGATGCATGAGGCATTTGAATCAACCGTGGTTGTGAACGAAAAACTGAAAAACACACTAATGAAAATATTGCTTATGCAGGATGTGTTTGCAACGACAAATTATGACCACCTTCTAGAGAATGCTACTGGACTGATGGCGGTATCTTATGAAGAACCCAATGTAGCTTTTCAAATGCTAAAACAGGGAAAATCGAACAATGTTTTGCACATTCATGGAATTTATGATTCTGAAAAGGAGATTGACAATATTGTTGCAGATAAAGAACAGTATGATGCGGTAATGAATAATCAAGGAGCGCAGTTTATACAAGGAATTTTGGGAACGAGAACGCTCATTTTTGTTGGATGCGGAAAGACAACAGAAGACGCTAATATATCACGATTTATTCAATTCGCCAATAGCCATCTCAAGATGAATCAGGAATACTATTTCCTTTATAGAGAGGGCGAAAATCCCGTTGGAATGCCCAGCAATATAAAACTTATTTCGTATGGAAATGAGTACAGTGATTTGCCAGATTTCTTAGAGGACATGGCAGAATTGCGCATTAAAGAGAAGGTCATTAAAAGACCGCTGATTGGACTATCGCCATACAAAACAGCGGGATATGCGACAGATGTGTTGCAGAAGTATCATTATTCTTTACAACAATTGCCTTTCTGCGGGCGTACCAGCGAAATGAGCCAATTGCAAAATTTTCTTGAAGAAGATCAGAAGTTCTTGTGGTGGGCGATTACGGGGCAGGCTGGAGCAGGAAAAAGTCGCCTTGCACTAGAGTTTCTAAAACAATTTGCCGGTAAATGGTTCGGATTCTTTGTTAATGAGAATGCAACCCAAAGTGATTTCGATTCATTTGAACCGTTTAACAATACAGTGGTAGTCATTGATTATGTTGCAAGTCGTGAAGGATTTGTTGCAAATGCTATTCGCTCGATAAAAGAAAAATTTGAAAATTCGGACTATAAAATAAGAATTCTTTTGTTGGAACGAGAAAACTCAAGAAATGCAAGTTCGTGGTATTACAAGCTGCTTCAAAGGATTGGAAAATATGACACGTACGATCTAAAAAGTACGGAGTACAAAAACTATTTTCTGAATTTGGGGGATTTGGATAGAGCATCAGTAGAAACCTTAATTAAAGAAGTTATGAACCAAAGAGGAATAGAAGCGGACGATATAGTTGCACGGGAATTATGTGAGGCTTATGGGAAAAAATACGAAAAATTGCAATTCAGACCTTTATTTGTGCAAATATTTGTAGAAGCATGGATTGAAAATGACTTCCAACTGCCAAGATATGATAAATTTGAGGAGCTTCTGCAAAAACTGCTAGAAAGAGAACAGCAGAGATGGCTGGAGATATTAGACAATGACCAATCTTGTTGCAATGCATTTATTCACTTACTATTGAGAGCCAATATTAGCGGTAAACTTCAACCGGAAAAGATTCCAATCTATTATCAAGACGATTGGAATATGGTGAATTCCTTTTTGCAAAATCACTCTTTTCCGGGAAAGCAACGAGAAGAAGAAAAGAAAGCAATATTTGCAACAATTTGTCAAAACGTAAATGAGAATAGTTTGGAAATTGAACCATTATATCCAGACTTAATAAAAGAATATATGTTTTGTTTCTATATGGATGATTCAAGACTTTCGGAAGTGCTGAATGAGTTGTGGCAAAATGAAGCAAGCAAATTTGCAATATTTATAACGCGGGCTTTGACGGATTTTCCTGAAATTTCATTTTTTAAGAAGGTTTTGAAAGAGTTTGACGAAAATACCCAGAATATAGATGTATTGCTTGGACGACTTAATCTCCTACAAAAGCGGACAGTTGATGAAAACGATGACCCGATGGTTCTTATTTCTATCATTGATAATGAATATGCTTTTTGGCGACAAGTAAAAATTCCAGAGGAAAATACTCAGAAGGAGAAGCTTGCAACAACAAAGGTAATGGGATTAAATATGGTGGCACAACAATATGCAGGGTGGTCACTGTATGATCTTTCTTACATGATGGAGGCATTAGATGAGATGTGCAAGGTTCAAGGAGGTGAAGCCACCAACGTCCTGAAACAATTGTTTTTATCCGAAGCTATAAAAGGGTTATCACAAAAGGGATTTGTAGAAGAATCTAATAGTTTGATTCAGAAAATGAACGAAATAATCGGTGAAAATCCTGAGATGGATGAATTGTCATCTATCTCAGAAATGGACTGCTACAATGCTGAAATGATGAATGATCTTCAGCTTGAAAAATTTGATGACGCACTTAATGTCTTGAAAACAATGAGAAGCAAATGTAACTATGAAAATATCAATGCAGTGCGTATCTTGATGCTATCACACAGAAATATTATTGAAATGGCATTTCAAATGGGAAAGAAAGACGTCATTGCTAAAGTTATGGCGGACGCAAAGATGCTTTCTGAAAAATATCTGAATGACGTTGATGTTCAAGCTAAGTGGATGTTATGTAGACTTTGCGACTTGGAGGAAAGGTTTTTTGATAAAGGCGAAACCATATCACTAGACGAAGTGAGTGAAATAAAAATAGAAGTTCCTCTAAATAGCTATGAAAAAAATAATGAGGCATCTGAATACTTGGGAATGCTATGGGGTGCGACAAACACATTTAAACTTAATTTTGTGAACAAAGATAAAGACAAAATAAATACAATAATTACTGATGCAAGAGAAATTCTTTCAGTAAACCCTTACCAATGTGAAGTTGCGGGAGCTTTTATGTCGGCACAACTTGCGCTGTGTAAAGGTATCTTGCACAGAAAGATTGTGAGAACAGAAATAGATGAAGTGTTCCGATATGTGGAATTAAATCCATATTCTGAATCGTTGAGAGAATTATTCTTTAATAAACTACTGCCCAATTCCACGGAAGAAAAAAATCGGGCACATTATTTAACGAAAGCAGTGGTGATAAATGCTCAGCAGGATGCAAGGTATAACCCTATGTCGGACGGTGGCGTTCAAGAGATTGCAGATTTTGAGGAAGGACTAAGAGAGTTTCTTTTTGGAGAGAATAAATATCAAGAGCCGTATAAAAGAGTTCGTCCTAAAGTGGGAGCAAATGAACTATGTCCTTGCGGCAGCGGAAAAAAATTCAAGAAATGCTGCAGGGGAAATGGAAAATATGACTAATAGGATTATAGAAAAAATACTGGAAAAGACTAGCTAGGTAAATATGAATAAGCCGTATAGGGCGTCTAAATGGTTCAAAGCCATTAGAAAATCCTATACGGCTTATTTTTTTGTGTGAAATTTTTTGTCCCTATCTTGACATCAGGGGGCTACGTTGGACTTTCCATTGCAACGCTGCTGAGCCAGCATCATAAGGTTATGGCAGTGGATATTGTGCCGGAAAAGGTGGAACTTATCAATAGCAAAAAGTCTCCGATTCAGGACGAATACATTGAAAAGTATCTGACAGAGAAAGAACTGAACTTAACTGCAACACTGGATGCAAAGGAAGCATATAGCGATGCAGATTTTGTTGTTATTGCTGCTCCTACCAACTACGACAGCAAGAAGAATTTCTTTGATACTTCTGCGGTTGAAGCGGTTATCAAGTTGGTGATTGAGTATAACCCGGAAGCAATCATGGTAATCAAGTCTACGATTCCTGTTGGCTTCACTGCAAGTGTTCGTGAAAAATATCACTGCGATAACATTATCTTCAGCCCGGAGTTCCTGCGTGAGAGCAAGGCACTGTATGACAACCTGTATCCGAGCCGTATCATCGTTGGCACGGATGTAGAAAACGCCCGTCTGGTGAAGGCTGCACATATTTTTGCTGAGTTGCTTCAGGAAGGTGCAATCAAGGAAAACATTGATACGCTGTTCATGGGATTCACTGAGGCTGAAGCAGTTAAGTTGTTTGCTAATACTTATCTGGCTTTGCGCGTCAGCTATTTCAATGAACTGGATACCTATGCAGAGATGAAGGGGCTGAACACTCAGCAGATTATCAACGGTGTCTGCCTTGATCCGCGCATTGGCACTCATTACAATAACCCCAGCTTCGGTTACGGGGAGTGTGAAATAATATGGACAACCAGAGAAAAGCCTGATTTCATGCGGGTTTGCGCGGCTTGACCTTTTCACCTCAACCTGTTTCTGCCTGTTATGGTGCGTTATAGCCAGCGTGATTTAGGTGCTAATGGCTTCTGGTTGCGCTCTATACTTAACCCACCACAACGAAAGCTGATAGAGCAGAAAACAGAATAAGGAGGTACGAAGGCGAGCCTGCGTATAGATTGCTGCTGCAATCTGTATACAGGCTTGTTGTCGTGCAATGAAGTAAGCAGGGGATTCAACAAGAAATTGTGATATAGGCAAGGGGAATTATTATGATTATTACACAAACACCGTTTCGCATGTCTTTCTTTGGTGGCGGAACAGACATGGAAAGTTTTTTTAGAGAGAATGGCGGAGCAGTTCTCTCTACAACGTTTGATAAATATTGCTATGTAAATGTACGTCATCTGCCACGCTTTTTTGACTATTCCACGGAATTATCCTATTCAAAAACGGAGCGCGTGACCTGCATTGAAGATATTCAGCATCCTGCAATTCGTAACGCAATGAAGATGTTGGATATGCACGAAATTCGGCTTACATATGAGGCAGACCTTCCGGCGCGCTCTGGTCTTGGTACTTCAAGTTCCTTCGCAGTTGGAATGTTGAATGCTTTTTATGCGCTGAAAGGGAAATATGCTGATAAGAAAAAACTGGCAGATGAAGCGATTTATCTTGAACGGAATCTGTGTCAGGAAGCGGGCGGCTGGCAGGATCAGATCGCAGCATCCTTTGGCGGCTTTAACCGTATCAATTTCAATGCAGACGGATATGAAGTGCTGCCAGTGATTATTGCCCCGGAGCGAAAGAAGCAACTGAACAAAAACCTGATGATGTTCTTTACTGGATTCACTCGGTTTTCCTCAGATGTCCAGAAGGCAAACGCCGCAGGAAAAGTAGATAAAACGGCACAACTGAAAGAAATGCTGGCGTTAGTTGATGAAGCAGAGAAGGTGCTGGTAAACAAGGAACAGGATTTGGATGATTTTGGCAGAATGCTAGACCATACATGGAAATTGAAACGCCAGACGGGTTCAGCAGTTTCGACTAACAGCATTGATGAACTCTATGCCAAAGGTATTGCAGCAGGGGCGTTGGGCGGAAAACTTCTTGGTGCTGGCGGCGGCGGTTTCCTTGTGTTCTATGTGCAGCCGGAACGACAGGATGCTGTTCGCTGGGCAATGCGTGATCTCTTGTATATTCCGTTTCAGTTTGAAGATAGCGGCACACGGGTAATACATTACACACCGGAAGACTATGTGCCAAAGGATTAAGCGTATGAAAGTTGTGATTATGGCCGGAGGAAAGGGAACTCGCATTTCCTCCGTAGCAAGTGATATTCCAAAACCCATGATAAAAGTTGAAGGCATCCCCGTTTTGGAACGAGAGATCGAGTGTCTGAAGAATCAAGGATTTGATGACATTATTCTAACGGTAAGCCATCTGGGAAATATTATCATGGATTACTTTGGTGATGGCTCTGGAAGCTCCCCTACAACTGGGAGACCGTTTGGGGTACACATTGAGTACTATTTTGAAAAAGAACCACTCGGCAACGCGGGTGCGCTGTTCAAAATTAAGGATAAATTGGCATCTGATTTTCTTCTGTTAAATGCAGACGCGATGTTTGATGTGGATTTCAATCGTTTTGTTGCTTTTCACCGGAAGCATGGCGGATTGGTTACGCTTTTTACGCACCCGAACAGCCACCCCTATGACAGTGGATTGATTATTGCAAATAAAAACGGCTCTGTCGAAAAGTGGCTGGCAAAGGAAGATGAACGACCTACATATTATAAGAACCGAGTGAATGCAGGCTTACATGTTATCAATCCTAAAGTGCTAAAACTTGTCGGAATCAATGCCGATTCGGTAGGTAAGGTTGACGTAGATGGTAAGCCTGTAAAGGTCGATTTGGATCGTCAGCTATTAAAACCACTGGCTGGAACGGGAAAGATGTTCTGCTATGACAGCCCAGAGTATGTCAAAGACATGGGAACACCGGAACGCTACTATTCCGTTTGTAAAGATTGCAAAGAAGGCAGAATCTCGGCTAAAAATCTGAAAAACAAGCAAAAAGCAATCTTCCTTGACAGGGATGGAACGATCAATAAATATGTTGGGTTCCTTAGAAATATAGATGACTTTGAATTGATTGATGGTGTTGCTGAAGCAATTCGTAAAATCAATGAATCCGGCTATCTTGCTATTGTTGTGACAAATCAGCCTGTTATTGCCCGTGGGGAAGTTTCCTTTGAAGAGTTGGAAGAAATTCATAATAAGATGGAAACACTTCTTGGAAAAGAAGGAGCCTATCTGGATGCAATCTATTATTGTCCGCATCATCCACATAAGGGATACGAGGGCGAGCGTCCAGAACTAAAAATTGACTGCGACTGTCGTAAACCTAAGCCTGGAATGCTGTTAAAGGCAGCAGTGGATTTCAACATTGACCTTTCTAGGTCGTGGATGGTGGGCGATGGCGAAAATGATATCCAGGCTGGAATCAATGCTGGGTGTAAGACTGTGCTTTTAAGCAACGGTAATGAAAGTTATGGACAGACCGTGAGAGTCACTTCATTAGCTGAATTTACACATTCCTTGGTGTAAGGAGAAAAATGAATGAATAAATTATGGAGGTTTGGAAATCGCCTGTCAAAAATGGGGGGGGGGGTACCACGCAAAATTTCAAGACTTCTTGAATTGATGAATCATTTGATTTGCGCCTGTTCGGTATCCATTGATGCCGAAATTGGCGATGGAACGATTTTCTATCATAGAGGGATTGGATGTGTGGTACATCCGAAAGCTGTTATAGGAAAAAATTGTAAAATTTTTCAAAGTGTAACGATTGGAAGCAAATGGTCAAAAGCTAACTGCTTGGGGGAAGCTCCCCGCATTGGTGATAATGTGATGATAGGAGCAGGAGCTGTGATTTTAGGGAACATCTCAATCGGAGACAATTCCATTATCGGAGCAAATGCAGTTGTCACACACAGTGTACCAGCAAACTCACTTGCGTTGGGGGTTCCAGCGACGATTAAGAAACTGTGAGGAAAGAATGAAGAACAAACAGATTAAATTACTAGTTGAAAGATATCCAGTATTAAAAGCTATAGAAAATGAAGTTTTCAACGCATATCAGATTTTGGAAAACTGCTATGCACACGGCGGAAAGCTGTTGGTTGCCGGAAATGGTGGTTCTGCTGCGGATGCGGAGCATATTGTAGGAGAACTGATGAAGGGCTTTAAGCTACCTCGTAAGCCTGACGCAGATTTCGCAGAAAAGCTGGTTGCGGAAAATCAGGAATTTGGTTCTGTTCTGGCAGAAAATCTACAGGGGGCACTGCCAGCCATTGCTTTGGATGGGCATCCGGCTCTTTCGACCGCATATATGAACGATTGTGAACCGTTGCTTTGCTTTGCACAGCAAGTCAATGGCTATGGCAAAACGGGAGATGTGTTTTTAGGAATCTCCACAAGCGGAAACAGTAAAAATGTGCTTTATGCGGCAACGACAGCTCATGCAAAAGGTATGAAAGTTATCGGGCTTACAGGAGCCAAAAGCAGCAAACTGGAACAGATGAGCGACATTTGTATCAAAGTCCCGCAGGCAGAAACTTATATGATTCAGGAACTACACCTTCCTGTGTATCATTGCTTGTGTCTGATGTTGGAAGAGAGATTTTTTGGGGAGAACGGTTGAAATGGAAAAGCAGGCGTTGCTAAACACCTATATCAATAATGTAACGATGTCCGAAACAATTGCGGCCATTGAACAGATGATTGCGGACAATAAGAAATCCTACGTTGTTGCAATCAATGTCGATGTAGTGATGAAAATCGAAAATGACCCATATCTTAAGCAGGTAGTTGATAATGCAGATATGGTCTTGGTAGACGGAAAACCTTTGGTTTGGATTTCAAAGCTGCATGGTAAACCGCTGAAAGCGAAGATTTCCGGGTCTGATCTTGTTCCACTCCTTTGTGATGTTGCGGCCAAAAAAGGATATTCGATTTTTATCATTGGCGGAAAAGATGGCATCGCGGAACAGGCAAAGCGAAAACTAGAAGAAAAGCTGCCGGGAATCCAGATTGTGGGAACATATGCGCCGCCGCTTGGATTTGAAAAGGATGAAAAGGAATTGGACAAGATCAACCAAATGATTTCAGAGGTTCACCCGGATTTGTTGATTGCCTGCTTTGGCTGCCCGAAACAGGAGAAGTGGATTTACGAAAACATCTCAAAGTATGATGCTAAGGTATCCGTTTGTGCGGGTGCAACCGTTGATTTTCTTGCGGGTAATGTCAACCGCGCACCAAGATGGATGAGCGAGCATGGGCTGGAGTGGTTCTATCGCTTTTTGCAGGAACCCAAGCGAATGTTTAAGAGATATTTTGTAGACGATGTGAAAATTGTTGGGTTAATTAAAAAGTATAGGTGATTCGATGAACTTACAGAACCAAAATATTCTCTTTATTGTGCGCACGATGGGACTGGGAGGAACAGAAAATGTGGTTCTGCAGTTATGTGAAATCCTATCGGATAAAGTAAATAAAATTGTGGTATGCTCGTCCGGCGGTGTCCACGAGAAAAAGCTGCAAGAAATGGGAATCAAGCATTATCTGATTCCAGACATTGCAAGCAAAAATCCGATGGATATGCTGAAAAGCTGTCGTTCAATAAAAAGAATTATAGATAAGGAACAGATTACCATTGTCCACTCCCATCATCGGATGGCTGCTTTCTATGCTGAACTTGTTGCACCAAAGAGTGCCGTAAAAGTTGCGAATGCACACAACACATTTACTGATAAGAAAAAATTGACTCAACTGGCATATCGAAATACAAAAGTTGTTGCTGTGGGAGAAATGGTCAAGAAAAACCTGACAGAGTATTTTGAAATTCCTAAAGAGCAGGTTTGTGTTATCCATAATGCCGTTAAGCCATTTGACGGCAAAATTGTTCCGGTTGAAATGCTTTATAAGGAACACGCAAAAGGAAATGTGCTGATTGGAAATATTGGAAGGTTGTCTGAACAAAAGGGCATGACCTATTTTATTGAAGCGGCTGAAATTACAACAAGAACGCACCCGGAGGCACGGTTTATTATCGTGGGAGATGGTGAAGAAAGAGAGCAGCTTCATGCACAGATAGAAAAAAAGAAACTGCAGAATAAGATTCTGTTTCTTGGATACAGGAATGATATTCAAAATGTGATGAGCCAGCTGGATTTTGTTGTTCTGAGTTCGCTTTGGGAAGGGCTTCCGCTTACGCCGATTGAAGCCTATTCTGTTGGTAAAACAGTGATCGGAACGGCAGTAGACGGAACACCGGAAATTATTCGTGATGGCGTAGACGGCTATCTGGTGGAACCGCGCAACCCGATGCAGCTGGCCGAAAAGATGAATGAACTAATTGAAAATCCTGAGATGCGGGAGAACATGGGGATTCAGGCAATGAAACGGTATCAGGATGAATTCTCTTTTGAGAAATTGTCCGAAAGATATGTAGCTTTTTATGAGGAATTATAAAATGGAGCATACAAAAAGCTTAGGAAATCAAATGTCCAAGCCAGTTAAGTGTATTTACTACGCTGTGACTTTATTTGGCAATGCAATCTGGAATAAGATTCCGAGCCGCCACCTGCGTAAATGGTTTTATCAGATGCTTGGCGCAAAGATAGGCAAAAATACATTCCCATGCCGCCGTGTGGAAATTCTTCTGCCGCAGGGACTGAAATTGGGTGACGGTGTTGCTGTGGGCTGGTTTGCAGAATTGGATGCGCGTGGTGGTATTACGGTAGACCACGATACTAATATTTCCAGCCATGTGAAGATGATTACAGGAAGCCACGATATTGATGATCCGAACTTTACAGCAGACTTTAAGCCCATTCATGTAGGGCACCATTGCTGGATTGGAACGGGTGCTACGATTTTGCAAGGCGTAAATATAGGCAATGGGGCTGTTGTAGCAGCAGGGGCGGTTGTTACAAAGGATATTCCTCCTTATGAAATCTGGGGGGGGGTCCCCGCTAAGTGCATAAGGAAAAGAACAGACGATCTCAGGTACAAAATTGGAGCACCGCCTCTGCTTCATTAAGAAATTTTGTAGGGAAAAGCTGTAAGAGATTGTTCTTGACAGCAAAATCTGTATGGATTTATGTGATGCTACATGTCCGTTATGGCACGAACATTGAAATGAGTGCAATAAATTCAATTAAGGGGAAATTTACCGTTGAACTTCTTCCGAAGAGCAGTTTGCGGGTGGGATCATTTCTGATGTCTGCAGGTCCTTGTTACATAAAGTGTACCGAAAAAGCACGATGCAGGATTGGCGAAAAAGTCTTCATGAACCATAATTGTTCTATCACTTGTGCGGAAGAAATTACGATTGGCGATGCCTGTAACATTGCCAATAATGTTGTGATCGTTGACCATGACCATCGGCTTGGAAAATACGGCGTAGAAGATGGTCTGGAGAGCACTCCGGTGCATATTGGAAAAAATGTGTGGATCGGTGCAAATGCAGTGATTTTAAGGGGCGTTTCCATTGGGGACGGAGCCATAGTTGCTGCAGGAGCAGTTGTGAACCATGACATTCCTGCCCACGAAATATGGGGTGGAATTCCGGCAAAAAAGATAAAAAAATTGGGAGATTAAAAATGAGCGCATTGGTAAGTGTAATTGTGCCCGTGTACAATGTTGAAAAATATTTGAGACAATGCTTAGACAGTCTACTGGAACAAACATATAAAAACATTGAAGTCGTCATGGTTGATGATGGATCTAAAGATTCTAGTGGTAAAATATGCGATGAATACGCGAAGAAATACGAGAATTTCTATGCAGTACATAAAGAGAATGCTGGTCTTGGAATGGCGCGCAACACTGGTTTTGAACACATTAATGGAGAATATGTAACTTTTCTGGATTCTGATGACTATCTGGAAAATGACTGTATTGAAATTTTATATAATACGCTCTTAAAGCAGCAGGTTGATATGTGTAAAGGCGGCTTTAAGCGAGTTATAGATTCTGGTGAGGTTGTTTCCAAGAGAGAGTATCAGAATGAGTTATTCAAAGGTGATTGCGCAAAAATGGAGTTGCTACCGCGAATGATAGGAAGCTCACCATCTCGACACGATAGTGTCGAGATGTGTGTGTGTGGGGCAATCTATAAAACGAGTTTGATAAAAAAGTATAATTTGCAATTTCCATCAGAGCGAGAATTGATTTCGGAAGATTTGGTATTCAATATTGACTATATGCAACATGCGGATGGCGCATGTACGATTGAGAAAATGGGATATAATTACCGTGTCAATTTAAAATCATTAAGTACAAGCTATCGACCGGATCGATTTGAAGCAAGCAAACACTTTTATCTGGAAATGAAAAAGAAACTTCAAGAATTAGGCTATGGCAAAGAAACAATGCTTAGGCTTGATCGGATGTTCTTTGTGTATTTGAGGATGTGTATAGGACAAGAAAGAAATGCACAATCAAAGAAGATGATAATGAAAATCAATGCGATTAGAAATATATGTGTAGACTCTATATTGAATAATGTAATAAAACAGTATCCGATGGATGAATTGGGAATAAAACAACGCATCTTCTTGAATCTCGTCCTTCATAAGCATGCAGTACTATTGTATGCGTTGTCCTGTGCTAAGGTTGTTTGAATTAGAGGAAAATAGATGAACAGAAAATGGGATATTATTGATACAACATTACTTTGTCTAACATTCTATGAACCACCGTTTCTCCCACATGGGATTTTTTTAGCATTTAAATATTTTACAATTCTTTTCCTGCTTGTGAAATATGGAATGGAAATTAACAACATCTGGAATGTGATTTTGCCGGCGATGTTATACAGTTTAGCAACATTGTCTTCTACGATGATAAATAAAATGGCAATGAACACAGTGGTGGCATCCTTTATGTATGGAAGCCAAATTGTAACAGTATTTCTTGTTACATATAAAATGATAAAAAGAAATGGTGTATATGTATTTGTAGACTGGCTTGCTCATATATTTGGATGTCTTGCGATTTTGAGTGATTTACTGATGCTCTTTATTCACTATGACTTTTCAAATCCAAGTGAGGAATATTTGATAGGAAACAAATTTGTTATAGCGTACATTCATTGCTTTTGGATAGCATTAGTGTTTTATAAATATAAGATGCTAGATGTACCGCTTTTAAGAAATGGGAAAATTAGCTGTAAGAAATTAAAATATGCAATGAAAGGCATTGTAACGGCAATTCTTTCATTCGTTGTATGTATGAGAGTCACTACTTCTACAGGAATGATTGCTGTTGTAGTGTTAACTCTTTTGATGATAATGCCAATTGGAATACGGAAGATTCTATCGTCTAATTACGCGTTGATTGCAGCTGCAGTAATTATAAATATTTTGAATTTTGGAACAGCACAATTGATGAACAATGTTTATGTGCAATATTTTATTCATGACGTGTTAGGCAAACCATCAACTCTTAGCGGAAGAGCGCAAATATGGGCAATTATATTTGGATTTATCAGAAAAAAATTATTCCTCGGATATGGATATTACAACGGAATGATTGAAACATATCTTGGTTATGGAAACCCACAAAATGGAGTCTTAAAAATACTATTGGATACAGGGATAATTGGCCTATTGCTCTATAGTATTCTAGTGTTTGTGGCCTTACGACCTTTGAATGGTAAGAATTTTGCGCTAAATTTTCCAATAATTGCTTTTTTATATGCCATGATTGTCGCATCACTGGTTGAGATTAATCTTACACATATGATTGTTTTTATGGCGTTGGCAATTGTTGCATTTGGATGTGAAAGAAAGGAAATCAATTCATGATAGTTGGCATTTTATCAATGCAAAGAGTAATTAATTATGGCTCTTTTCTTCAAGCGTATGCACTAAAGAGAAAACTCGAAAATTTGGGAAATGAGGTTAGATTTATTGACATTGAAAGCAATAAGAAATCTGATATAAGCAAGAAAAACCGATTTGAGAATATATTAAATAAGCTACACTTGATTGATCGTTATTTGATTCGAAGAATTGTAGATAGTAGAAAGAATCGTGAGTTGGATAAGACTATCCTTTGTGCACAGGAAAAATACCTTGGTTTGGATAAGTCGACAATGAGAAGTACGGAATGTAGGGCAGTAGTAATAGGAAGCGATGAAATTTTTAATTGCGATTCAAATAGTATTTGGGGAATTAAGGGACAACGATTTGGAGATATAGCAAATATCGACTTCTGTGTGAGCTATGCTGCTTCTTGTGGGTATACAGGAGCAGAAAAAATACGAGCTGACGATAGAAAAACTATAGAAAGTGGTCTGAAGAAACTTTCGCATATATCAGTACGCGATAAAAATACATTCAATTTTGTTAAGGATGTATCTGGAAGAGCTGCGAACTATAATTTGGATCCGGTTTTAATCTATGACTTTTATGAAGAGGTAAGACAAGGCGAAAAAGAAGGAATTCCAATTGAACCATATATGGTTGTGTATGCGTATCATAATAGAATAGATGATGAAGAAGAAATTAAAAGCATTAAAGATTATGCAAAGAATAATGGACTTAAAACTATTGCAATTGGTGGATCGCTTCCTTGGTGTGATGAATTTGCAGTTTTGACACCTTTTCAAGTTCTTGCATATTTTAAAAATGCACATTGTATAGTCACAGATACATTTCATGGAACAGTTATTGCTGCAAAATTCAATAAGTCGGTCGCTGTTATAATTAGAGATAGCAATTATAATAAACTGTGGGATCTTGTTGAACGTCTTCAGATACAGAAACATATATATTGTAAGGGAATGGATATTGCGTCCATTTTGCAAATTAGAGATGATTACGATTTATGTAATAAAGAAATTGAAAAAGGAATAAAAGATGCTGATGAATATTTAAAAGCGTGTGGATTTTAAAGAATATGCTATATATTTGTTCAATATTCTAATAAGTAGACAAAATCACTTCTATTAAAATTTATGAAATTTGCGAGTGCGTTTGCGGTTTACGCTATAAATCGATGAATATAGTATGATAAGGAGTGAGTAAACAGAGAATGGCAAAAGACCGAAATAATTATTTAATAAAAAATACAATTATATTTACTTTGGGGAGCTTTGGATCAAAGATTATATCCTTTTTTTTGGTTCCATTATATACCTATGTGCTTACAGCTTCTGAATATGGTATAGTAGACCTTGTTGTAACAGTTGGAACAGTTGCGATTCCAATTCTAACATTAAATATTTCTGAAGCTGTTATGCGGTTTGCATTGGATAAAGATGCAGACAAAGAGAAAATAACACAAATAGGAACAAGAATACTGCTAATTGGAATGCTGGTTGGTTTGCTGATGTTCCCTGTGTGTGGATTCTTTAATAAGATTTCTCAGTATTCAGCATACATTTACTTTTATGTTATTTCCCTGGCAGCAAGTCAACTTTACTTATGCGATTTGCGAGGAAAAGAACTTTTGATTTATTACGCAATCGGCAATGTCTTAAACACTTTTTTTATAGCTGTATTGAATATATTGTTCCTTTTGGTGCTCAAAGAGGGAATTGAGGGATATTTAAAAGCGTATATCATTGCTAATGTGCTTACTGCTATATATGCAATTATAGCAGGAAAAGGATATAAATCATTCTACTCTTTAAGAATTGATAAGAAGCTATTGCTTCAAATGGTAAAATATTCTATAGTGCTGATTCCTAATTCATTTATGTGGTGGATAATGAATTCATCTGATCGAATAATGGTATCTGGCATGGTAAGTGTAGCTGCTAATGGTATTTATGCTGTTTCGTATAAACTCCCTACGTTAGTATCTACTCTAACAACGATTTTCAATCAGGCATGGAGCTATTCAGCAATTCGTGAAGAGGGAACAGAAGATGAGTGTGAATATAATAATAAGGTATTTAAAGCTCTAATTGGAATGGCCATGTTGATTGGAATAGGGTTGCTAACGTTTGCAAAACCCTTTTTGAGTATATATGTATCAAAAGAATATTATGCTGCGTGGAAGTATATGCCGTTTTTGACAGTTGGCTGTGTATACTTGACAATGGCTAGTTTTATGGCTACCAGTTATACTGTCCATAAGGATAGCTTTGGCTATCTTTTTTCGGGAATGTTTGGCGCAATATTTAATGTTGTGATGAACTTTATGTTGATTCCATTGATAGGCGTTTATGGAGCTGCAATTGCTACATGCATTAGCTATATACTTGTATTTGTGTTTCGTCTTTTCCATACAAGAAAGTATATTCAATATAATATATATAATAAAGAATTCATAGTGGGCAGTGCGATTTTGGTATTGTCTGCATGCTTAATGTTCATCGGTAATCGGATTGGTTTTATATTACAACTCATACTTCTGGCCGTTACAGTATATTTGTTTTCGGATATCTGGCTACCTATAATAAGAAAAATGGTCAAATTTAAAGGAAGACAAGGAAGACAATGATATGATCACAGTGTGTGAAAAAGGAAAGTGCACAGGATGCATGGAGTGCATTGATATTTGTCCTGAAAAGGCTATAAAGATAATTGATTCATGGACGGAATTTAATGCGGTAATCGATTCAAAACTATGTATACACTGTAATGCGTGCCATGGTGCATGCCAAAATAATATTAAGCAAGTATTAACTAACCCGATCTATTGGAAACAGGGATGGGCGCGTGATGATCACATTCGCATGCGTTCTTCATCCGGAGGAGTGGCAGCAGCTATAGAACAAGCTTTTATAAAAAATGGAGGGATAGTTTGTAGCTGTACATTTAATGTTGGAAAATTTGAGTTTGATTTTGCTGAGTCGGAAGATGAAGTGGGTAAATTTACAGGCTCAAAATATGTGAAAAGTAATCCTGAGGGAGTATATAAGAAAATTTTAGAAAAACTCAAATTAGGAAGAAAGGTGCTTTTTATTGGGTTGCCATGTCAGGTTTCAGCGGTTAGGCATTATACAAAGAATCATCAAAATTTGTATACAGCTGATTTAATTTGCCATGGAACACCTTCACCACAAATTTTGGACAGCTTTTTGTCTGATTATGGGATTCGATTAACAGAAGTTCAGAGTATAAGATTTCGAGAGAAAGATAATTTTAAACTAGAACAGAATGGAAAATGTTTTGCGGTTCCAACAACTACCGATAATTATTTGATGACATTTTTGAACTCGACAACTTACACAGAAAACTGTTATCAATGCCAATACGCTAAGATTGAACGGACTGGTGATATTACCCTTGGGGATTCATGGGGGAGTGAACTTGAAAAGAGCATTCAGGATAAAGGCATTTCTTTGGTGCTTTGCCAAAATGAAAAGGGAAAAGAACTTATAAATCAAGCAGATTTAACTCTTTTAGATGTTGATTTGAAAAAAGCGATAGAAAGCAATCATCAGTTATATCGACCCTCTCAGAAACCTAAGCAACGTGAAGAGTTTTTTAAGAAACTGAAAAAAGGTTATGGATTTAAGAGAACTGTAAAAAGATGTTACCCTAAGAAGTATTTAAAAAACAGTGTTAAAACCTTGTTATATAATATGAAATTATGGGGGGGGGGACAGAACTACTATCAAGTAATAGTCGTTATGAATACAAATGGCGACATAAAATAAGTATTTCCAACACTGGAAAAACGTCTGCTCTACTGGCTTTTAAAAATAAACTTGAAAAAGAAAAATGTGTGTTTTCAGTAGTTGAAAGTCCTTTCTGTAAGATGAATTGTTATGGCCTCACTATAAAATGCTTTGATTTTCATGAGTTAAAAAATGCAGTTTGTAAAACTAGACTCCGATTGGTTTGTTAGGGGCTAGCGGTTTACAAATATATCTTATGAAAAAAGGGGCATAATATGAAAAAAGTAGTGAGCATTATTATACCTGTGTATAATGTGGAAGAATTTATTTTTAAAACAGTGAAATCGGTAATGAACCAGGACTATAAGGATATAGAGATTATTTTGGTCGATGATGGATCACCAGATAATTCGGCAAAAATAATTGATGAACTGGCGAAGAGAGACGATAGAATTGTCTGTGTACATAAAGATAATGGTGGCGTTTCGTCTGCAAGAAATGTGGGACTTAGAATGGCTTCGGGTGAGTATGTGACGTTTATTGATGGGGATGATTGGGTAGAGCCAAATTATATTTCATATCTATTAAACCTTGTGGAAAGTAATAATTGTCAAATAGGTATGAATAAAAATAATTATTCAGATTATAATATAAACTCCAGCGAAAAAGAGTATGTTGTATCCGCAGAGAAAGCCATCGAATGGATCTACTTAGGTGATATCTTTGTTGCAGTATGGAATAAGATTTATAGTATGTCGTTTCTTAGAAAGAATAATATTCTTTTTGACGAAAAAATTTGGTACGGTGAAGGAGTGTTGTTTAACATTGACTGTCTTCAATTTGTGGATAGCGTTGCTGTTGGAGAAAAATGTGTTTATCATCAGGTAAGTAATCCAAATTCAGCAATGCGAAAATTTAATGTTGACAGTAATCTTTGTGGAATCAGATCGCTAGAAATTCAAAAGAAACATTGGAGAAAATCAAATCCGGCAATCGTAGATGCTTGGAATTATCATAGGAGAGCATTCAATTTATCAATTGTGAGAGGACTTTTAAGGAGCAATATAGAGCAGGAATATCATGAATTGTACGACTCCTGCATGTGCAACTTGAAAAGGAAACTTTGGATTAGTTTAAAAGTGCCGATTTCATTGAGAGAAAAGCTATCATATATTGCATGGGCGATAATTCCGGGTTTTATGTCAAAACGTTGTAAAAATAAGGCTAGAATTAAAATAAGGAAGAATTAAAAATGTCAAAATACTTTGGAACGGACGGTTTCCGTGGTGAAGCTGGAGTTACATTAACGGCAGACCATGCCTATAAGGTGGGGCGCTTCTTAGGTTGGTATTACAACATGCTGCGTGAGCGTAATGGTGACACCGAGCCAGCCCGTATCGTTATCGGAAAAGATACCCGCCGCAGCTCCTACATGTTTGAATATAGCTTAGTTGCTGGCCTGACCGCTTCTGGTGCCGATGCGTACCTACTCCATGTTACCACCACGCCGTCTGTGGCGTATATAGCCCGTGTGGATGACTTCGACTGTGGCATTATGATTTCTGCAAGTCACAACCCCTACTATGATAACGGTATCAAGCTGATCGACTGCTACGGCGAGAAGATGCCGGAAGAAACGCTGCTGCTGGTGGAGGATTACATTGACGGAAAACTCCATGTGTTCGATAAGGACTGGCCGGAATTGCCATTTGCTCATCGTGAACATATCGGTGGCACTGTGGACTATGTGGCAGGCCGTAACCGTTACATGGGCTACCTGATTTCTTTAGGAATTTACTCTTTCAAGGGTGTCAAGGTTGGTTTGGATTGTGCCAATGGCTCCAGCTGGAATATTGCAAAGTCTGTTTTTGATGCTCTCGGTGCAGATACCTATGTTATCAATAACCAGCCGAATGGCTTGAACATCAACCTGAACGCTGGCTCTACTCACATTGAGGGACTGCAGAAGTTTGTTGTGGAAAAAGGCTTGGATGTTGGTTTTGCTTACGATGGTGACGCAGACCGCTGCCTGTGTGTCGATGAAAAGGGCAATGTCGTGACCGGCGACCATATTCTGTATATCTATGGCTGCTACATGAAAGAGCGCGGCAAGCTGCTGACCAACACTGTGGTTACGACCGTTATGTCCAACTTTGGTCTGTACAAGGCGTTTGACGAAAAGGGCATCGGTTACGCCAAGACCGCCGTTGGCGACAAGTACGTCTATGAGTATATGGCTAAGAATGGTTGCCGTATCGGTGGCGAGCAGAGCGGCCACATCATCTTCTCCAAGTATGCCAGCACGGGTGATGGCATCCTGACCAGCCTGAAAATGATGGAAGTCATGCTGGCTAAAAAGAAGCCGATGAGCGAGTTGGCAGCACCGCTGAAGATCTATCCGCAGGTGCTGGAGAATGTTCGCGTGACGGATAAAAAGGCGGCACAGAATGACCCGGCGGTGCAGGAAGCAGTATCTAAGGTGGCTGAAGCACTGGGTGATACTGGCCGTATTCTGGTCCGTGAGTCCGGCACGGAGCCTGTGGTGCGTGTGATGGTAGAAGCTCCCGACCATGACACCTGCCAGAAATATGTTTCCGAAGTTGTCGATGTGATTCGTGATAGAGGATATAGCTTGTAAATAAGAATAGGCTATTGGAAACAAGCACTTATCAGGCTCAATATTGCAACAGCATTGTCAGAGTGCTATACTAAAACTACTATATTTTCTGGAGGTTTTTATTATGCCCAGAACAAAAGGCAGCAAGAATAAGCCTAAAACAGCGACTGCCGATTTTGCATTGCAAATTGCAGAAAAGCAATCCGCAAGGGAGGCACTCTCTGCTGAAATCGCATCCATCATCGCCAACATGGATTCTCTGAAAGCTGACCTGAAAGAGAAGAAAGCTTCGCTGAAAGCTATCGACAAGGAGATTGTCAAACTGGAAGCAAAAAAGGCGAAGGCAGATGCCAAAGCTGCAGAAGAAGCAAAAAAGACAGAAGCAGAGTCCGTTCTGAAAAAGCTGCTTGCCGAAGGCATGAGTGCCGATGAAATCCTCGCAAAACTGAAATAACACGAAAAACCCGTGATGGACAGGCATAACGTGCCGCTCATTACGGGTTTTAGAGTTATAAGAACATAAGTTCATCCGGCGGCCACATCAAACTGAAAATGTGCCGGAAGGTTGAACTGCTTGATAAACGCATGATGCTGGGCGTGGTAGTGACGCAGATCGTACCCCAGATGATGCAGTTCCAGCAGCTTCACCAGCACCAGATTGAGGTGGATTCCCTTAGCAGCGGCAATCTGAGCAGCGTCCAACCCACGCTTTGTCATTTGATAGACTTCATCACTGTCCAGCATCAGGTGGGATGTGAAAGCGTTATGCTCGTAAAGAAGGATGTGCTTATCCTTAATGGTCAGAAACTTGTTCAGGGTATGCAAGTCCATGAGCAGCTGATGCTCCAGATAATGTCCTAGCGCATAGCCGCACACCATCTGCTTTGTCTGTTTGTCCAGCTGGCGATTGATAAGGATCAAAGGCTTATCAAAATGGAGTGAAAGCAAACCCAACATATCTTTAATGTGGTATGTTTCACTGATGTCCAGACTGCAACTGCGCGCAATCTGTTTGATGTTGCGAGTTCCGGCATTTTGGACAAGTTCGTTGGCAGCTTGGTGAATAAACGCAGAATCCATAATGTAATCTCCTTCCGGGGATGGCATAGTGAATGGAACAGTGGTTTACAGGTTCATTATTCGTTCCTTTTCTCGTTTTTGTTCTCGGTACTTAAAATAGGCTTTGTGCATTTCATACATGATGCCGTCCATATCCTGCGGGGTCAACTCTCCGCTGGCAAATAGCTCAGTAAGCTCGAATGCGAGATGCTGGGCTTCTATTTTGCCCTTTTTTCCGT
>ERZ894203.403-NODE-403-length-37640-cov-11.814181_pt1 | contig 37640 bp, 25 predicted proteins | sample MGYA00380286_ERZ894203 | MGnify/ENA primary metagenome ERZ894203 (study PRJEB32331, sample SAMN06328484) | human gut metagenome | biome: human gut microbiome; feature: stool | host: Homo sapiens | collected 2014-02-06 ... | reverse complement strand
GAACAGAACCTTGTGCCCGCCTGCCAGTGCCTTTTTGATAATGGCAGCGGCATCAGCCACCTGCTGCATTATTTCACTCTGCGCAACCTGCTGCGCCAAAGCAATATGTTCTTCAAAACGTGTTTTGATGATATCCATAACTCACCTCTTACCAGTTCAGGAATTCATATCTGATATTCCACTGTCTGTCGCCGCCGTCAAAATGCTCTTGTTCATATTCAAAACTGATTGCCCAGCAGCAGAAACGGTGCGTCCACGTATAAGTAGTTTCGTAATTTTCATGTTTACCAGTATCGTAACGGTTAACAATAGTAAAAGTATTCTTGTCATCAGGTTTGTAGCTGATGCCGTTGCGCAGTTCGCGCTCCATATCAGGCTGTCCTAAATCATATAAATCACTGGTAACTTTTTCACGATAGTAACCGGCCCATGTATACCATTTGCTTCCCAATTTTTGGCCTAATGTACCATAATACATCATTGTAGAACGAGTTTCATCGGTAAGACTTTCATCAACCCACTTTTTACCAATTGTTAAATCAAGAAAAGTATTTTTAGTATTAAACAGATAAATACGGTCATGGCTTAAATATGCGCCATATTCAGTATGCCAGCTTTGCCTGCCAGTTTCATCATTTTTCCACAGGCCTCTGTGAGCATAAACCCTGTAAGTTACAGGAATACCGTCGATAAAATAATGCGGTTTATAGTAAAAGCCTATTTCATTCTTTTTATCTACCCATTCATCGTCTTCTTCTTCCCAGCCGCTCTGGTAAGTAAGGTAATAATTGCGCTGGTCATGCTTTACTTGGACAACAGGCTTGAAATGACCCTGGCTGTAGTAAGGCAGGTCAGCTTCCAACGTTGTATTCTGGTCAATATTATAATCGTAGCGCAGTCGGATATACATGCCTTTGTCATCGTCGCCGTCATAACCGATGGTAGGCATCAAGCGCGACGCACCTTCATCACCAAGTTCATTTACCCATGTGTCACGCGAATAAACGTGGGTGCCTTTAACATAAACCTTTACATCATGCGCTACCATTTTTTCTTTCGGGTAAATTTCAAAAGTCTTAGCCGTAATCAAAAGGCACGGAGAATGTTCTAACGCCGGGCAGCGTGTCATTTCGCCGCCTTCGTCCATTACCATTTTATCAGGATATATTGTGGCATGCGGAGCGCGGAAAAAGTCTTTGCCGCCCTGCCCTTCAATTTTCTTAATTTCGCCGGTTTTGGTATTAAAGTTATAATAAGCCCATTCGCCGTTCATTGTACTTTTGGGCTCCACCAGCGTGCCGCCCTGTTTCAGCCACACATCGCCGGTTTTCATGTTGCCTTCGGCACGCACGGTTTTTAAAGTTTCGTTGCCCTGCGTAATTACAACATTGCCCTCGGCAACAAAATCGCCGCTTACAGAATCATAACTTGCATAATCGCCGGTCATGGTTATCGGCAAAGGCTCAGACTGAGCGGCATCAATTTCTTCGCCGCTTCTTGTTTTGCCGTCGGCTTTCACGTTTTCGGCTTCCGCCTGCGTCATCTGCCTGTCAAAATCCGGCTCGGCATAACGCCCGTCGCCGCTGGTATAGTTTTCTGCCCAGGCAGTGTTTAAAGTTGCTGCTGCCGCCAGGCATACGGCAGCCAAAAGTTTTTTATTCATTGCTCCGCTCCTTGCTGGTATATTTTCACAAATTTAATTTAAAACATTCTATAACAGTATAATTATAACACATTGTGCTATGCTGTTAAAGACGCACGGCCGCCGCACTTTTTAAATAATTGCAACATTTGCTGGCAGCGCTTTTATATTTGCTGCCTCATATGCCTAAAAACAAACGGCAGGCTGCGCCGATATAAAAATTCAACGCAGGCTGCCGCCGGTATTAATTATTTTTTCCTGTTTTCGGAGTCAAATCATATTTTTTTAGGTAACGGTACAAGGTTACACGGCTGACATCCAGCATGCCTGCCAGCTTGCTGATATTGCCGCCGGAGGATTTCCATGCCGCAATAAAAGCGTCTTTGTCGTACTTCCACGATTTTTCCAAAGTTTTATCGCCGGGCAGTTTGATATTTTCCGCTTCGATAATGCTTCCCGGTGTATGGAAGAAAGCCTGCTCGATAACGCCCTGCAATTGTTTGATATTGCCCGGCCAGCTGCAGCTCTTTAAAAGCTCCAGTGCTTCCGGCGAAAGGCGTTTCGGCGAAAGGTTGTGCTGCGCCGACATTTCCGCCAGAATATGTGCCGCAATGACTTCAATATCCTTGCTGCGCTCGCGCAGAGGCGGAACGCGGATGGTAGTATCAAGTACCAGCTCATACAAAGAACGGCTGAACAGGCCCTTATCCGCCAGGCGTTTAAGATTGGAATCGCAGGCAGCAATTACGCGCACATTAAGTTTTTTGCGCATGCCTGTTTCTTTATTTAAAAGGCCGTTTTTCAAAGCGTCTGCCAGTTTGTCGCCCATTTCAACCGGCAGTTTCTCCACTTCGTCCAAAAACAGCGTGCCGCCCATGGAAAGCTCCAGTTTACCGGCCGTCGGCTGATGGTCGCCGTCCTCGCTGCCGAAAAATTCTTCTTCCAGCGTGCTTATAGGCGCATTGGAGCATTTAACGACAATCAGCGGTGCGGCTGCGCGCGGGCTGGCCTGATGAATGCCGTGTGCCAGGCGCTGCTTGCCGGTACCCGGTTCGCCCTGCAAAAGAATATTATTGTCGCTGCGGGCAATGCGCGAAGCCTTATGCTGCAAAGCAAGGAACTCACTCGTTTCGCCAACCATGCTGTACAGGCTGTAGCGGGAGCTGTAACCCGTTGCATGGGCAATGGTCGTTTTCAAGTCTTCAATCGACATGCTCATAACCAGTGCACTTTCAACCTCGCTGCCAACTTTTACCGGCATAACGGTAGTAATGTCTTCATAAGTGCGGTCCTGCGTAATCCAGGTAATTTCGCGGCGGTGCGTAGGCGTGCCCTGCAAAGCCTTTTTAATGGGAATATGCTCATAATTAAGGAAAATATCCTCAAGGTTTTCCCTGCCTTCGAGGCGTTTTTTAGCATTGCTGTTGCAGTATTTCAGTTTTTCGTCCTGCCCAATCCAGTAAACGGCAACCGGCAGTTCTTCCATCATCATTTTCTGGATGCTCCAGTATTCAAGCATCTTCAAATGCTGCTCAATGGCATATTTCATCGTTAAAAGCAGCGAAAGCAGAAGGTCGTACGGCAAGTCGTTCTGGTCCAGCGAGAAGAACGAAATAATATAGCGGATTTTGCCGTCCACACAAATCGGCGCGCTGCAGGCATCACCGGAATGGCTGTCCTTAATCCACATTTCCGGGCCGAACATTAAAAACGGCACATTATGCTCGCGCGCAATGCTGATGCTGGAAGTACCAACATCTTCTTCAAGCACGCGCATGCCCTGAATATCTTCAATTACGCGCTGAAAGAACGGCAAAGCATAGTTTTTAATAACATAGCCGTCCTCGTCTATCAGCAGCATGCTTAAATTATGAATGTTAAAATGCTGCTTGCTCTGCTCATAAAGTCCGTCAACATATTTTACAATAAATTCATGCGTGCGCTGATGCTCGACGATTTCCTCGCGGCTCAGCTTGTTGATTTTCGGCATCGTTTCATGAGGCAGTTTCATTTTGCGGCAGCGCTGCCACGATTCTGCCACCCACGGATGTACGTTGGGGTCGACAATGCCTTCTTCCATAAATTTTTTATAATATAACGCCAGTTTTTCCTTATTGCGCCTTTCGCGAATCATTAAAGCTCCCCCTTAAATATATTTAAGCTGTTTCGCCGTTTTCAATCAAAACACGGCGGGCCCCATAATAATGTTCTTTCCAGTAACCGGTGTCAAGAGAATCAAGCACCACCCCGCGCGAAGCGGACGCGCTCCAGAACTTGCCGCTGCCGGCGTAAATCCCCACATGCGAAGCGCCGCTGGCATATGTGGAAAAGAACACCAAATCTCCCGGTTTAAGTTTGCTTTTCAGCACAAAAATACCGTCCAGCACCTGCGCATCGGCCGTGCGCGGCAGCTTGGCATCATGCCTGCCGAAAACATACTGCACATAAGCGCTGCAGTCAAAACCCTTCGGCGTTGTGCCGCCGAATTTATAAGGCACGCCCTTGTATTTGGCGGCAGTTTTTACAATGTCTTTGCCGCGTACATCGGGTATGCCTTCCATTTTAAAGGCTTCCCACGAAATTTTATTATAAGTTTTGGTATCAAGCTTGCCGCTTTTTTTCAGCCCATGTTCCTTTTGGAATTTTTTAATGGCTTCGGTTGTATCCTTGCTGATACGCCCGTCCTTGCGGTCAACATCATACCCCAAAAGTTCCAGCTTTTGCTGCGCCACCGTCAGCTTCCAGTCACGGGCAGGCGCCTTGGTTTTATTTTTGGCCATTGCCAGAGACGGCAGCAGGCACACCAATAAAAGGCAGCAAATAACTGTCAGCCAACTTTTTTTGCGCATAACAGTCCTCCCTTCATTCCTAAAATGGCTTTTTAATAAAATAAATTTTTCAAAATATTACACAACGGCAAAAACGCTTTGCAAATAAGCAACTTATAATACACTTTTCGAGTATATTATAACGCATTTAACAGTTTTTGAAAAATCTTTTTTAATAACTTTGTGCTTTCTCAGTGTAAAAAAATAATCCGCAGCTCATTAATTATCCGCCGTTTTAAAAATAATTGATATTTTTAGCAGCATACGTATAATAATCTGTAAAATTTACAGCCGTAAAACAGCCGCGCCTTTAAAAATTTACATTCTGGCAAATTGCACCGCCATTATGTTTGTGCTACACTAAAAATGAGGTTTGTTTAAAATGAGAAAGTTTACATTTATTATTTTTACAATTTTAATAATGCTGTTTTCTGCCGCCTGCAAAAACGAAACCAAAGCCCCTGCACTTGGCAGCGGCTCGGTTTATTTTACCGTGTACGATATTACGGCGCCTGCCGAAGGGCAGATTTTGGGGCTTATTCTTGAAAAAGGCGACCGCATCGGCAAAGAGCAGCCCCTGTTTGCCATAGACGACAAGCAGCTTGCGGAAGAAATAAAGCAGGCAGACGCCAACGCAGCCCGCGCCGAAGCAGAGCTGAAAATAATGCAAAACGGGCAAAGCAGCCCCAATAACGGCGCAGCACTTGCCGCAGCACAGCAGCAATACGAACAGGCCAGCGCCAAAGAAGCAAAAATGGCATCGCTTTATAAAATAGGCGCCATTGCCCGCAGGCAGTATGAAGCGGCTTCTGCCGAAAAATCAGCGGCACTGGCGGCTTTAAACGCCGCGCAAAATGCCGGCAGCCTTGTTAAGGCATCACCCGAAGCCATTGCCCAAAAACAGGAAGAACTTAAAACTTTACAGAAAAAATATAACGCCCTTATGCAAAAGCAGCTGGCACTGGAAACCGAAAGCCCCTGTACCGGCATTGTTGAAGAAAAATACCATAATGCGGGCGAAACCGCCGCTGCCGGAGAAAAAATCCTCAGCATCCGCGATTTGGAAAATTGCAGCGTAAACATCAAAATATCCGCACAGGCGGCGCAAAACCTTAAACCTGGGCAAAAAATAACCGCCCATGCCCAAGGCTTAAACAAAACCTTTAACGGCAGCATTGCCAAAATAGAAAACGGCCTTGCAGAAATAAATATCGACAACACTTCGCTCGATTTAAAAGAAGGAACCGAAGTAACCGTAAGCGCCGTAAATTAATGGCGATTTCACAATTCTGTGTTATAATAAACTTAACAAAGCATAAAGGAGGATCTTACTATGGCATTACTTGATAAAATTGGCGAATTCGCTAAAATTGCGGCTAATAAAACCGAAGAAATTACCAAAACCATCGGCGAAAAAGCAGAAGCCGCTCTGGAGATCCAAAAATTAACATCCCTCGTAGGGAAAGAAGAAAGCAAAATTGAAAGCACCTACAAAAAAATGGGCAAAATGGTTTGGGAAAAATCACAAAACTGCGATTGCCTGCCCGATGAATTTAAAGAAGAATGTGAAGCAATTAAAGCAAGCCTTGCCGCAATAGATGATTTGAAATTTAAAATTGCCAACATTAAGGCAGCTGCCTTTAACGGCGATGAACCCAAAACCACCTGCCCCAACTGCGGTGCAGCCGTAGGCATCAGCGCCAAATTCTGCAGCGAATGCGGCAGCAAAATGGAACCCGTTGAAACTGCAAAAACAGTAGAAGCTGAAGTAGTTTCCGAAAGTGCCGAACATAAAACCGAAGCGGAAGCAGAAGTTGAAGTTATTACTGAAGAAACAAAGCCGGAAGAAGCTAAACCGGAAACCGAAGCTGCCGAAGAAGCAAAACCTGCTGACAAACAATAACTAAATATTTAAACCCTACAGCATTATTAACTGCGCCTCAAAAGCGATACCGGGCTTTTGCAGGTGCAGTTTTTATATTATTTTCAGAAAACATTATGGCACAGAAATGCTATAATTATATTATCTGTTTAAAATTTTATGCAGCGAGGGGTTTTAACATGCAGCAAACCAATAGTTTTAAAGGCATTGTTATGCTGTTATTATGTTCGTTTATCTGGGGCACGGCCTTTGTTGCCCAAAGCGTCGGTGCCGATTTGCTCGGCCCGTTTAGTTTTAACGGCATACGTTCTTTTTTAGGCGCATTTTTTCTTGTTCCCTGCATTGCCGTAATCGACAGGCTTTCCGGCAAACCGCTTTCCTTCTGGGGAACTGATGACAGCCACAAGCGCGGCGACCTTATTACCGGCGGCCTGTGCTGCGGCGTGCTTTTAACCATTGCCAGTACTTTGCAGCAAACCGGCATCGCCTACACATCCGCCGGCAAAGCCGGGTTTATAACGGCGCTGTATATTGTTATAATCCCCATTTTAGGGCTGCTTGTAAAAAAGCATGTAACTTTTATGCAGTGGGCAGCCGTTGCCGTTGCCGCTGCCGGTATGTACTTCATCTGCATTAACGAAGGCTTTTCCATCAACAAAGGAGATTTAATCGTACTTGCCTGTGCCGTAGTTTTTGCCGTGCACATCATGGCCATTGAGCGTTTTACCCAGCTTGTTGACCCGGTGCGCATGTCCGCCATTCAGTTTTTTGTCTGCGGCATGTTAAGCCTGCCGGTTATAATCTGGGCCGAACAGCCGGAGCTTTCTGCTATCACCGCGGCCTGGCTGCCGCTGGCACATGCCGGAATTATGAGCTGCGGCATTGCCTATACCCTGCAAATTGCCGGGCAGAAATATGTTAACGTAATTCTTGCCTCCATACTGCTGAGCCTGGAATCCGTCTTTTCCGTGCTCGCCGGATGGATGTTCCTAGGCGAAACGCTTTCCATGCGCGAAATCGGCGGCTGCGTGCTCGTTTTTGCCGCAATTCTGCTCGCGCAGATGCCTGAAAGAAAGTAACAAAAAACACTATAAACGCACAAAAGCTGACGTTAAGTTAACGCCAGCTTTTTTATTCTCCATAAAGTTTTCAGTTATAAATTAAAACGTCAATGCACCGGTAAGGTAGCATACAACCGTCATAATCAGCGTAGTGCCAAAAGCCCAGAAGAACATAAATTTCTGGTGGTCAATTAAATTAACACGCGATACGCTGATTAAAACCAACGTTGCCGCTGCCAGCGGGCTTACCGGGAAACCTACCGTCATCTGCCCAAGCACAGCTGCACGGCCAATTTGCACCGGATCGATGCCAAGAGAAGCTGCCATTTCATAAATAACCGGCAGCACGCCGAAGTAATAAGCATCCGTAGGAAATACAAGGCTTAAAGGCATACTCGTTACTGCTACGGAAAGCGGCAGCAGGCTGCCCATATGTTCAGGAATTAACGAAACAAGGGTCTTAGCCATTTCCGTAATCATTTTGGTTTCGGAAAGAATACCGGTAAAACACCCTGCCGAGAAAATTAAAGTTACTATCATCAAAACTTCACCGGCATATGCTTTTAAACGTTTTGTCTGTTCTTCAAGATTAGGATAGTTTACCGTAATTGCCAATGCAAAACCTATCATAAAAATAGTCGCCATCGGCATAATATCCATCAGCAGTACCACAATCATCAAAACAGTCAAAATGCAGTTAAACCAGAAAAGCTGCGGTCTTTTGGCACTCTGGTCTTCGCCGAGGCCATCAAAAGTATGCTCGTCAATATGCATAACTCCGAGTCTTTTGCGTTCCTTTTTGCCAACATAATAGCAGGCAAATAATACCCAGGCAATGCCAACAGCCATGGCAGGTACAATCGGAGTAAAAATTGCAGAAGAATCAGCATGCAAAACAGCCATAACACGCGTTGTCGGTCCGCTCCATGGAAGCGGATTCATAACGCCAGCCGCCATACCTACTGCAAACGGCAAAATAAGCGGATTCATCTTTAATTTAGTAGTAATCGGCAGCATGGCAGAAACGGAAATAATAAAAGTAGTTGTACCGTCGCCGTCCAGCGAAACAAGCATTGCCAGAACCGCTGCACCAATGGTAATCTTTACAGGGTCGCCCTTTACAAGTTTTAAAATTCTGTTAACCATAGGGTCAAATAACCCTGCATCAATCATAATACCGAAATAAATTACAGCAAAAATAGGTATCATTGCCGAAGGAGTAACCTTAATTACACCGGCAATCATCATTTTGCCTATATCAAAACCAAAACCGCCAATTATTGCTGCAATAACAGGTATGCCAATCAGCGCCGACTGAATTGACAATTTTTTGGTCATTGTAACATACAAAAATATGATAATGGTAGCAAAGCCTAAAACAGCTATCATAATTCTACCTCCCCGTTATAAAACCAAATAAATCAACAATTAAATATGGGTATCGTTTTCTTTTATAATTTTTACCATCTCACAGCACGCATCAACCAAATGGTTAACTATTTTTTCTCCGCGTTCTGCGCTGGATGCAAACGGATTGCCCATTACGCCCTGCTTGGTAACGTCAATCATATCCATATAAAGATTGAACGGAACACCTTTAACCATACCCTTTTTAAGGCCGTTTACAGGGACGCCTTTATACTCTTTAATGTTTTCAACCGGATTAAGCAAATCCATACGCATATCTTCCGGGTATAAATAAAGCATTACCGATGTCAGCGGATCTCCGCCATGGCCGGAAGAATCAGGGCCTTCGCCATAAATTTCTTTTTTTGCTTCAGGCGTTAAGCCCTGCCATAAATCTATCGAAAAACATACAATTCCCTTTTCGCGGCGTAATTTTCTTGCCACATCTTCAATAGTGGGTGTATTTCCGGCATGGCCGTTAATGAAAAAGATTTTTGTAATGCCGTGCTCGGTAAGGCTTTCAACAACATCTGTAATAACAGCTTCTACCGTGGAAGGGCGGAGCGATATTGTGCCCGGGAAACAGCGGAAATATTCACTGCAGCCAAACGGAATAACAGGAACGTAATAAGCACCGGCTTTTTCCGCAACACGTTTGGCAATAGCTTCAGCAGCCAGATAATCGCCGGTTAAAGAATGTATTCCCTGCTGTTCGGTAGAACCCATAGGAATAATAACAACCGGGTCATTTTTAAATACTTCTTCGATTTCTTTCCAGGTCATATGATACAAAGCATGTTTTTCCATATTCTCCACTCCCTTTTATCAATTTATTATAATATTATAATATTATAATTTTCTGAAAAAAGCAAGAAAACCTTTTGGCAACTGTGCAGGCAATGTGGTATTATTAAAGTATCAATAATAAAGGGAACTTGATAATGAGACAAACACTTAATTTTAAAATTTATCAGGATTTATACAACAAAATACGCAGCCATTTTTATAAACCGGGCGAACAGCTGCCTACCGAAAGCGCGCTTGCAGAGCGTTACAGTACCAGCCTTTCTCCCATCCGCCAGGCACTCGGAAAACTGGAAAGCGAACAGCTTATTGTACGCATGCCGGGCAAAGGCACTTTTGTTTCCAGTTCTTTACCATGGGAAAACATGCTTTTAATGAGCGGTTTTGGCGTGCATTTTATAGACAAAAAAGTAGATAGTGATTCCGTACACTGCCAAACATTAAAATGCTGCAAAAAAGCCATGGACGAACAGCAATGCAGCGTATTTAAAACCGACCCGGCAAAACTTTTTACATATGTTGCCCGCGTGCGTTATGTCGACGGAAAACCGTTATTTTTCCTTAACCATTATTTTGAAAAACCGGAACCGGAAGAAGTAATTGCTGCCGGTGAAATAAAATCCATCCGCAGCTTTTTATCAAAACATGGCTTAAAAACTGCTTATGTACAGGAACGCGTTAAAGCAGTGGCTGCCGATAAAGAACTTGGCAACCTCTTTTCCGTTCCGTTCGGCTTTCCGCTTTTAAAAATCGTCCGCAAGGAGCTTAACGAAAACTACGAACCGATTATTTTCGGCGAATATTATGTAAATTCAGATGTTTGGGATTACCGCGTGCAGTATAGCGCCGGAGAATTATAAGCAAATCTTATCAATTAGTATTTTTGCGAGATTAAATATCATAATATTATAATCTTTTGTTGGGAGGTAATAATATGTCAGCCATTCAAAAAGTTATGCAGGAACTTGAACCTGAATATATAAAAATCAGGCGCCACCTGCACCAGCATCCGGAATTAAGCTTTCAGGAAGAAAATACCACAAAATTTATAAAAGACGAATTAAATAAATACGGTATCGAAGTTCATGACAACAAAGGTTTTACCGGTGCTGTCGGCGTTTTACATGGTGCAATGCCAGGCAAAACAATCGCATTAAGGGCCGATATCGACGCGCTGCCGGTTAAGGAAAATACAGGGTTGGAATTTGCATCCGTAAACGAAGGCTGCTGCCATGCCTGCGGACATGATTTGCATATGACTTCACTGCTTGCGGCAGCCCGGCTTTTGAGCAAATACCGCCAGCACCTGCATGGTACAGTAAAATTCTTTTTCCAGCCTGCGGAAGAAAAACTCGGCGGTTCTGAAACCATTATTAACAACGGATTTTTAGATGATGTTGACGCTGTTTTCGGCGTACATACCTGGCCGGATGTTCCCGGCGGTTCAATCGGCATTAAATACGGCCCGATGATGGCCGGTTCCGACAGTTTTAAAATTACAATTACCGCCCCCGGCGGCCATGCAGCGCACCCACACAAAACACCGGACCCAATTGCTGCGGCTGCTTATATGATTACTCAGCTTCAAACCATAGTTTCGCGCGAACTTAACCCGCTCGATTCAGCTGTTATTACCGTAGGCAAAATGACGGCAGGCACAGCAGCCAATATCATTCCTTCAGAAGTAGTGCTTGAAGGCTCCATGCGCTATCTGCTGCCGGAAACACGCAGGCAAATACACGAAAGCATTAAACGCATTGCCGATGGCACGGCGCTGGCACTGCGCGTACACGCCGAAACGGAAATTATACCCGGCTGCGGGCCTGTTATAGGCGCAGATAATCTTGTAGGTATGATAGAAACTTCCGCTGCAAAACTTTTAGGCAACGATAAAGTAAGTATTCTCTCATCTGCGTCTATGGGTTCGGAAGATTTTTCCTTCTATCTTGCTAAAAAACCGGGGGCATTTTTCCGTATCGGCACTGGCATGGCAGACCCAAACTCTCATCTTGCCCTGCATAACGGAAAGCTGCTGTTCAGCGAAGACGCTATTTCAGCCGGTGCAGTAACATTCTGCGGCATTGTATTTCTGTTTACCGGCTCGGATTTTTCTATGCTGGAGTAAGATAAAAAACAAAATCCACCTGTTAGGACTCAAAGGTTAAGCAATCTTTAAACCTTCCATACAGGTGGATTTTTTATATCCAAATCAATTATTTTATTTAAAATATACCATTAGCAGCCTGCAATCACCCAAGCTTTTTCAGCGTAATTTTTTCCAAAACTTCCACGCCAGCCTGTAAACCATCGATATTAAAATGCATATTAGGGTCATGCAGCCCAGGTTCGGCAGCAACGCCGACGCCAAAATAAGCCGCTTTTAATTTAGGATATGTTTTAGCAAAGTAATGGAAATCTTCACCGCCGGGATTTACAAGTTCTTCGCCGAGATTTTTTTCACCCACGACTTCTTTAATGCACTCTGCAACTTCGGCAGTAAGTTCTTTATCAAGCACTGCTGCTGGAATAACTCCTCCCGGTAAGCTAAATTCTGCCGTTGCCCCGTAAGCAGCGGCAACATTTTCTGCAGCTTTCTGCAGTTTGCCAAGCAATTCTGTCATACCTTCATTTTCCTGGCAACGCACGTCAAAAGTTATCTCCGCATGGTCTGGAATAATATTATACGCACTACCGCCACCATTAACGGCTGTAGCTTTGCAAGACCAGGAAATTACCGGATTAATTCTAACCCCAGACGCCGCATTGATAACCGCCGCTGCTGCTTCAACAGCGTTAACACCCAAATGCGGGCGCGAACCGTGACAGCTTTGCCCTGTAATTTTTACTTTGGCAAAGGTACTTGAAGCATGCCTTACAGCAGGCGATAATTTGCCAAACGGCAAATCCTGCACTGGACGGATATGCAGACCGACAGCAATATCGACGTCTTCCAGCACACCAGCGTCAATTACAGCCAGCGCGCCTTTTAAAGTTTCCTCGCCCTGTTGAAACAAAATTTTTAAAGTTCCTTTTTTTATTTTATCTTTTAAGTTAGAAGCCGCTGCCAAAACCATAGAGCAGTGCGCATCATGCCCACAGGCGTGTATTGCTTTATGCTCGCCGTTAATAACAAACGGCAGCGCATCCATATCTGCACGCAAAAGCATTACTGGTCCTGGTTCCGCACCCTTTATTACACCTACAACGCCGGTTCCGCCAACATTCGTTGTAACTTTGTAACCAAGTTCTCTTAATTTATCCGCAAGATAAGCAGAAGTTTTAAATTCTTGAAAGCCTATTTCCGGAATTTGGTGTAAATCATGAAAAATATCTTTTACATTTAAAATAGCCATATTATCCTCCTCTAAAAACAACAACCAACAACAATTATTTTACCAAAATTTGAAAAAATTATAACACATCGTTTTTTAAATAGCAACACTAAAATTTATTTTAAAAATTCTAAAAATAAATTTTCAACTTCGTCTTGACATTGCGCATTTTTGTCAATATAATAAAGACAAATTTGTCGCATTATTTGTTTTTGTTGTTTGATAGGAGGGCATTATGGAGAAAAATGAGAAAAAACTCACTAACTTTGATTCCGAAGAATGGCGTGTAGGGCCAAAGGCTTTTATTTCTTTAGCCGCTGCAATTTTATTCTTTTCCGGGATAATGACCGGCTTTGACGGTATGAAATGGCTCAGCGCATTTGACTTCAGTACACTGATAGGCAAATTTGGCACCGTTAAAACGCTTGGCAAGGATACATTTGTCGGCACCGGTGGGCTGGGTGCACGCGGCGGTTTTATGTTTGCGCTGTCACTTGTGCCAAGCGTAATGCTGGCAATCGGCTGTCTTGAAGTTTTATCGCACTACGGAGCTATTAAAGCTGCCCACAAACTTTTGACACCATTGCTGCGACCATTGCTCGGCGTACCGGGTTTAACCGGGCTGGCACTGATTACCGACCTGCAAAGCACAGATGCCGGTGCGGCATTAACCAAAGAACTATACGACCAGGACCTGATAACAAAAAAAGAGCTTACAATCATCGGCTCATGGCAATATTCCGGTGCAGGACTTATCAACAACTATTTTGCTATCGGTTCTGCTCTGTTTTCTTATTTAACCGTGCCGCTGCTTGTACCTTTTTTACTGATGTTTGTTTTTAAATTTGTCGGCGCCATGTTTGTGCGCTTTGTTTTAAATACTGTTTACAAGGAGGATTTTAAAAATGAGTAACGGCGTTCAAGCAAAAAACGTATCCGGCAATCCGTTTGATATTTTCGTTATCGGTGCCCGCAAAGGTTTTAATATAGCAATCAACAATCTTGTACCTAACATCTTAATGGCTTATGCCGTTGCAGAAATACTCAATTTGCTTGGTGTTATGAGTTTTTTAGGCAATGTCTTCGGACCGGCAATGACACTGTTTGGACTGCCAGGCGAAGCCGTTACGGTAGTGCTTACTGCTTGGCTTTCCAGTTCTGCTTCTGTAGGTCTTGCAGCCAACATGGCAGCAAACGGCATGCTTGACGCACGCCACATTACGATTTTGATGCCCTGCTTCTTTTTGCTTGGGGCACAGCTGCAATATATGGGCAGGCTTTTAGGCGTAGCCGATGTACCAAAAAAATATTGGCCGCTTTTAATGCTTGCCAGCCTTCTCAACGCACTCTGCGCTATGATTATCATGAATTTATTCTTTGCTTGATAATTTAATAATACGGTATAAAGCAAAAATACCTTCTGCCATATTCAAGGCGGAAGGTATTTTGGTTTTATTTATCTTCAACAACCAGTTTTAAAACATCAGGCCTTGCATAATGGCCGCATACATCAAATTCCATACGGCTGGCAGCCACTTTACTCATATCAAGCTCGGCATAAATAACAGCTTCTTTGTCCCATACAGGTTCTGTAAGGTAATGCCCGTAAGGGTCAACAATACAGCTGCCGCCGCGGCACACTTTTTCAGGCAATTTAGCAATTTCATCCTGCGCCTGCAAATCTGCCGGGTAAGTATCACGTGTAAAGTACATATCGCAGTTTATAAAATAGCAATGCCCTTCAATAGCTATATGCTTAATCGTGCTTTGCCATTCATCATTATCATTGGTATTTGGCGAAATATACAGAGTAATGCCTTTTTGATAAAGCGCAGCCCTTGCCAGCGGCATATAGCTTTCCCAGCAAATCATACTGCCCATTGGCCCCCACGGCGTTTCGGCAACCGGGAAATAGTTTTTGTCGGCATCACCCCATACCACGCGTTCCGAACCGGTAGGTTTTAATTTGCGGTGCACAATAATTTCACCTTCCGGTGAAAAGAACAAATTAGTATTATACAGCGTTGCCGTTACGGCATCACGTTCAGACACGCCAATACTGAGCCAGGCACCTGCGTCTTTTGCCGCTTTTGCCAAAAGCTCCGTTTCAGGGCCAGGTACAACAATACTGTTTTCATAATACCGAAGCCAGTCTTTACGCCCCGCTTCATTTCTGCTGCCAACGGTAAAACCAAAAGTCATTCCGTAGGGATATCCCGGTATAAACAATTCCGGAAATACAATTAATTCAGCCTTGTTTTCAGCACATTCTTTAATGAGTGCCACAGCCTTTTCCACACAGGCTTTTTTATTAAACAATACAGGAGCAGCCTGTATCACAGCAATCTTGCAATGTTTTTGCAAATCTTTCATAAATCCTCCCTCTGCATTCACACAAAACCCCGGCAGTAACGGCTGCCGGGGTTTAATACTGCCATTAAGCAATTAAATTTTAATGAAGTTTAAAACGCTTATTAATATGCGCCGCGGAATTTCATAGCTTCATCCAGACGGTTAAGAGCTACGATATAAGCTGCGGTACGCATATTAACTTCGTATTTTTTAGCGGTGTCATATACCTGTTTAAACGCGCCAATCATTAACTGGGTCTGTTTATCGATAACTTCTTCTTCAGTCCAGAAGTAACGGTACAGGCACTGAACCCATTCAAAGTAGCTTACGGTTACGCCGCCGCCGTTGGCGAGAATATCCGGCACAACCAAAATTCCTTTCTTATCAAGGATTTCGTCAGCTTCCGGAGTTGTCGGGCCGTTAGCCCCTTCAACGATAATTTTTGCCTTCACGTCAGCCGCATTGTCTTTGGTAATCTGAAGTTCCATTGCGCACGGAGCAAGCACGGTAACTTCCATTGCCAGAAGGTCGGCGTTGCTGATAGCTTTACTGCCCGGGAAGTTTACTACGCTGCCGGTTGCCTGTACGTGTTTTTCAACTTCGTACGGGTCAAGTCCGTCTTCATTCATAATAGCGCCGTAAACATCGCTTAAAGCCACAATTTTAACGCCAAGGTCGTGAATGAGTTTAGCAGTCCAGCTGCCTACGTTGCCGAAGCCCTGTACTGCGCAGGTTGCTTCTTCGGGTTTGATGCCCATAGCTTTAATTGCTTCGCCTGCTGCAACCATTACGCCGCGGCCGGTAGCTGCGGTACGGCCCAAAGAGCCGCCGATGCAAATCGGTTTGCCGGTAATAAAGCCCGGTTCATACTGCCCTTTCAGCTTGCTGTATTCGTCCATCATCCAGCCCATAATCTGAGCGTTGGTATTCATATCAGGGGCAGGAATATCCATTTTTTCGCCGATAATGGGAGCGATTCTGTCAATGTAGCCGCGGGTCAAACGTTCAAGTTCTGCCTGCGAAAGTTTGGACGGGTCAACAATAATGCCGCCTTTGCCGCCGCCGTAAGGCAGATTGGCAACTGCGCATTTGCAGGTCATCCAGAAAGCCAGAGTTTTTACTTCGTCCATGTTAACGCTCTGATGATAACGGATGCCACCTTTGGCCGGGCCCATAATTGTGCTGTGCTGGCTGCGGTAACCGGTAAATACTTTGGTAGTGCCGTCATCCATTTTTACAGGAATGGAAACTTCCAGAGTTCTTTCCGGGCAGGCAATAATTGCCGCCGCATTCGGGTCAAGCTTCATAACCTCAATAGCTTTGTTCAGCGGAATCTGCGCCATTTCAAATAAATTCATAATCCATGCCTCCTTTAAAAAACTTAAATATAATATATTGTACAGTCCAAGATAATTGCATATCTAAAGAGCTGCTTTCAGTTTCATTATAACTCTTGCAAATACAAGTGTCCACTTATTTTTGGTTATAAACTGAATTTTCATAAACTTGCATTCAATTTATAAATTTGTTTTAAGCTCCGGAAATTCATCATAAACTGCTCCAAAATTAATGCCGGCAATGGTTTTGTTTTTATACTTTTCACGCAAATCGGCCATGCCATTAAGCAGATGCTTGCTTGTTATGCCGTATTCTGTCGAAAGATAGGCTTCCACAAAAGCTGCCAGATGGTCGCAGCCTTTTAACATTCTGCCGTCCACCGCTTTGTAGCCATGCCCGTCAACATTATATTTGCCGTTTAAATCTGCTTCGCTTGCCTCGGTGGGAACACCGTCAAGCATTACGCGGTTGGTAAATTCGTTCTGCGTAAAGTAAATAATTTCCTCGTGCCAGCCCCAAGGCAGCAACGGCAGCAATTTTTCGGCAACCTGGCGTTTTTCAATATCCTTAATTAAATCATCCAGCCCTTCAACGGAAGTTTTAACCGGCGAAATAATATCGCGTGTCAGCACCTCCGGCAAATCATGGAACAGGCCGCACAAAAAATCATTTACAATGCGTTCATCACAGGCGCCAAGCTCTGCCGCACAGAAATATCCCAAAATGGCAACTATCAGCACATGCCCCATAACGGAAGTTTCCGGCACGCGCGGCGACTGCGCCCAGCGTTTTTGAAAGCGCAGCTGCCCTACAAGGTCAATAAATTTGCTGGTTTTGCCTTTCAGCGATATTTTCTGAACGCCGGCCAAATCATAATGGTCCTCGATATTGCTTTCAATGGCAGCTTTAGTGGCATCAATGCCGTAAATTGCCTGGTTAAAATGGTAGATAATGCCAAATTCCCACTGCGTGGCAAGGTAGTGCGCTGCCCGCAAAAGTTTTTTCTCCAGCCGGTTTTCTTCCGGATAATCAAACCAGCGTTTTAGTTTATCGAAAAACACTTCATCCAGTTCCGGCACACGGCGTTCAAGCTGGCTGTAAATCCAGGCATTCAGCTTGCGCCCGTGCACACGCATCAGCTCGTGGTAAATAGGCGGCTTGATGTCCGTTAAAATAATGCGGTGCATAAATTCAAAAATACCGCCTTCAATAAGCACGCGCCAGTTTAATTGCGCGCCGTGGTCCTGCTCCTCATATTTGGCAAGGATATACAAAATCATCATTTTATGCGCCTGTTTGTCCAGTTCCGTAAAGCCGTTGGGACGGATATGGTCGTTCCACCGCTGTATATGCGCACCTTCAAACAAAAACTCTATAAACTTTTTACTCAGCATTTTTTCACCCCGCAAAAAATACGCATTTTTCATGAAAATCAGCAAAATTTCCAAATTATTCTTTATGAAGTTTAATATTCTCTGTTTTTTTTGCCTCTCCTGCAGTTTTTTCAAAAAAGCATTGATTTTTTTACACAAAATTGTTTATAATATGATATCATTATATTAGTATCATGCAAACAAAATTTTTTATGAAAGGTTGTGACAACAAAAAAATGGAAGAAATGATCCGTTTGCAGGGAATTACCAAAAAGTACGGCAATAACCTCATCATCCCCAAGCTGGACCTTACCATTTATGACGGTGAGTTTTTAACGCTTTTAGGACCTTCCGGCTGCGGCAAAACCACTTTGCTGCGTATGATTGCGGGGCTTGATACGCCTACTACCGGCAAAGTTTTCCTTGATGACGAAGACGTTACCAATAAACCGCCCTATAAACGTGATGTCAATATGGTTTTTCAGCACTACGCATTATTCCCTCACATGACTGTTGAGGAAAACATAAAGTTTGGGCTGATGATGAAAAAAGTACCCGCCGAGGAACAAAAGGAACGTGTAGCGCAGGTACTGTACCTTACGCAGCTTGAAGAATTCCGCAACCGCCGTCCGCAGCAGATGAGCGGCGGCCAGCAGCAGCGCGTAGCCATCGCCCGTGCCCTTGTAAATAACCCGAAAGTGCTTTTACTGGACGAGCCGCTGGGCGCACTCGACTATCAGCTGCGCAAAAATTTGCAGCTGGAACTTAAGAATTTGCAGCGCGGCCTTGGCCTTACCTTCATTTATGTAACGCACGACCAGGAAGAAGCGCTTACCATGAGCGACCGCATTGTGGTTATGAATAAGGGCGTTATCGAACAGGACGACAACCCGGATACGATTTACCATTACCCCAACACCCGCTTTGTCGCCAAATTTATCGGCGAAAGCAACTTTTTTGAAACGGAAAGCGAAACGCTTGTTATCCGCCCGGAAAAACTCAACCTCTGCCCGGAATACGAAGACGAACAGGCGGAAAAGCAGCACCCGGAGCCCGGTTATTACGGAACCGTTGTAGACGTTGTGTTTTACGGTACCATTGATAAAGTATTTATCCGTCTGGACAACTCCAACCAAACCGTTGTGGCCTACCAGTATTTCGATGACGTTAAACGCTGGTCGCCCGACGAGCGCGTAGGTATTTGGTGGTATAAAAAAGACGAGGTGAAAGTATCGCGATGAAAAACGGAAAACTGATGGTTGCCCCGGCAATGCTCTGGTTAAGCATCTTTTTCGTTATCCCGCTTCTCATCGTAGTTGCCGTTTCCTTTGCCGGGCGCACGCCTTACGGACAAATAATTTTTGAATTCACCCTAAAAAATTATCTGCGCTTTTTAGAACCTTTATATTTGCAGATTTTTGCCGACACTCTGATAGTAGCGGTTATTACTACCGTTGCTACCATCATCATGGGCTACCCACTGGCATACTTCATTGCACGCCTGCCCAAAAAATGGCAGCAGCCGGGGCTGATTCTCGTGATGATACCTTTCTGGATTAACTTTTTAATCCGCTCTTATGCGTGGGTTATCATTCTGCGCACGCAGGGTGTGGTAAACACCTTTTTAATGAAACTTGGGCTTATTGAGCAGCCACTTCAGATGCTGTACAATGACGCGGCCGTAATGCTGGGCATGATTTACGCCCTGCTGCCTTTTATGGTGCTGCCGATTTACGTTTCCATAGAGCAGCTTGACCTGCGCCTGCTTGAAGCAGCCTCCGACCTTGGCGCATCGCCGATGACGGCTTTCCGCAAAATTACCCTGCCGCTGACAATGCCCGGCATTGCCGCAGGCACAATTTTAGTGTTTATTTCCTCGCTCGGCATGTTCGTTGTGCCGGACGTTATGGGCGGCGCCAAATCCGCCCTTATCGGCAACCTCATCCAGAACCAGTTTCTGGCAGCGCGCGACTGGCCTTTTGGCTCCGCGCTCTCCATTGTGCTGGCAGTAATGAGCCTTGTGCTGATTATCCTTTACTACAAGGCTTTGCAGTCGCAGGAAGGAGGGGCTAAAGATGCAAAAGACGTGGCGTAGCCATCTTCTTCTGGCCTATTCGCTTGTAATACTGGCCTTTTTATACCTGCCTCTTTTAATTCTTGCGCTGTATTCCTTTAACGAATCGCGTATTAACGCTGTATGGACAGGCTTTACGCTTGACTGGTACGCTTCGCTGTTCCAAAACCGCCGCGTGCTGGAAGCCCTTATGAACAGCCTGTTTATCGCTGTTATCAGCACCGTTGTTTCCACCGTGCTCGGCACAATTGCCGCCATTGCCCTTAACCGTTACCAGTATAAATGCAAACCGGTTATTAACGGGCTTTTGTATCTGCCGATACTGATTCCGGAAATTGTTATGGGCCTGAGCCTTCTGGTGCTGTTTGCACAGACGCAGGTTCCGCTCGGTAAAGTTACGCTTATTTTAGCGCACATCACCTTCTGCCTTTCCTTTGTGGTAATTACCGTTAACGCAAGGCTTGAAGGCATGCGCCATGAACTTGAGCAGGCAGCCATGGATTTGTACGCAACGCCGTTTCAAACCTTCCGTTACGTTACCCTGCCGCTTGCCATGCCAGGTATTATCGCCGGCGCGCTGATTGCCTTTACCCTTTCCATTGACGATTTTATCATCAGCTTCTTCGTGGCCGGGCCTAACTCCACCACGCTGCCGCTATATATTTACGCAATGGTAAAACGCGGCATTTCCCCGGAAATTAACGCCCTTTCCACACTCTTAATGTTCGCAACCATTTCGCTGATTGTAATTGCGCAGATTTTACAGCCGCAGCACAGCAGCAAAAACAAAGATTGATGCCGTAAAACGGTTCAATAAAACCAAATAAAGAAAGGATGATTTGCAAAATGAAAAAACTTTTGGTCTTTCTCGTTTCCGTACTGACCATGGCCCTTCTCCTGACAGGCTGCGGAGGTGACACAGAAAAGAAAGATGCAGCGGCAGGAGGAGAACAGCAGGTTCTCAACCTCTTTAGCTGGGCCGACAATTTTGACCCGGAGGTAATTGCCGAATTTGAAAAGCAATACAATTGTAAGGTTAATTACGACGTATTTGCCAACAATGAAGAACTTCTGGCTAAAATTCAGGCCGGCGGAGCACAGTACGATGTAATCCAGCCTTCTGACTATATGGTTGCAACCATGCTCAAACTTGATTTGCTGGAAAAAATGAACATGGACAACATCCCCAACGCCAAAAACATTGTAAGCACTTTAAAAGCACCGGTTTATGACCCCACCGGCGACCATTCCCTCGTTTACACCTGGGGCATTACCGGTATTGCCTACAACAAAAACTATGTTAAAGACATTCCCGACAGCTGGGAAGATTTGTGGAACCCTGAATATGCAGGCCGCCTGATTCTTTTAAACGACAGCCGCGAAACCATCGGCATGGCATTAAAGAAAAACGGCTTCTCCAACAACAGCACCGACCCTGCACAGGTTGAAAAAGCCTTCCAGGATTTGAAAGCGCTTGCACCTAACGTACTTGCTTTTGATACCGATACCATTAAACAAAAATTCATTGCCGAAGAAGCATGGATTGGCACTATGTGGACCGGTGACGCAAGCTACACCCTGAAAGACAACCCCAACATCGGCTTTGTAGTACCTAAAGAAGGCGCTACCATCTGGGCTGATACCTTTGCTATCCCCAAAGGCGCAAAACATAAAGAACTGGCCGAAAAATTCATCAACTTTATCTATGACCCGAAAATCAGCGCTAAAAACTATGAATACATCGGCTACAATGACCCGAACGAAAAAGCTCAGGAATTCCACAGCGAAGAATTTAAAAATGACCCGATGCTGAAAATCGGTATGGATAACATCGACAAAGGCGAATGGCTGATTGATATCGGCGATGCACTGCCCATGTACGACCGTTACTGGACCGAACTGAAAACAGCAAAATAAAATTTACTGATACTTTGCATTAAACGATAACCCCCGCTTGAAGCATAAACTTCCGGCGGGGGTTTGTTATTGCAGCGGCTGATTTAGTGCTATTTATGGTTAAGGAGGAAAAAGGTTTATAAGTCAGACAGCAATATTTATTTTGCATTTTAAAAGTTTATGCTTTCAATAGCACAAAATTTGTTTTTTTATGAATTTATGCTATGAATTTTCGAATAGAAAAATCCTGAAATTCAACATTTCCTCATATTCCTAAGATCAGTTAATTTACTAATATAAAATCCGTCAGAATCAAAAAACGCTCTGACGGATTTTTTGTAAATTTGTCGCAAATTTTGTCGCACTGCTTCAAAAGCATTAAAAAACGCACTTACAATCGCTTGCAAGTGCGCATATTTACTGGTGATCCCGGGCAGATTCGAACTGCCGACCTACCGCTTAGGAGTTTTTTGAATACTAATATAGCTTGTAAAATTTGATTTTTTAGAACTTTTATTTTATCTTTTTGAATTTTACTTCATAAAATTTGTTGATTATCTCTTAATTTTCTATAACTTTGATGCCAAATTAAGATTATCCCTCTATTTTCTTCTCTCTCTTTTTGAAGTTATCCACAGGCGAAGTTTTGTTCTGTAACGCTTTCTGTCTCATTTTTAATTTTGTACATTTTCAAGATTCAAATAAATACAACAACTGTGGATAACTTTTTTCAGTTTTTTGTCATAAAAGCTCTTGCTTGTTTGCTTATTATTCATCATTAAGATGTCCCCGTTTTGCAAAATTTTCTTTTACACCATCTTCAAAAGCTTTTTCAATCCTGCTATGGTTTACTTCACTATAAAATTTTCATCAACAATATTAGATAACCGCTATCAATTTACCAAAAGTTTATATTCTTCTTTTAATATAGTCATTTTATTATTTGGCTTTTTTATCTACTCTTTCAAAATTTTTACGGGTGATATTGTAGTTATCATATAAATATTTATCAAGAATTATATAAAGTTTTCTTTGCCTTTTAGCGGTCTACTCTCTAAAATGCAATTTTTAAGTTTGTTTCACAAACTCTAATAACATAGTTCTAAACATAAAAGACCAGCCAAGCTGACTGGTCTTTTATGTTAATCATCTTCAAATCTAAAATTTTTAATTTTGAAAGTTCGGCAATTTTCCGATACAGTCCTAACAGTAGAAGCAGGTATGCCATTAGGCGCATTAACACTTACTTCAAGTGACAATTCAACATCAGCTCCATCAACAGCCATTAAATATTGAATAATTTCTGTAAGATATTCATTTACATTTTTATTTACTCGAGTATTATCCAATTTTGCAGACATAAAAAATCGTTTATTTTGTGGAACCGATACTGTTGCCGTACCTGTTCCTCCTAGCTCTAGCTGACTACTGTATCCATCTTTCTCATTACCAGTTTTAACTAAATCAACTATATTATTAGTAATGGATGAATCACTTATTCCTGCAATTTCAGCTTTCTGTTTATCCATAATCTGCTTTATTGCAACATTCGGCTTTACCAGTAAATCTGAATTATTAATAATCATAACTGATTCATTAAACTTAAGCTCGACATATCGATTTTCTGAATAGCCAGCAGCTATACCAAAATACTCTGTTGACTGTACCCCTTGTCTAATCGTATCTTCTAAAACACTATAATCAGCAAGCCTTGGCAGATAACAATAAGTACACAAATATTCCCATAACCTTTTTATCATAATATCGTTGGAATCTTTCCAAAGAATATCATCTAAATACATTTGCAACAGTTTGGGTGCCCACTTATCAATAATTTGCTCGCCTTGTTTCATTTTTTTAGCAGCTTTAGATACTATTCCTTCATCGCCTCCTCCCAAATCACTGATTTCCCATTGAATAGTTTTAATATCTTCAACTGAATCAATATATGGCACTAACAGCCAGCAATACGTCTCTTTTATTCTTTGCTCAACTGTTGTATTACTACGGTTTAAACTATTTTGAGCTTCACGAATTTGGCTAGCATCCAGATTTAACTTCAAATCTTCTGTATCAGAGATAATAGACTGCCAAGCCAACAAGCGCTTTATCTCCATTTGAAGGTCATGCATCTTGTCATTATCTGGTGCAACAAAAGCTAACATATTGCGATACACTCGTGGTGAGTTACCTCGCATATTCAAATAATTTTCAACTATCTCCAATGCTTTTCCGCTATTTTTACCGTTTGAACGCTGAAAAGTGTTTTCTGGGCGAAGAATTACTAATCTTGCCGCCTGTTCATCTGGAATATCGTTTGATGAAGCAGGACAAATATGCAGTCCAGAGAAAGGATATTCTTTGCGTAATTTTCTAAGCCTTGACTCAATTTCCATAGTAGCATTTGCTTCTGGAATCTGAGACGCTCTGTCTTCAGCTGTTTTACGCAAGGTAGGTTTAGTATCATACCAAAATCTTGTACCAGTTTGGTTATTATATAAATAAGTTAAAGCGCCATGCAATGTATTTAAGGCATCATTAAAATCAGCGATAATTTCTCCTGGCTGAATGGCTCCTAATCTTATCCTTGAAGTTTCCAAACCTCGTATATTCTGATCACGAATCGCTAATGTTCCCGGCGCACTTCCTAACATAATTGTTCTTGCTACACGGCGCGAAGCTAATTTTTGGCCATAACGGGATATCGCTTTATCTTTTTGATATGGGATAGAGTCTTTCCCATCTACTTCATGATCAATAATACTATTCCATGTTTCCGGCAAATAACGTACCAATTCATCGCGTACATTTGGCGTATTCAAAGGAATAGAACCTGGCATAATCATCGCGCTGGAATCATTAGCCATCCACAATTCATGAATAACTGCCGACATCAATCGCAGTACACCACGTGTACGTTGAAATTTTTCCAAAGTCGCCCAATCTTCATACAATCTGTCAAAAATCTCTGGGTGTATAGGATAGCAAGATACCATACGGTTTCTATACTCAACTTCTTTTGCTTCTACAGGAAAATCAGCTGAGTTTTCCTGATAAAATTTACTGAAAGCATTGCAAACCATATCTCGAGCCTTAGTATCTTTACAATCAAGAAATAGCCTTCGCCTTACAACTTCAAACCCCTCATTTGCAGCAACAGGTTTCCAAATAGCTTCCATACGTCCAAAGGTATGTTCAATAGTTTCAAGCGCTATTTGACCTGCCTCACCGCCAATTTCAATTGCAGACTCTGGAATAGAAGCTACTACAATGCTATTTTCACTTGCTCTGGCTGCCTCCGTAATTTCCTGGATAAAAGTAATAAAATTATCATATGAGCCTGCCGGCAATTTAGAAACACCATAAATTTTCTTAGCATAGGCAACTAATTCATCCATAAGAACAAGACACGGTCCACATGCATTAAACAAAGTTTTTAAAGCTTCTGATCCTGGAGAAACGCCACTTTTATCAGCGTCACTTATAATGGAATAAAGATCAGGTTTGCCAGCAGCAGTAACCAACTGATAAGCCATTTCTCCCCAAATTGTATTTACAGTATACTTGGGTAAATTAGATGGATTTTTTTTGCGCGATGGATCAAGAGCAGTACCAACCAATACAGCAACATTGGCTTTAGGCAACGTATTAAGACCGGCCCTTTCCATAATAGGCTTTAGGCTAGGAATATTATCTGCGCTAATTCCGCCGCGAACTAAATGATAAAGTGCTAACATGCTATGTGTTTTGCCGCCACCAAAAGCTGTCTTTAACTGAATAACCGGCTCGCCGCCACGTCCAGAAAGTCGTTGCAAAGATTGTACCAAAAGCATTGACATACCTTCTGTTATATAGGTACGCGCAAAAAATTCCACTGGGTCTTTATATTCAAATGCACCCTCTCCACGCGAAACCTGCGCTAAATCGGCAGCAAATTCTGCCGTACGGTAACGCCCTTCGGCAACATCTGGGTGCGGTTGCATTACGTCACGCCAACTCGGCAAATTATAACCGAAAGTATGAGTCATAACTCCCTCATTTTGTTTATTTTTATGTGCAGCCGCCGATGCAACATTTACTACTGCAACTGAACCTGCCTCTGTTCCATAGCGAAGTTTCCGGTATAGAGCACGAATTTTTTCAGCACCATCCGCGTCAAATGCGCTGCACAGTAATGCCATTGTATCTAAAGCACGTTCAGCGTAACTTTGCTGAAAGTCTATATTCCCAATATGTGCTGCTTTATTGCGCACACCCACTAATTCTCTTGCCCAAATGCGAAACTCCTGTGACAGTTTAGCTCTAAATACTTCTGCCCAACGGCGGTCAAATAACCGCAAGCAATTCATAATATCCAATGAATCAACCAATACTTGATAATCTCCCACCTTAGGCAAATCATACGGCTCACTTAATGTTTCTAATATCTCTCTCCACCAGGCATCTTTGTATATTCGGTAAAATTCTTGACCGATATAACTGGCCATTAATGGATGCAGAATACGGAAACCTTTTTGTACAAGCTCATAATTATCCATCATACATCATTCCTTCCCGGCTTCAGCCTTATTTGTAGCAGCTAATGCATTTTTTTGTGCTATATATTCTTTACATTCCAAATAAATAATCTGTAACGCGTCATGTACACACATAGCTGAACCATCAGCATTTATAACAAGCTGATACTTTGTGAAAACACTCAACCCTTGACCAATACTTGACAGCATTTCATCTTCAGTCATTAGATGACCAATCCATAACCGGTCTAATTTCCTTGGCAACTCACGTTTTAGAACATTGATAAAACTCCTGCGAGTAATTGTATTTTCCTTTTCACTTTTTTTATTTGCCACGATTAACACACGTGTAGATTCTGCATTTTCAGATATTGCCTCAGAACGCATCGGCCACACAGCAGTAATAGTAAATCCGCAATCTATCAAACTTTCCAACATAAATTCCCAAGCAGATTTATTTTTACCAACATCACCTGTTTTTATATATTCCAAATCATTTTTGCGAAAGCAATAAAAGAGTAACGCCGGATAATCTGTTGAACAGCTTTTGTACAGTTTCTCGCAAACAAGCTTCATATCATTTTTATATTTTTCTTCTGCCTCTGTTTTAGATACTCCATAATAAGTCGATACCGTTGATAACTCATCTTTTGGTGTAACAATTGATGAGAACATTTGAGGATATACATTTTTTAAACTCCGCCTCATCCATATATAAAAGAAATCTGATAAATCAGCATATCCAATATCTCTATAATACGGCAATTCCGTACATACAAGTACATTTTGCGGATGAGCCATTGTTATTGCATTATCCTGTAAAACGATAGCGGGCTTGTCACATTTTAAAGCTTCAATACCTTGTACTACGTTTTTTAACATAGCTTTAAAATTTCCGGATACACTAGAAAAAGGATTCCCTTCTGCAAATGTCCAAACCATTGGTATAGCCTGCCTACCAAAAGTACTGCGAATATTAGCACCTGCTGTACGCCACGAGCACATAGAACTATTATAATCAACCATTTTATCAACTACTAAGGATAAATAAACTCCTATTGCTTGCCCATATGCAAGTGCGCCATTTCCGCCATCAGCTAACGAACCGCCGGTAGCGCTCATACCAGCTGCCAATGCATCAGAAGCAGCTATATCCTGCACTTCGCGCACTAAATCACTAAAAGTTGTAAGCATTAACAACTGTCGTGCTGTAAACAAGTCTGCGTAACTTGTAATACCAAAGCTTGGTGGCGAATACCAATGCGGATTAACTGGCATAGTGCCGGGTGGAATATTTTCTGGCCGTGTTACAGCAGCAGCAGTTTGCTGCATTTTATCTGGTGCCAAAAAAGATTTTTTCCCGTCCGCATTAGTAACAACTGCCATCATCTTTGCACCCAGCTTGTGCTCTTCACCCATTTTTTTTATATACTCGTCTGTTATTACTTCACCACAAACTGGACAACGGAATTTTGCGCCAAAGTTGATAGTTTTATTGCTTTCTTTGCCAGCAGGACATTCACCTTCATGTATTTCAAATTCAATATCATCGCCGCTTATAACTGGATCTGCCCAATATTTTGCTGTTTTTGATTTACTTAAAATATAAGAATTAGCTAATGGAACTTGGCAACCACAAGCAGGATTTGAGCATTTTACAGTACGCACCCACACCCATGCAAAAGGTACTTCACCATTGGGCATTTGTGGGTAAATATTGGCAAGCCTTTTCAGCGCTTCATTTTCTACCCATTCGCCATAAAACTGCACATCCTCAGCTAATCCTGTTGCACCGGAATATTCGCCATTTTTCGCATTACCCGAATGAACAGGTTTTTTGGAAGCAAAACGAGTGGGAATTTCCACCGCACCTTTTGTTAACATCGCAGCAACTGGATTTAAATCATTAGAAATGGAAGCCATTCCTAATTTTTGCGCAGCAAGTGAAATACTACCAAAACCTGAAAATGCATCCCAAACCTTCGGTAAATCATAAGCAGCAATCCTGTTATAAACATTTTCAATTGCTGCTTTATCACCGAATGCAATTTGGGCAATTATTTTCATATCTTCAGCAGCAGTTTCATTAGAATAATCCATTATAGCCGCACTTAACACGGCAAGAGACGAACTTAATGGACTTCTCCCCCACCACATATGAAAGTTAGCCGGATGCCCAGGTTTACCTGCCTTTTCTTTAATTGCAGCTTCATTTATTTCAGCTAATGGGAGCGCCGTCTCTATTAACTTGTGCATAAAAGAACACGCCCCTTTTCATCTTTTCTATTAATTAAGTTGTTCATTGTCAAACAGGTTAACCTGTTCAGGAGCAAGTGCTTTTAAAGCTGCTGCCCTTGCGTGAATATCTGGCCATACTACAACAAGCGCATTATAAGCATAGGCTTCATTTGCCCAATTCTTACGTTCAGCAATGGTATACAAACGATAAGCCAAATCCTTTGCACGCTCTGCATTAGAGCCAAACATATTAAACACTATTTTTGCACAAGCTTCTATACCACCTTTTGCCATAGCCTGCGTAAGCTGCTGAGTCAACATCCAAATGCATTGTTCTTCGTAATCTACCTTTTCTGGCAATTCTGTACGTTCAATTAAATGTACAACTCCGGCTTTTGCGTAAAGAACCCCTTTGGATGCTAACATTGGTATAGAAACATTCTTAGCCGTAGCAAGTGTTTCAGCCTCACCGTATTTAATATTGTTATAGGCACTTTGTGTATATAAATCCACACAAAAACGGCTGGCAGAATCCATATCGCCCACTTGTTCATTAAAGTATAAATCAAGCTCTTCGTTAATTATTTTTAACGCGCTGCGCACGGACATTGGTGTTCCATCAGCTTCCAACACCTGTTTAAAGCGTGAGAACACACCCATGCCAGGCCCTATTGCTGATTGTGCCAAGTCTACAGGTGCAATATTGCTACCTTGCAACTTTTGCAGTGCTGGCCGTAACTCACGCCGCAGTATATTAACAAAATTGCGCCGCGTAGTTTGTGAAGCATCTTCTGAACGTTTACGGCAAACAAGTACTATTGAAGAAGCAAGAGCATTAGACCCCATGCTTATCGACCTATAAGCTTGTTCTGTTCTCATCGGCCAAGTACCAGTAATAGTAAAACCAGCATTTATTATTGCAGCAAGCATAGTCTCCCAACCTGAAGAAGCTGTTCCGTCAATATCAGCATCACTCTGCTTATATGCGTAGTAAATAGTAACTGGTATATCTTCACGTGCATAATGATACATCCTCTGACAGGCAGAAAGCATTCCTTCTTCAAAAAATTCCTTTGCCTTTATAACATTGCCATTGTGTCTATATGGCGTAGCAATCAATTCTTCTGTTTTTGGTACTAACATAGTACTGAACAATTCTGGATAAATATTCTTCAAAGACTGCCGCAACCAAACATAAAAATAATCAGACAAATCAGCATAACCAATGTTGTCATAATATGGTGGGTCTGTTGATACCATTATATTGCTAATTTTATAATCACTCTGAGCATCAAATTGTTTAGCGTAAGCTTCTGTTTCAGAAACTGCAGGTAATGTTTTGATACAGTTACAAATATACTCAGTTATAGTAGAAAATCCACCTACTGCATTATTAAATACGTTCACTTCAGGAAAATCCCAAACCATAGGTATTGCTTGGCGAGCAAAAAGATTCATAGGTTTTTCATTTGATACAGACCATCGACAAACACTATTACAAAAATCAGTTTCACGGTCGACAGCAAAAGCCAAATATATCACCACTGCTTCACCATAAGCTTTCGCTCCTTGACCACCTTCTCGTAGTGGTAAGTGATCATTAGGTAATCCTGCCGCAATAGCATCTGCTTCTGCTTTTTTCTGTGCTTTTTCTACAAGTGCGCTAAAAGTAGTTAATGCCGTAAGTTGACGATTTGTAAAAAGATCTGAAAACTGTATCATACCATAATTAGGAGTTTTAAAATCACGAGGATTTTGTGGCAATGAAGCATCTGGATATTCATCAGGTTTTTCAATACAAGACGCCATATATTGTTCCTCATCAGGCGAAAGATAAATTCTCCCATTTTGCCCTTCTGCAACAATAGCGCAAAGTTGATTATTTATTTGTCCTAACTTTCCTTGTTCACGAATATATTTAAATTCAACTGGCGATTTACAATGTGCACAAATTGCACCTTTCCTATTGACAGTCCCAACCAATTTAGGCTCACTAGAATAATTTACTTTATATTTTGTTTTACCATTTTCAAAAGACGGGGAAACCCACGCCTCTCGACCTTTCTTTTTTGATAAAGTAAATGAACGGACTAACGGCATTTCGCACCCACAAGCAGGATTAGGACATTTGACTGTTCTTGCCCAAATCCAGGCAATTACAGTGGCTTCTCCTCCGCCTTGTTCCTTAGGCACTTTTACCTTAGGATATAAATGACCAATACGTTTAAAAGCTTCTTGTTTCATCCATTCGCCATAATAATGTACGTCTTCTGCAAGCCCTTGTGCGCGAACCCAGCCCTGCGTAGTTAAATCTCTCTGGGCTTCAGGATTAACAGGTGGCCTATTAGCAAAACGCGGCGGAATTTCAATCATGGCTTTATTAATCATCACTGCCACTGGGTTTAAATCATGCGCATGTGCTTTTAATCCCAAACGCTGTGCCTCTAATGGTATTGCACCACCGCCGGCAAAAGGGTCTAATAACTCCGGAGGGTTCCCATTGGTCGATTTTAATATTTCTTTTTTAGCTTCCTCAAGCACGCGCTCATTATTACTATTTTCCCAAACTACCAAATCTTCCAAAATTTTAAACAAGCGCTGGCGTTCCTCGTTCTGCGCTTCTTCCGTTGGAAACTCTTCCTGATGTGAAGACGGATCATCCACAATGCTTGCCCAGATAACGGCACGTGCAGCAGTAAACGGTCTTCTTGCCCACCATAGATGTAATCCTCTTGGGTGCGCACCAATACCTGGCATTTTTTCATATGCTGCAGCAGCATTTATCTTTTCCAGCGGTAATGCAACTTCTATTAATTTTTTTGTTGGCATTTTATTTCCTCATTCCATTTTATAACTCTCAAACCAGCTTGAAGCATCTTGTACCAATTCTCGTACCAGCTTGTACCAAATTTATGACTGCCTCAAGCTAATTTTTTAACTATATATAGTTAAAAACCTCTCATTTATTCAATATTTTGCGGTTATTTCCGCAAGTGTTGCAAAAATTTATTAAATTATCTTGTACTAATTCTCGTACCAGCTTGTACCAATTTACTTTTTCAAAACCCAATGGCTCGTTTGTTGATTGCTTGAATCAGTTTCAATTATTCCGCTCCTCTTTAAATTCGTTAATAATGTTGTAATTTTCCGTTCCTTCTGTTTTTCAGTCAAAACATCCGGCAATTTATTCATTAAAAGTCTTCTAAAATCCTTTCGCTGTGCTTTACCAAATTTATTAAGGTAATCTATAATTAAATCCCTATAATATTTGTCATCAAATGCTTTATTACGGATATACTGTGCTTCATCTTCTATAGATTTTGCTACTTCTGCCGACAAGTATAAATTATTAACGCGGCCTTCTACCAACTTATACTTTCTAAGATGCGCTACTGCTTCTTTAGATAGATTTTTTCCGTTACCTTTTTGTACCTGGTCAAGCAAATATACTGTTTCTAAATCAAGCTTAGGATTTTTATACAAAATATACGTATACTGTTCATTTATAGTTTTACCGTATACAGTAACCGAAACAAGATTATTTGTACTAAAATCGTAATCTGGCATAGGGAAAAACTTCTGCTGCTGAATACGATATACGCGTTTTATACCACTTGCGGCTGTATCAATCATATGAAAATTTACCATAGAGTCAGTTAAAAGTTGGTTGCGGTAAAACGGTGGACTATATGTTGGTTGCAATACTTTTTGCACTGTTTGAGGAATAAAATCGCCCGGATTAGTAATATTAATGCTATCCTCGAATTCATTAATATAAATACGCCCGCCAAGCTGATAATTTGCGTGAGCAATACAGTTATTAAGCAATTCACGTAAAAGCCAGGTATCGTATTGCTGAGTTTCTTTCGGAAAAAGCGACAGCTGATTAGGCATATAACGATAAGTTAAATTTCTAATTTTCGCAAACAGTTTATCAACAACATTAATAAAAGGTATTCTAAAAATTTCGCTATCTTTTATTTCACCATTAGCTCCATACAGTCTCCACATTATGGTCGGAGCTGTAGCAAAAGAATCATCATAATCAGCACTACCCAGTAAAATCATAGCGGCATTTGTAACTTGTCCATTGCGCATTAATTTTATTTTCGTTAAAAATTCTTGTGGCTTTAAAGAATCTATTTCTTCAGCAATATGAGGTTGCTTCATACGTTCTTTATACTGTTCACGTGCAAAATCAATCGCAGCCTTATCCAAATGTTCAAATTTTGCACCCGACAGCACTAATTTTGACCAATCGCGGCGTTCCTGATTACGTATAGCATCAATTTTGTATTGCTGCAACGAAACAAGGCTTTCGCCATTTCTGGCATAATATTTACCCTTCCATTCAGTAGGCATTCCAACAGCCGCCGCAGGAATTTTAAACATCAATACACGGCAATCTTTTTTATCTACTATAGGATGCAATTCAATAATATCTAAAAATGTCATTGCATCATTTGTACCCTTACTAATTGTATATTTAAAATTTTCTAATAACGAAGGTTTACCTGTTTTAAAATTGGTCCCAACAGGCCGTTTTTCACCTGTCTCACTAACACCTAAAATAAACCAGCCATACTGTTTATTATCAAGATTTGCTTCATTACTAATTGCAGAAAAATATTGACCAATTTTATCTTCGCTATAGTTTCCTTTCGCCTCTTTAAACTCAACAATTTCATGTTCCCAACGGTCTATGAGTTTTTGCAAAAGCTCATAGTATTCTGCATTTTCATCATTATGGTCATATACAAAACAAGTCATCTTTACACCACCTTATGTAGCTTGTTTTAATTTTGATATACAATTTCAGCTTCAGCAATAAGTTCCTGCATATCATAATTGACGCTTGTTGCAGTAAAATCTGGTGCATTTTTAAATGGATGCTTTAAATAAATTGTATGCGTATTTTTCCCGTCTACTTCTACTATTGCTAATATGAATTCTTCGGGTTTATTTAATGCTGTCAGTATCTCATTTTTACTAACAGTTACCGTAGTAGCACCTTTTACTCGTCCTTTTACTTCAATCATACGCAGCGCAAAATCAGTAGGATGCTTACGTTGTGCTTCAGGAATATACGATTCCACATCATAACCACACTTAATTGCACTTACATCTTTAGGTTTAAACCCAAAAGACTTTTCAATATTTATAACTGCATCCATCGCAGCAAACTCAATACTTTGTCTATCACCAGCACCAAATGTAACATCAGAACTATCACCCATTAAAGTATGTAACAACCCTTTAGGTATAATTAAAGCACCACCAGTAACAATTGGCGGCATAGGTGAAATGCTGCGTTCTCTTTTCAACTCATCAAGCCGAGCTTGCATACGCACTGTTAAATCATCTGCACGGCGCGATGCAAGTTTTGAATTAAGTTTGGCATTAACTTTACCTATTGCCTCTTTTTGTTGCAATTCAGCAGCACGGTAGTCCCAATATTGAATCTCTGCCGTCATTCTGTCTTTTACTGCTTTTGCCGTTTTATTAATCATAGCTTCTCTACGTACTTTTACCTCTGTAAAATGTTCTGGAATCAAATTAGTTATAGCATAAGTTTTTGCTCTTTCCTCTACACCTGAAGTCAACCACTGCTGAGATTTTATCCATTTTAAAACGGCATCCTGCTCATCACTGCTTGCAGCTCTATAATCTAAATATGGAGCATAACCAGCACCACCAGTTTTATTATGTTCATCTAACTCTACAAAATGAACACGTTTCGAAATAATACGTCTGCTACCATCTTTTAAAACAACTCCATCTTGTATACAATCTTCAATATAAAATAGAAGTCTGGCTGATGAACTATAGTCGTTCTCATCAATAAATACCGTACCACGCTTCATAACATCTATACTACATTCTCTTATTAAATCCAGTGTAGCATTTAGCAAAGGATGCCCTGGACAAATAAGAGTAGCCGGAGTAAGACCTTGTATGTTACAAAACTCTTTATCAAAGCAAATGCGTTCATAGCGGTTCAATACAGATTCACCGTAACCAAATTGCATATTACGATTGCGCACAGCATATGGTACAGAAGTAATTTCATAACAGCCTTTTTCCCTACGACGTATTCTGCCACGGACCATCTGGAATGCTTCTACAAAAAACGCTTCTATAAAATGCGGTTGAAGTTTATGCGCTTCCATACGCTCCATATCTTCTTTAATGCTCATAACGGTATGCACATCCATAACATCATCAGTTAGTGCATTCTCTTCTATTAATTTTTGAAACTTACTACGATTAATAGTTTTATCAACAACTTCATTGAGCCGCGCCTTTACTCGTGGATCATTACCATAACGCACTGCTTCAATTAGCAAATCACGCAATGGCCTGTTATTAAACGCCACCTTTCCAAGTATATCAAATACTTTGCCACCGAGAGCCTGCCGTTCTTCTTCCAGCTTTTGAAACAAACGCTGAAATACAAAACCTTCCCTTGTTTCAGAAGCAACCAAATTCCATAAATAACAAACTTCAGTTTGACCGATGCGATGAATACGCCCAAAACGCTGCTCCAAACGATTAGGATTCCACGGCAAATCGTAGTTAATCATTAGATGTGCTCTCTGCAAGTTAATTCCCTCACCAGCAGCATCAGTAGCAATTAATACACGTACACCAATATCCTGTTTAAAAAGTTGTTCTGCCCTACGTCGTTCGTCGCGCAACATGCCACCATGTATTGTAATTACGGCATCGTTATTACCAAGTAATGACCGAATTTTATTTGCCAAATAGTTTAATGTATCTTTATGCTCCGTAAAAATAATAAGCTTTTCACGTTGTCCATTTATCCCGAACATTTTCTCGTTATCTTGAAGCAATCTAGATAGTTCATCCCATTTACGATCCACCCCACTTATACGAACCTTATTGGCCATTTGTTCAAGATGTTTTAAAGTTTCTATTTCTGCTTCCAACTCAGCAATAGTAGCAGCCGCAGATGCATGATCAACAACTTTTTCTTCCATCTTTTCCTGTTCATCATAAGGCAAGTCATCATCATCAAACTCATCTAAACGCATTGCTATATCCATAGCTTTTCTTCCAAGCTTTTCTTCTGCAAGACGCTGCTCTAATCTTTCACGACGTCTCCGAAGCGATTGATAAATAGCCTCAGGTGAAGAAGCTAGACGACGCTGCAAAATCGTTAGTGCAAAACCTACTGTTGTTTTGCGCTCATTATTTAGACTATCTGCACGATTAAATTCTTCCTGCACATAATTAGTTACAGCCATATAAAGTTGAGCTTCCAAATTAGAAAGGTCATAATTTACAGTATAAGCAATACGTTCCGGAAACAAAGGTGTCCCATCAAATTTTAAAAGTTCTTCTTTAACGAGACGTCGCATTACGTCAGAAACATCAATAGCTTGCTGAGATTTTCCATGAAATCCTTCAAAACGCTCCGGGTCAATCAACGAAAGAAAAAGGTGAAAATCTTCTTCTTTGCCATTGTGCGGTGTCGCTGTTAAAAGCAAAAAATTTTTAGTAATATTTGAAAGTAATCTGCCCAAAGAAAATCTTCGCGTATATTTTGCTTCTCCGCCCCAAATTGTTGCAGACATTTTATGTGCTTCATCACAAACAATTAGATCCCATTCTGAGACTTTGAGTTTTTCTTGAATATCATCATTTCTAGACAACTTATCAAGACGACAAATACACAAATCAACTTCATTAAATATATTGCCTGTAGCAGCAGATTCAATTCTATCATTTGTTAATATTTCAAAATGAAGATGAAATTTTTGATATAATTCGTCTTGCCATTGTTCTACAAGGCTTCCAGGTGCAACTACCATACAGCGTTTTAATGAACCACGTGCCATCATTTCTTTAATGAATAATCCTGTCATGATGGTTTTGCCAGCACCAGGGTCATCAGCCAATACATATCTTAAAGGCAAACGTGGCAACATTTCTTGATAAACAGCCGATATCTGATGCGGTAAAGGTTCTACTGATGATGTATGTACGGCCAAATATGGATCAAATAAATACGCAAGACTAATTCTATATGCTTCTGATGCAATTCTCATTTGATTACCATCGGCGTCAAAACTCCACGGAAGGTGGGAATTCTTAATCTGAATAGTTGCCTCATCTTCACGATAGACCAATTGTGTTCCAAGAACTCCAGCACTATTTTTATACGTAATCTCTACAACATTTGTCCCATACCATTGAACTGCAATTACTACAACTATCTCATTTTCTATAATACCAGTCAAATGGCAACCAACAGTAATATCTTCAAGTTTAGACATAAAATATAACCTCTATCTCAAATTAAAGTTGTTGTTTATTCATCTACGAACATCCCACAAAAAATCCTATAAACAGTATAATTATAACATATTATACTGTTTATAGGATATGAGACGATTTAAATACTTTTTAACATCTTTACACTTTGTAAAAATTAGTTTCAAATAAACCAATTAGTTCATTTTATAATATTTCTGTTTGAAATGGTGGTTATTTTTAACGCCAATCTAAAATTTTATAAATCATTACATAAAATAAATATATTATGAATAGCATAAAAAACAAATTTATATTTACTACTGTCCTTAAATTATCTGCAAAACTAAATATTACACAGCAACTAACCGTCATCATCATCATTGCAGCAAAATTCCAAAATCTCCCCAACCAAATACACGCCATATATACTACCAAGCTCAGTAAACCCATGCCAATAATAAAACACAACAGATATAAAATACAGTATAAAGTTAAATTTAATATTTCGTGGGAAGGACTTATAAAATTAATTTTATTTGCTGTAAAGCTGCAAGTATTGTTAATTATATTTATTAAACTTTTTATTCCTTTAAGCACTTCTAAAAAATCATATTTT
>ERZ894203.397-NODE-397-length-37976-cov-23.416708_pt1 | contig 37976 bp, 31 predicted proteins | sample MGYA00380286_ERZ894203 | MGnify/ENA primary metagenome ERZ894203 (study PRJEB32331, sample SAMN06328484) | human gut metagenome | biome: human gut microbiome; feature: stool | host: Homo sapiens | collected 2014-02-06 ... | reverse complement strand
CCTTGTGAAGAACGATGCTTCCTCTTTGCCTCTGAGCCTTGTCCATGTCGTCGAATTTTGCTTCATGGCTTCAAAGGTAGTGAAAAAACGGTATATTTTGAACAATCGTTCAAAATAATGGAAGTTAAAAAGACTAAACGGCGTCAGGCTTTAAGCAGGGAATAAACATAGCGGAAGTTTTTCTCCAGTTCGTCCACGTCCAGACCGTTCAGGAACGCCTGTTCGTAGGACAGTCCGAGAAAAATCTGCCGGAACAGGGTTGCCGCCTTCCGCACGTCCGTGTCGCTCCTGATTTCTCCGCTCTCTTTCGCCTTCTGTATGACTTTCTCCCAAAGCTCATACTCCAGCCGGAAAATCCGCTCGATTTTTTGCCTGATGCCCGGATAGTACATGCGCACTTGCGAGAGGAAATGGAAGTAGTAGAAGTTTGGGCTGCAATCATGCGGGCTGCCGTTGTCGCCAATCAGTTCGAGAATCCTTTTCATGGAAGCGGCTACTCCCGCCACGTATTGCCCGATGAATTCCGCCAGCGTATCGGCGGGAGCGGTAAACTTGTTGTCCGGCTTGTGCATTTGCAGCACATACTTGTCCGCCACGGCCATGAACAAGTCCAGCTTGTGCGGAAAATAATAGACGATGCCCGTCTTGGTCAGTCCGCAGGCTCTGGCAAGCGTGATGATGCTTGCCTTCTCATAATTCATTCGGACAAATACCCCGAATGCCCTGTCAATGATTTCTTCCCGGTTGGTTATCATGCTGATGCGTAGGTTTATGTTTTTTGGTCAGCGAAGATAAGGAAATATTGTGTTTATGGCAAGCATTTGGCGCAAAACGATTAGATGAAGTGCAGCCAATGACCTCAATTTTCTCATAGACGGGCAACTTACGATGTTCTGAATTATATCGGAGTCACGTTAGTCAATTGAAAAATAGGTTATTGCTATAACTAAAAAGATGACAACAACAATACTCCCCAATGCTATAAAGAGATAGTTGGGATAATGAAACTCAAGGTCCATATAAGGTATATGTTTTCGTTTTACATATTTACTCCATAGCCAAATAATATATTTGCCTATACTTTCCAGTCCTACAATATCAATCATTATTATCGTTTTTTGAAAATTCATTCTATATACTGCTTACATAGTCCATATCGTTCCGAAATTTTTGATTTTCCTTATTACAAAGGCTTCGAGTTTCATCATCTTATCTGCCATCAATCATTCCTGTTTCAGGAAATCAAGGTCGAAAAAGTAGTCCTTTTTATTTCGGGGATTGACATAAATGATTCCGCTTTTATGCAAGGCAAGAAAAACGCCCAAACTGCACTTGTCCATCAGTATGGGTTCGCTGAAAAACTGCGTCCGTTTACCCTTGTAATCCAAGGTTGCTTTTACGATGCAATAGCAGCGTTCATAAGAAAACGGTTCATACATCCGGTCTGGATTCATAAGTGCTTCGCTGGCATTCGTACTCTGGCTGCGCCATGATTGGTAGGGCAAATCCGGTTCATCCAGTGAAGCAGGCGCATGTAAACATGTTTTTAACGAATAAGCAGGAATGTCCATCCGGGTATAATGGACGGTTCGTTTGTTTTCGGAAATTTTGCAACTGTTCAAATCCACTTCCAACGCAACGCCTTTGGAACGGAGCCATTCCTTGTGTTTCTTTTTGTTGTCTTCTTCCCGCCTTTGGCTTCTCCGCATATTCCAGTACATAATGGCAAACGGAATCACCGCAAGGCTTCCGGTTACCAACATATAGCCGTATTTCCCCATATCCAAGAATATATAGGTTTGAATTATCAACAGAAACTCTATGGCTATTCCGATGTAGGAAAGGCATCCTAAAATATTGCTTTTAATGTTCATGGCCGTATCTTATTGCTAATGGTAAATAACCTGCCCGGTATTCAGCACACCGTCAGGCACATATCTAATCCCACTGCCCCAAAGATACGAAAAGAATCGGAAGGGCAAACCGGGTGGTCGGATGTTTTTTCAAAAGAAGCGGGCGGACACTTCACGCCACCCCATAGCCACTTGCCTCCCGTCCGCCGATTTCCCATTGCCCGGCAAGGCAGCCCGTTTACTTTCGTGCCGCAATCAATTTATTGTTTCACGATTTAATTCATTTGTATATGGACAACCTCAAGGACATGAAAGACGAAGTGCTGGTAGTGACCAACGCTTCCGACGGTAACAAGCCCCATGTGGTGGAGCGCATCGAACAGGACGGCTCATTGAAGACCCAGCCGCTGGCAAAGGCCAAGCCCGACGGCGATTTCCTGAAAATCGGCCGCAGCGAATCCATCCTCGAAGCCTTCTTCTCCAATTTCAAACGGCAGTTTGACAACCCGTCCGACTTCCGTTTCTACCACATCCCGGCGGAACTGCTTGCTGCCGCCAAGGATATGGCGGACTTGTTCCGCAAGCCGGAAGAGAACGCGGCCATGATTGACGGGTACAGGTTAGACCCGGAACAGCACGTACAGGAACAGGACTTGCGGCAGGCTCCCGCCACCGAAGAACCCGCCCCGCAGCAATCCACGAAGTGGAGCATGGAGCAGGTGGACTGGCAGCAGCTCGCACGCATGGGCATCACACCCGAATCGTTGGGCGAAATCGGTACGGCACGGTTGCTCAACGGGCATGAATCCGCCGTACTGGACATCAAGACCAGTTTCGAGGGCATCAGCCTCGAAACGCCTGCCTGCATCCGGCTGGTGGAATCGCCCGACGGGAAACCCGTGCTCAACATCGAGTGCTGCAGGCAACGCCCGGAACTGGGCGAATACATGGGCACTGAACTTCCTCAGGAGGTGCAGGACAGCTTGCTCAAAACACACAATGCCGGACGTCCTATCGACATCCGCCAGCCCGATGGCACGGTAGAAACCTGCCTTCTTTCCTTCAACCCCAAGACCAACCGCCTGCACCACCTTCCCATTCAGGATATGAAGCAGGTGCGCGAAATCAACGGGGTCGCGCTGACCGAAGACCAGGGACTACGGCTGATGAACAGCGAGTCCGTACTGGTCGAGGGCATGTGGTCTGAGCGAAGGCAGAAACATTACGACGCACGCCTCCAGTACAACGTCTGCAAGGGCGGCTTCGATTACGACTTCCGGGGGCTGAACCGTAAGGTGGAGCAGGGGCAGAGCCAGAGCGGACAGCGCGAAATCATCATCCCGCAGAAGCTGAAAGGGGTGGAACTGAGCCAGGAGCAGAAAGATGCGTTGAAAGCAGGCAAGGCGGCGTATGTCAAGGGCATGTCCGACGGTGGCGGGGGCACGTTCAATGCCTACGTGCGCCCCAACTACGAGAAGATGAAGTTCGACTTCTTCCGCTGGAATCCCGACAAGAGCCAAAAGCAGTCGCAGGGACAGACTGGCGGGCAGCCGAAACAATCCGCGCAGACGGCGTCCCAGAACCGCCGTATCCGGAAGTCGGAGAAAAAGGGAGTCGGTGCATCACTCTAATTACTTACCTATAATATATAAGTGTATATGAAGAATGTCATCATCGCAGAAAAGCCGTCGGTGGCGCAAAGCATCGCGGCAATCGTAGGAGCAGGACAAAGGAAGGACGGGTATCTGGAAGGCAACGGCTGTGCCGTAACATGGGCTTTCGGGCATCTGGTCGGGCTGGCCATGCCCGAAGCCTACGGGTTTGCCGGTTTCCGGCAGGAGAACCTGCCCATACTGCCAGCCCAATTCACGCTCATCCCCCGCCAGAAGCGTGAGGGGAAGGAATACAAGGACGACCCCGGCGTAGTGCGCCAGTTGAACATCATCAAAGGACTGTTTGAGGGTGGCGACCGCATCATCGTGGCGACTGATGCCGGACGCGAAGGGGAGCTGATATTCAGATATATCTACCATTATTTAGGCTGCACCAAACCGTTTGTCCGCCTGTGGATAAGCAGCCTGACCGACAAGGCCATCCGCGAAGGGATGGAACGGTTGCTGCCGGGCAGCAATTATGATAATCTCTATCTTTCCGCCAAGGCACGCAGCGAAGCGGACTGGCTCATCGGCATCAACGGCTCGCAGGCGCTCAGCCTTGCCGCCGGGCGGGGCGTGTTCTCGCTCGGACGGGTACAGACACCCACATTGGCCATGATTTGCTCCCGTTATCTGGAGAACAAGTCGTTTGCCCCGAAGAAGTACATGCAGATACGCATCACGGTGGAGAAGGATGGCATTGCGTTCCATGCCACAGCAGAACAGCGTTACGAGAACAAAACCGCCGCAGACAGTGCGTTGGGCGAAATGAAAGCGTGCGGCACGCTCCGCATAACGGCACTTGCCCGGCGGGAGGTCAAAGAAGAACCTCCGCTGCTCTATGACCTGACCGCCCTTCAGCGGGATGCCAACACCCGGCTGGACTTCTCTGCCGACCGCACGCTCTCCCTTGCGCAAAGCTTGTACGAGAAAAAGGTGCTGAGCTATCCGCGCACCGGCAGCCGGTACATTTCCGAAGACGTGTTCGACGAAATCCCCTCGCTCATCGCCCTCTTGCGGCAACATCCGCGTTTCGGGCAGTATGCCGCGTCGCTTTCCGGAGCACCGCTCAACCGCCGCAGCGTGGACGGAGGGAAAGTGACCGACCACCATGCGCTGATTGTAACCGAAAACCTGCCCTCCGGCCTTTCCAAAGACGAACAGGCCATCTACGACATGGTCGCTGCCCGCCTGCTCGAAGCCTTTTCCACCCCCTGCATCAAGGAGGTAACGGAAATCCATGCGGCGGTGGGCAACGACACGGTGCAGGCCAAGGGCACGGTGGTCAAGTCCGCCGGATGGCGTGCCGTGCGCGGCGAAAAGGAAGAGGACGACGGCGGGGGTATGGCACTCCCAAATCTGGAACAGGACGAGACGCTCCCGGTAAAGGCACTCGAAGCGGTAGAGCAGCAGACCAAACCCAAGCCGCTGCACACCGAAAGCTCGCTGCTCTCGGCGATGGAGCATTGCGGCCGGGAGATTGACGACGAGCAGCTACGGGCGAGCATCCGCGAGACGGGCATCGGAACCCCTGCCACCCGTGCTGCCGTCATCGAAACGCTGTTCGCACGCGGTTATATCCGGAGGGAGAAGAAAAGCCTCGTGCCCACCGACAAAGGCATGGCGGTCTATGAAACGGTGAAGGACAAGAAGATTGCCAACGTGGAAATGACCGCCGCATGGGAGGACACGCTGGCACGCATCGAATCGGGCGAGGCCGATGCTGCCGCCTTCCGGCGCGACATCGAGGCATATACCGCACAGATTGTAACCGAACTGTTGGAAACCAAAGTGTCCGTAGCGCCTTCGGAAAGCGAATACCCGTGTCCCAAATGCCGGAACAGCCGGGTGCTGTTCTTCCCCAAGGTCGTCAAATGCGCCGATGTGGACTGTGGCTTTACCCTCTTCCGTAACAAGGGCGGCAAGGAACTGTCGGACAAACAGCTTGCCGAACTCCTGACCAAAGGCAGAACCGGTGTTATCAAAGGTTTCAAAAGCAGGGATGGCAAGGCTTTCGACGCTTCATTGGTATTGCGCCCTGACTTCTCCGTGGGCTACGAGTTTGCCGACAAGAAACCATCCAAAGGCAAATCTTCCAAGAAATGACCCTCCCGACATCAACTCGGACTTGAAGCGGGATGAGGTCGGACTTGATGTGCCATGAAGTCCGGCTTGATGCTACATCAGGTACGGCTTCATCCTATACAGGCATAAAATGTATTTTGTAACACGAATAAAAAGAAGAATCATGAATCCGAACAAACCGAACATGCCGGCTCCGTCGGTAGAGCCGGACGAACTGTCCTATTACCGCCTTACCCTGTTGTTCTACCTCCGCGAATCGCATCCCGAACGGGCTGCCGACGATGCTTTTATCCGCGCGCGTGCCGAACTTGCCGCCGAAGCGTTCAGCAATGCCGTCAGGTCGGGCATGAATTATGACGAAGCCGTCCAACAGGCGGACGAGGTGCTGTTTCAGGGTCTGCACTTTTCCCGGCTCGACACGCTCATCACCGTGCTGTGGAACGAGTTTGCCGATGAGGTACCCGCAGGCCGCGCCCGCGAGGTAGCTCTCCAGCTCCTGCCCGAATGCGGCAGGGTGTTCAGCGGTTACGACCTGAGCGACGGTTTTGAGTTTACCCCCGACTTCGACCGGCTGTGCGGGGAACTGGCCGGTGTAATCTCAATCTGGCTCGAAGAAAATGGCATATAACAAGAAGGCACATCTTAGGGACAACATCGAGGCCATCCGCCTGATGTTCCGTCTGGAACGGGAGAGGCGTGCCGCCACCCCGGAGGAGCAGGCGGTATTGGCCGCCTATTCCGGTTTCGGGGGCATCAAGGCGGTACTGTCCCCTTTCGGCAAGCTCACCGACATCCTCCGCTGGACGCAGAGCGACCGCGAACTCTTTCCCCTTGTGTCGGAACTGCATGGCGTGCTCCGCGAGGGGGCAACAGATGAGCGGGAATACAAACGACTGGTGGACAGTGTGAAGGCATCCACCTTTACCGCCTTTTATACGCCCCCGGAAATCATTAGTGCCGTCGCTTCCTCGCTGGAGGAGCATGGCGTGTCGCCGCACCGCTTTCTCGACCCGTCATCGGGTACGGGCAACTTCTTGTCTGCCTTCCAGCCGCATTTCTACAACGCCACCGCCGTGCCCGAAGCCACCGCCTATGAAAAGGACTTGCTCACGGGGCGCATCCTCCGTCAGCTCCAGCCCGGTACGGATGTCCGTGTGCAGGGCTTCGAGGAGCTTCCCCCGCAGGACAACGGGCGGTTCGATGTGGCGGCAAGCAACATCCCCTTCGGCGACATCCGCGTATTTGACCCGTTGATGGACGATGGCACGGCACGGCGCTTCGCGATGAACTCCCTGCACAACTATTTCTTCGTCAAGGGGCTGGATGCCGTGCGCGAGGGCGGCATCGTGGCTTTCATCACCTCACAGGGGGTGATGAACTCCGCGATGGGCACTCCCGTGCGCCAATATCTGATGGAAAGGGCGCGGCTCCTGTCCGCCATCCGCCTGCCCAACAATCTCTTTACCGACTATGCCGGTACGGAGGTGGGCAGCGACCTCATTGTGTTGCAGAAGGACACGGCATCCGGAAGGGAATACACCGGCCTTGAAAAAGCCTTCGTGGAAGTCAGCACGCAGGCCGACGGCACGACACAGAACGAATACTTCGAGCGTACCGCCGCCATTGTCCACACGCGCGGCCATGTGGGAACCGACCCCTACGGCAAACCGGCACGCATCTTCCTGCATGACGGGGGCATGGATGCCATAGCCGCCGACCTGAAATGGATGCTGGACAAGAACCTGACGGAAAATCTCGACCTTGACCTTTACCTCCGCTTCTCGCCGGTGCATGAGTTGCGCGAACTGGCGGCAGTACGCGCGGAAAGCCTTCAGGAACGTATCGCGCAAGTGCAGGCGGTATCCATGCCGGGACAGCAACATGCCGAAGCGGAAACACCGGAGGCGGTTGGGAAAGAAGCGTCCGCTATCCATTCTGAACCGGAGAAATCCGTCACGCAAGAGCCGCTGATGTCCCTGTACGACCTTTTCGGCTTCACGCAGGAGGAACGGCAGTCGTTCAGCACCGGGCGGAAGCCCAAACGGAAGAAGAAGCAGGCACCCCCGCAGCTTTCCCTGTTCGACATCGTGGAGCCGGTCAGCGGCCAGTCCGTACCCGGCAAAGGGGATGCCATTGCCGCATCGCCCGCAGAAAAGCCGGCCCGGACTGCACAGCCCGAACCGGCAGCCGCACCCAAAGCCCCGTCGGAAGAAGAACTTCGGGAACGGGAGCGCCGCCGGGCGGAGGAAGAGGCCGCACGGCAGGAGCGCATGAAGCCACGCCCCTTCACCGGTGAAAGGCTGGAGCACTACCGGAACGGCTCACTGGTGAATATGGACGGGCAGATTGGCTACCTCTCCGACATGGATAGAATCCCCGTGTTCCATCCGCTGGAACTGCCCGCCCGCCAGCAGCAGCGTGCCGCATCCTACATTGAACTTCGCGACACCTACCACCGCCTGTACAACGACGAAGCGGAACACCGGCAGGAGAACGGGGAACTGCGTGCGGGCCTGAACGGGCTGTACGAAGGCTTTGTCCGTCAGTTCGGCAACCTGAACGACAAGAAGAACATCGACCTGTTCCGCATGGATGCCGATAACCGGGAAATCCTCGCCTTGGAGCGTTACACCGACGGCAAGGCGGTCAAGGCCGACATCTTTGACCATCCCGTGTCGTACAACGTGAACGAGATTACCCATACCGACGATGTGCACGAGGCATTGGCGGCCTCGCTCAACAAATACGGCGAGGCAAACATGGAATATATGGAATCGCTCACCGACAAGCCGCAGGCCGAGCTTCTGGAGGAACTGCGCGGCAGGGTGTTCTACAACCCGCTGGCGAAGCGTTTCGAGATTGCCGACCGCTTCATCGCGGGCAATGTCGTGGCAAAGGCGGAGTATATCGGGGAATACTTGCAGACACATCCCGACGATGCCGAATCGCGCGTTTCGCTTGAAGCATTGCGTAAGGCGGCACCGGTACCCATTCCTTTTGAGGAACTGGACTTCAACTTCGGCGAACGCTGGATACCGGCTGCCGTGTACAGCCGCTATGCCTCATGGCTGTTCGACACCGACGTGTCCGTCCGCTACAACGCCAGCGCGGACGAGTACAATATCCGTGCCTCCGAACTCAGCCCGCGTATCTATAACCAGTACGCAGTCCGTTCCGAAACGCGCCTGTTCAACGGCGTGGCCCTCATGCGCCACGCCATCCACAACACCACGCCCAACATCACCAAGACCGTCACGGACAAGGACGGCAAGGACATCAAGGTGCGCGACCCCGAAGCCACGCAACTGGCCAACAGCAAGATTGACGAGATACGTGAAGGCTTCTCCGACTGGCTTATGGAGCAGTCGCCGGAGTTCAAGAAGAAGCTGGAGGACATGTACAACCGCAAGTTCAACTGTTTCGTGCGCCCCAAGTTCGACGGCAGCCACCAGACCTTTCCAGACCTTGACTTGAAAGGGCTGGGCATCAAGGATTTGTATCCATCTCAGAAAGACTGTATCTGGATGCTGAAGATGAACGGCGGCGGCATCGCTGACCATGAGGTGGGTGGCGGCAAGACGCTGATAATGTGCGTCGCCGCCTACGAGATGAAGCGGCTCGGATTGGCGCACAAGCCGCTCATTACCGGCCTGAAGGCGAACATCCACGAGATTGCGCAGACCTTCCGCACCGCCTATCCCCATGCCAAGATACTCTATCCGGGCAAGGAGGACTTCACGCCCGACCGCCGCGTGGAAATCTTCAACCAGATGAAGAACAACGACTGGGATGCCATCATCCTCTCGCACGAGCAGTTCGGCATGATACCGCAGTCGCCCGAAATCCAGCGCGACATCTTGCAGCAGGAACTGGACAGCGTGGAGGAAAACTTGGAAGTCTTGCACCAGTTAGGCAGCGAGGTAACCAATGCCCAACTCAAGGGCGCGGAAAAGCGCAAGATGAACTTGGAAGTCAAGCTCAAGGAGCTGACGCACGAGATAGAAACCCGCAAGGATGATGTGGCGGACTTCAAGCGCATGGGCATCGACCACATCTTTGTCGATGAGAGCCACCGCTTTAAGAACCTCATGTTCACCACGCGCCACGACCGTGTGGCGGGGCTGGGCAACTCGGAGGGCAGCCAGCGTGCGCTCAACATGCTCTTTGCCATCCGCACCATCCAGCAGCGCACCGGCAAGGACTTGGGAGCCACATTCCTGTCGGGGACGACCATCAGCAACTCACTGACCGAGCTGTACCTCCTGTTCAAATACCTGCGCCCCAACGAACTGGAGCGGCAGGGCATCCGCTCCTTCGACGCATGGGCGGCGGTGTTCGCACGCAAGTCCATTGACTATGAGTTTTCCGTGACCAACGAGATTGTGCAGAAGGAACGCTTCCGCTATTTCATCAAGGTGCCCGAACTCGCCTCGTTCTATTCCGAGATTACCGACTTCCGCACGGCGGAGGACATCGGCATCGACCGCCCGAAGAAGAACGAGATACTGCACAACATCGCGCCCACGCCCGACCAGCAGGAGTTCATCGCCAGGCTCATGGAGTTCGCCAAGACCGGCAATGCCACCGTATTGGGCCGTCCGCCGCTGACCGAGAAGGAAGAAAAGGCCAAGATGCTCATCGCCACCGACTATGCCCGCAAGATGTCGCTTGACATGCGGCTCATCGACCCGCTGAAATATGACGACGACCGCGACAACAAGGCGACCCACTGCGCCGACATGATTGCGCAGTATTACAACCGATACGCCGAGCATAAGGGCACGCAGTTCGTGTTCAGCGACTTGGGCACGTACAAGCCCGACCAGTGGAACCCGTACAGCGAAATCAAGCGCAAACTGGTCGAAGACCACGGCATCCCCGAAGACCAGATACGCTTCATTCAGGAAGCCAAGACCGAGAAGAAGCGCAAGGCGATGATTGAGGCGATGAACGAGGGGCGTATCCGCGTGCTGTTCGGCTCCACCGAGATGTTGGGCACGGGTGTCAATGCGCAGAAAAGATGCGTGGCCATCCATCACTTGGACGCACCGTGGCGCCCAAGCGACCTCCAGCAGCGCGACGGGCGCGGCATCCGCAAGGGCAACGAGGTGGCGAAGCTCTACGCGGACAACAAGGTGGATGTCATTATCTATGCGGTGGAGAAGTCATTGGACAGCTACAAGTTCAACCTGCTCCACAACAAGCAGCTTTTCATCACCCAGCTCAAGCAGAACCGCATGGGCAGCCGCACCATCGACGAGGGCAGCATGGACGAGAAGGGAGGCATGAACTACTCCGAGTATGTGGCCATCCTCTCCGGCAACACCGACCTTTTGGACAAGGCGCGTCTGGAGAAGAAAATTGCTGGGCTGGAGGGCGAGCGAAAGGCGTTCCAGCGCGGCAAGGGCGATTCGCGCATCCGCTTGGAAACCCTGTTGGCCAACCAAGCCTCCAACAGCGACATCATCGCGAGGGCGCGGCAGGACAAGGCGGACTTCGAGAGCCGTGTGCAATATGACAAGGAGGGCAAGAAGCTCAACCCGTTGAAGATAGACGGGGTAACGAGTGGTGACCCCAAAGTCATTGCCGCCCGGCTGCACGAGATAGAGGACAAGGAACGCACGCACGGTCAGCCGGTTCCCATCGGCTCCCTCTACGGCTTCGAAATCGTGGTCAAGACCGACACCACCGTCAAGGAAGGGCTGGACTTCTGCGAGAACCGCTTCTTCGTGCGCGGCGCGGGCAAGCTCCTGTACAACTACAACAACGGACGCTTGGCGGCCGACCCGCAGACCGCCTGCCGGAACTTCATCAACGCCTTCGACAGCATCCCCCGCCTGATAGAGAAATACACGCGGGACAATGCCGACATCGAAAAGGAAATCCCCGTCCTGAAACAGGTCGTGGACGAAACATGGAAGAAAGAGGATGAACTAAAGCTGCTCAAGGCCGAGCTTGCCGCACTCGACCGCCGGATATTGCTCTCCCTCAAATCCGTCGATGCGCAGGAGGCCAACACCGAAGGGGTAACGGAAATCCGGCCGGAGCCGCAAGCTCCATCGGTGGCGCAACCCGCTCCCTCAATGCCCGGCGACCCTGCCGTCCCGGCAGCATCCGAACCATACGTCCACCGTATGCCCGACTACATGGCACATGCGGCGGAGCGCAAACCGCCGGTGCTGTCAGCCATGCCCAAGACCATCAGCATCAAGGAGCTGATGAGCGCGGGCAAGGAAAAGGTCGTAATCGGCGGTATCCCCCAACCGGAAGACGGCACGGAGAAGCCGCAGGAAAAACCGAAATGGAGGATGAAGCTGTGAGCGGGGTACACTTAATGAAAAACTTGGCAACTACATATAGTAAGGTGGTTGCCAAGTTTTCTATTTCAAATCTCGCCAATACGTTCTTTCTATGTTTTTCACCAGAATGTATATTGAGCCTTGAACTTCGCATAAACCTTCTTTGCAGCCTCCCTTTCTTCCTTGCTTTCAGGTTTCAAGTGAGCCATCTTCTCCGCAAAGCGTTTAGCATCCTTATCGGTAACTACCGGCGTTTCTTTGATTGGTCGAGCCATAAATCCCTGTATGTTGTCAATTATATCTTGTTCCCAATTATCGAAATGAAATCATGCAGTTTCTTTCCAACTTGATTCGCATCAGGTATCCGGCTATATGCCAGATAATTTAATTCCCGTTCATAATATCCGCCCAATTGTTTCCATAGTTCATTGAATGAACCAAGAAGGGGAGAATCTTTAATGTGTGTATGTTTCCATTTTTCCGGTGTGTCAAACATTTGTTGGTCATGCGCTGCCAGTTCTTGCAGGTCTTTAATAAAATCCTGTTCCACATATTCCATACATTCCCTATCGTCAAGCAGAAAATAGATGTCATAAAAATGGCGGATTTTGCCGGTTAATCCTTGCACCGGATTATCCATAAAGGAGAAACGGAGAAGCGAAACGACTTTCTCGCACAAGGTGCGCCGTTTGTCCAGAATGTTCAGTTCAAACGGATGCAGGTCATATTCTTCAATGAAAGAGCCCATGCCTGTATCTTCAAGGTAGGAAGTGATAAAGCTCTTTATTTGCCGTCTGACGTATGGATAAGGATTGGCAAACGAATTTATTTCCACGACTACACGGTTGGCGACAAAATCAAACATCGGGTCATGGACGCTTGCCGGATATTGGTACAAGGCTTTCCGATAACGGGAACCCTTACTTGTCAATTCCGGTACAACCTGTTCCTGCAAGCCTTGGGTCATTTCTTTGCAGACCTTTGAAATCAATGTCTTTATCTGGTTGCCGCTCAAATCCTGTGTAAGTACGGCCACATCCACATCTTCTGAGAAGCGGTTAATCAATCCGTACCCTTTTGACAAGGATGTGCCGCCTTTGAACACCGTGTCCTCCATATAAACGCTTCGGGACAGTTGTTGCAAAATCTTGCTTATCCAATAGTCTTTTTCAATATAGACCGGTGCTATGTGGTAATATGCTGAAGCCGCACGTACCGCATCCGCTAACAGTTCAGGTTGTTGTTCCAGTATCATTCAATCCTCCATTTCTTTTTATTAGGCAATGCATCTTCACTTATTCCCAATTTATAGACCGTTACCGGATTCAATGAATCCCATAAAGGTTGCGCCTTCGCCATGCCGCAATCGTTCTCGATGATGGTTCCCAGCAAGGCGCGTACCATTGGCGGATAGGCTTCGGCCAACGCGACCATCTTTTCCTTCTCCCTCCTGCCAAGTTCTCCTACCAAAAAAGCTATGCGCCTGTATGATGCCTCTATTGTGGTGTCGGGTATTTCCTTGATGAAGCGGATGGCATCCAATAATTGCAGGAGCGGGATATTGTCTTTGGTTATCGGGTTGGGTTGCAGGACGAAGCAGACGGTGAATATATCCCGTTGTTTCTTGTTCCTGCGTTGGTTTGTGCCGATTTGGATGATGTTGGGAACTTGGGTGGTAAGCCCCAACCGGTTGAAGACGGAGTAACCGGTCAAATATCCGATGCGCTTTCCGTTCTTTTCCAACAAATCCTTCACCAACTCTTCTTGTCTGGGTTTCAACGTTCCGAACACGCTCTTTTTAGGCTTGTAGAACCGTCCTTTGGATATTTTAGCCAAGTAGCCTTCACCCGCCAGCCGGTTCAGCATTTTAATGATGCTTTCGCTCGTTTCGGCAGGCAAGTTTAAGTCCCGGTAGGTAAACACGTAATCGGGCTGAAAATCTTCCAATCGTTTCTGTACTTCCCTTGTGATAATCATAATCCCATGTCCTTGGTTGTCGGTGCAAAGATAAGAAATATTCTTGTTTTTACGACGCAAAACTGGAATTTTATTAGAAATGGCTCCACCCTGTCCTCCCGACAGAATGAAGCCGGTTGTTTAACTTAAATAGCGGGAACTTCCTGCTTCACAGCGGTAGAGAGTATCCCTGAACGATGAACATCCAAGATGCATTATCCACAATCATCTGAGAGTTCTTTTTCTTCTGTTTCTTTCTCCCCGCCGTTTTCATCCATTTCTTCGGGCATCGGATAAGTTTCCGACAGCTTGTCCTTCCGTGCCTGACGCTTGATTTCGTTCTCGTCGAAGTTGTTGCGGATGAACTCGTGCAGGTCTGATTCCTTGTAATAGGTCTTGTGGTATATTGAATGGAATTTCAATGCCCCGTTGTTCCGGTATCGCTGGAGCGTGCGCTTGCTGATGCGCAGCAGTTGGCACACCTCCTGGTTGTCGTACAGCCGTTCCCCGTTCAGGTAGTTCAGGTGCTTCTGCCGGTTCTCCGCCTTGTCCAGCTTGCGCGATATGCGGTAAAGTTCACCCATGATGCGCTCCATCCACGCCTCAAATTCAGTCTTGTCCACTAACATGGCCGTTCCTCCTGTGCTTTTATACCTCGCCCAGCATGTAGCTGTTCGGGCTGTCGGGTGATTTCACAATGATTTCCTTTTCCCGCATGAAGCGGATGTAGCTCTTGGCCGTGCGTTCCTTCACCTCGAACGCCGCCTGAAGTTCTTCCGAAAGCTCCATGTAGCCGATGAAGCGTTTCCGGCTGAACAGTTCGCGTGCTACCGCCACGAGTTCCTCTTCCTTGCGCCTGTCCTTTTCCTCTTTCGGTTTCTCGCCCAGATAGGCGTGCATCGCCTTCTCCTTGTCCCATGCGAATTGCATGAGCGGTACATCCAGCGGGCTGCCGTCCCGTACTTTCAGGGCTTTCACCACCGAAACGGCGGGCTTCGTGTCCTTTTCGATGGAGAGGATGGCGGCAGCCTTGCGTTGCAGTTCGCTGCCCAAGTGCCCGCGCAGCTTCAGCCCGTTGGGGATGAAGTGCAGCACCGTGACGATGCACGTGTTGTAGATGCCCGCCAGCCGGTAGAGTTCCTCCACGACGGCGATGCTCTCCGCCTCGTCGTTGGCGCAGCGTATCAGGTCGGCGATGCCGTCAATGACCACCAGATGGATGCCCCCGTATTGGTAATGGAACTTGTCCATGCTGAGCACAATGGACTTCAGCCGCTCCTTGCGGCTCATCCCCGTCAGGCAGTATGCCTTGAACCACTCCGGCATCGTGTCGCGCCCGCAACGGCGCAGCAGGGTACTTACGTTCTTGTATAGTTGCACCTCGCTCTGTTCGGTGTCATAGAACAGCACCGCCTTGCCTTTCGGGTTCCCTTCAATGGAAACGCCCAGCGTGTCGATGCCCTCCGCGTTTTCCGGTTTCACAGCACCGGCAATCAGGGCGGCCACATAGTTGCTTTTCCCCGTACCCTCCCCGCCGGTGATGCAGAGCAGGTTCCCTTGTGTTCCCAGCGGCACATCGTTCACCGATACTATCATTTGTGCCACAGGTGGCGGGTTGTTGAAATCCAACTCGCATGATTTTAATGCTGACATATCTTCCTTGTATAATGAATCCAAATGGTTTAAGAACAATTTCAATAAATCGTCGTGCGTGTGTCCCAACGCAAAATAATCCGTTACATCCTTTTCTTCTTTTGTTCCTGACAGTGGCAGCAAAAGGCGTTTCAATGCAAACGGCTTCAATTCTTCCTGCCGTTTGGCGGAAACTTCCAGACCGGTCTTGTCCATATCATACAGCAGGACAATGTGTTTGAACCGGTAGGAGAGCAGCATCAGCACAGAGGTAGGGATGACCGTCGTTTCCGAATTGAAACAGATGGCATGGAATCCGTTTGCCGCAAGGCTCATCACGTCTTTCTCACCGCCTGTGATAAACAACAAATCCCCTTTGGCGGATAATTGGTCAAGTCCGAAGCAGTAATTGTCGCCCAAATCTCCGGCATAGAGGAAACGCATCTCCGAGCGCGGGCGGTAGATTTTAATGTATTTATCGCCTACATAGCCATACATCGGTTCCTGTGCCGTTTCAGTCAAGGTATAGCTTTTCCCTTCCTGATTGACGGAACTGAACGAATGCAGAGGCCGTACATTATATTTATTTAATGTATGCTCCGTGATTCTGGATTTGCTCCAAAATATCCGGTCTGTTTCATTGAACGCCCTTGGTACGATATTATACGGGCGTATTTTCTTTATCACCTGTTCCGGCGTGGGCGGACAAACTACCTGAACGGAAGATGTGTCCACACAATTTTCGTAACCGTCTGCCAACCCCAAATGCAGGTCATGGTCAATGATGCGCATGATTTCAACGAAATCCTTCGCGTTCCTGCAACTCAGCCCCGTCATTGTCCCTACCAACTCGAAGCAGTCTCCGGAATATTCCTCATTGCCGAAATCCTTCATCTTATACACCGAATGCCGCCGGTCATAATATACGTTGCACGATGCCTTCGTATCCTTATATAAAGGATTCAGGAACTTCTTACCGATGCGGAACGGCACGGGCAGGTAGTGTCTGAACACCGAAAGCCCCCTGTCCGTCGCCTGCAAAATATCCTCCTTATTCATTGTCTTCGTCCTTTGTTATATCCAACAACCGGTTCTTCTTGTAAACGTCTATCAGGTGCGGTTCACACGTGATAACCTTTTCCCGTACCTTTTTCTCTATTTCTGAGAGCTTGTACAGGCACTTGCGGCGGAACACCGAATACTCTACCAGTCCGTCGCTCCTTAACCGTTGCAGGGTGCGTGTGCTGATATGGAGCATATCGGCCACTTCTTGACTGTCCAGCCATACATCGTTGTCAAAGTCGCAATCCTGCAACTTGTGTTCATTCTTGGTAATGAACTCAGCGATTTTCGCTATTTGCCCCATCATCTTTTGATAGGCGGCACTTTCCATTACGATAACTTCTGTCATAATCCTAATTATTGAAATGTTTGCCGCAAAGTTCCCGATAAGTCAAAATCCGCATGGTATACTATACGTGTACTACACCATAATTTTTTTGTTCCTGCATTTTTTTTGCGGGAAAATGCGAGGTCAATCCGTTTCGGTCAGGAGTAAGGTTAATAGGTTCAAAATTAGTTCAGTGCAAGGTGCAAGCCTATTTATATATATAGGCTCGCACCTTGCACTTGAAAAAAAGGCTGAAAAAAAATATTGTCAAGAACTTGCATGTTTCAAAAATGTGTAGTACTTTTGCACTCGCAATCGAAAGGTGACACGGTGGTGTCATAAGCTACGAAAATTGACAAGATGAAATCGTAACCAAGTCGTAACCATTAAATTTTAGGTTACGCATAAGTTACTGATTAAAAAGATATTATAAGCGGCAGGTACGATTACCGTACGCACCGCCAGCTTACAAAGCAAAATTAGGAAAAGCTCTGATTCACAACAGAATCAGGGCTTTTTTCGTTTCCGGGCGGAAGCAGAATATAGCGTTTCTACGAAGTTTGTCAGGTGCAAATTCAGGGTCCTTTTTTAGGGACAATAAAAAAGCACCTGAAATGTATAAAACTTCATTGATTATCATGTTTTTGCGTAGGATTTTCCTGTTCCTCATTTTCTAATTTTACAACGTAAATAAAGTGGTATGAAACAGGAATCAATGAAAGTTCTGTTCTTTATCCGTAAGAGCAGACTAAAGAAAAACGGTGAGGCACCGATTTTTCTGCGGGTGACAATTAACGGACAATTGGATGAAATCCGGATTCAACGTTCTGTTCCGTTGAAGTTATGGGACAATGTGAAGGAACGCAGCAAAGGAAAAGACCGGAGTTCAACGGAACTGAACAGCTATATCGAGGCATTAAAAGTAAGGCTGTATCAGATTCACAAGGAACTTCTCTGTCGGGAAGCCCTGATTACCCCAAAGAATCTTCTGATAAAGTTGTTCTCAAAAGAGGAACGGCATCTGGTTTTGCAGACCATGCGGAAATGTATTGATGACTGGACTTCCCTAATCGGTACGGAGTACCAGCCCTCCACCATTTCACGTTATAACAACTGTTATGAATCGTTGCAGACGGTCATCAAGGATTTCTACAGGAAAGAGGACATTACATTCCATGAGCTGAATGGGGAGTTCATCGACCGGTTTGAGATGCATCTGAGAACGGTACGCAAACTTTCCCAGAATACCTTGACCAAGTATATGAGCTGTTTCCGCAAATTTCTCGGACTGGCCCGGGAGAACGGATGGCTGGAACTGGACCCGTTGGCCGGAAAACGCAAGCGTCTGTTCCGGAAGGAAGAGACGTGTCCTACGTTCCTGACCTTGGAGGAACTGAAACGGATTATGGAGAAGGACTTTTCCACGACACGTCTGAACACCGTGAAGGATTTTTTCCTGTTCTGTTGTCTGACCGGCCTGTCGTACATTGATGTGAAGACCTTGTGCCCGGCACATCTTTACAAGGACAATGAGGGAAAACTGTGGATACACAAGGCTCGCGTAAAGATAACCACTCATAAGGAAAGCTGTACCTGCAATGTCCCGCTTCTGGAACTCGCACTTGTCATTCTGGAGAAATATAAGAACTGGAATCCGGAGAATCCTGAAGGGCCCTGTTTCCCGATTCCGTCGAACCAGAAGATGAACGAATTCCTGAAAGAGATAGCCACTCTGTGTCGGGTAAACAAGCGGCTGACCGTTCATGTGGCCCGGCACACGTTCGCGACGACTGTTACCCTTGCTAACGATGTCGCCCTGCAGAATGTGTCGAAGATGCTCGGTCATTCTTCAACCCGCATGACACAGCATTATGCCCGTGTGCTGGACAACAGTATCATGAAGGACATGCAGGATGTCGCCCGGGTCTTCGGATAATCAGAAAAGGCTATACTTCACAACGCACAGTGAGGTATAGCCTTTTACATAATGAAGAGTTGTTTGCTTGTATGGATTGGCCCCGCTTTTGTCGGGATTATCTCTTCTTCCCTTTTTCAATCAGTCTGATAACATCCTGTCTCCGATAATAGGTTTTCCGGTCAATCTGGGAGAAGGGTAAGGTACCGTTGCTTCTCAGGGCCTGCAATGTTCTCTGCGATATGTTCAGCGCCATGCATACTTCCTGATTGTCCATCCAGTCATCCAGACTTTTTGAGGTTTTCCTGCCTTTGAGGTTTTCCAGTTTTTCTTTCAGCAGTTGGATAGATATTACCATTTCTCTGAAAGTACCGGCTTCAATGTTTACGATTTCCATAAAGTGTAGTTGTTTGGTTTGAGGCAAATATAGACGATATGGCCTGGCTGGTCAATACCATGTCATCAGATGACATCACAAGTCATCAGATGTCTCATGTTGTCTGTTGCAGGAACCGGTCTTTCAGAAATATCCGGTCGTTGAATCCGGAAAGTACAGCCGTGTTCAGGAAAGGTATGTATTATACTTCGCAATATTGCGCAATTCTGCATAGTGCTGTATTTCAGCGTATTTACTAAGTTTGCACCAAAACAGAACGTATGAAAGGAAACGCACTGAATGTAATGTTCTTTATCTTGAAGAACAAGTTATTGAAGAACGGTGAAGCACCGGTCGTTCTTCGGGTGACAATCAACGGGCAGCGGGATGAAATCCGTATCCAGCGCTCTATACCGGTGGAGTTATGGGACAATGCAAAGATGCGTAGCAAAGGAAAAGACCGAAGTTCGAGGGAACTGAACATGTACCTTGAGACACTGAGGGACAGAATATATGTCATTCACAGGAATTCCGTGTATGATGGGGAAAAACTGACTCCGAAGAAAATCCTGGATATTCTGTATGCCAGAGAAGGACGGCATCAGGTTCTGAAGGCCATGAAGGAATGTATAGACGGATGGGCGGCTTCTCCCGGGGATTTGCATCCTGCCACGCTGGCACGTTACAACAGATGCTGCGGATTGGTAGAGACCGTCATACGGGATGTTTACAATAAGGAGGACGTCGCATTCTCCGAACTGGACAGGAAGTTCATCACTGCATTTGAAAGGTATCTGAAGGAAACCCGTGGGATGGCCCGGAATACGGTGGCTAAATATCTGGAGTGTTTCCGTAAGGTTCTCAAGGTGGCCCGGCAGAAGGGCTGGATGGAGGATGGCAGGTGCCTGGAAGAACTGGGACAGTTGTGCGTAAAGGAGGAGACTTCCCCCTCTTTCCTGGACTGGGATGAACTGAGAACAGTGATAGAAACGGATATGCCGGCCGGACGTTTGGAACGGGTTAAGGATGTATTCGTCTTCTGTGCGCTCACCGGACTTTCCTATCAGGGGATAAGTACTCTTTGTCCGTCGCACTTGTTTAGGGATGACGAAGGAACACTGTGGATTTGCAGGACACGTGCTGAAGGAGCGGAGGTCGGAGACAGCTGTACAAGCCGTGTTCCTCTTCTTAAACCGGCAATGGTCCTGTTGGAGAAATACATAGGCTGGAATCCGATGAATCCGGAAGGTCCGTGTTTTCCTGTCCCGTCAGTTCAGAAAATGAATGAATACCTGAAAGAGGTAGCGGCGCGGTGTCGGATTTCCAAGCGTCTGACCACCCAGATGGCCCGCAATACGTTTGCTGCGACAGTCACCCTGGCCAACCGGATTCCCAAAGAACATGTCATGGAAATGCTCGGTTATTCTTCCGACTATATGTTGCGCCATTATATGCAGGCTCAGGAGAGGAATTCCTGAAAGGCATGAAGCGGACATATACAAAATATGATAAAAAGTGAAAGGCTATACTCCAACGAATGTGGTGGTATAGCCTTTCCCATAAACGGAACCGGATGTCAGAACGCTTCTTTCCGGTTCTTTTCCAGCAGTCGTACAATATCGCTTTCCCGGTATAGGATTTTTCCTCCTATCTGGTAATAAGGCAATATACCATTGCTTCTGTAGTCCAGCAGCGTACGCTTGCTCAGCTTGAGCTTTCCGGCCAGTTCCGTATCTGTCAGGTAGTTTTCTCCGTCCAATAAGTGCCGGTTATCCGCCGGCAAATGGTCTATGAGGTCTGATACCTTTTTCATCTCATCGAAGAAATGAAGCACTTCCTTGTCTGATCTGGTGATGATTGTTCCCATAAAATGTTCATTTGGTTTGAGACAAAGATATCTGCATTCCCATGCCGTTGCAAACCGTCGGAGCCTGTTGTCACCAGATGTCATCAAATGTCATCAGATTTCATCGTGCCGGATTCCGGTTTCCAGTTCTTCAGCTTGTTCTTTAATACCTTCATATCCTCCGTGACTTTCCTATACGTGATTCTGGCATAGGCTTTTGTGACCCTCAGATTGGTATGTCCGAGCATTTTGGAAAGCGTTTCTATCGGAAGCCCGTTTTCCAGACAGACAGTCACGGCGAACGTGTGCCGGGCCACATGAAATGTCACCCTTTTTCTGATATGGCAGATGTCGGCAAGCTCTTTAAGGTAAGCGTTGCTTTTCTGGTTCGAGATAGTCGGGAACAGGTATTCCGACTCACCTTTCCCGATGTAGAGGCTGACCATTTTCCTGGCCTGGGGAAGAAGTGGAATGAATGCAGGATGATTGGTTTTGGTCCTGTACAGATGGATATACATGCTTTTGTCAGAATCTGAAATGATTTGATCCTTTCTCAACCGACAGATGTCTGAGTAGGCGATGCCCGTGAAGCAGCTGAAGATGAATATGTCACGGATGGAAGCCAGCCTGGGAATATCCAGCCGCTTGCTCATTATCCTTATTATTTCCTGCCTGTTCAGGTATTGTTTCTGACTTTCCTCCTTCTTTATCCGGTAGGTTGAGAACGGATTGGTCAGAATAATTCCGCACCGGTATGCCCATAGAATTCCTTTTCTGACCATACTCATCATCTTGGCTGTCGTATTGATTGACAGCCTGCAGTCAGTTCTGAAGAAAAGTTCCAGTTCGTGTATCATCTGCCGGTCGAACTGTTCCAAGGCCATATCTTGTCTGCCCATTTTCTTGCAGAACTCTTCAAGACGTCTGTAGACCAGTTTATGCCTGTTGGAATGGGACATGCTGATTTGTCCGGCTTTTGCCAGCCTGTCCGCATCTTTCACCTGTTTGTCAAATACATCTAGAAGAGAAAGCGGGTTGGATCCTGTTGCCATGAAGCGTTGTTTCAGCATGCTTGCCGTAAGCTGTTTTCCTTCCAGTTGGGCCTGTCGGTAATGATGCTGCAATGTAGAACTTACTTTGTCCAGATATGCATTGATGTCGTGTGCTTTTGGATTCATGTCGGAAACACGTCTGTTCTGCTTGTCCCAATGCTCCTGCAGGATGGATATCTTCAGGCTTACATCTGCGGCCTTGTTGTTGACTATGATTCGGAGCATGATTGTTGACTTGCTGTCTTTTTGAAGCTTTCTACGCTTCAGATAGAAGTAGATGGAAAAACTATGTCTCATAAGAAATAAATATTAATTGTGTCCATATCACAAATGGGTGCATAGGACACGGATAAGACATAGATTATGGTTCTGAATGGAATGTAATATATTGATTATTAATAGATTTGAATAAAATGCTACAGGAGAAGAAAATAAAGTAAATGCGTGATTTTCAGATATTTGTTAAGGTCATAGGGAAAGGTTCTAATCCGCTTGGGGCCCGAACCCAGAGCCCCAATTTGCCTTGGAGTAATTGGGTGAAATGTAATGTGTTTATTATCAGATGTTTGTATCTGTATAGCTTGGTATTGCTTACAAAAATAGGTTCAGTTCTTGCATAAATCTGCTGGTGAACCTTGTAGGATATTAGTATTCAACCAGATACATCGGGATGCTAAGTGTGGATTCTTCAAATAGCCACCTCTTTCCATCAGCATCAGAGAAGAATTTGACGTTACGGAGGTAGTGTTTCTTGACTTGTCAGAACGAACAAGAAAAACCGGTTATTTCCGTTCCTTTTGGGAGGTCCGATATTCCGCAGTTTTGGCATGTCCGTTCACATAAGTACGGGCTTCTTTCCGGAACCTTTCACGTTCCGGTGTTCCGGGTTTGCCGAACTGAGAATCCATGAATTCGTCAATGTTTGTTAGACCGTTTTCTTTCAAAGTTTCTTTTTCTGCCTTCATATTCCAAAGATAGTTCTCTTGCTGGGAAATAACAAGTTTTATGGCGAAAAATTGTGAAAAATGGTGTGATCAGGAATTCGTACTATAAGGTAATATAGGTTGGAAAGTTTCTTTGGTAGATATACAGTATAGCCATTTTTTAAGACTATCAGCTATTTTTTGTGATTACGAGATAGGTTGTTTCAGGCATTATTTGGGGTGTTTCTGGAATTTGGAGTGATTCCCGCTACCTCATATTTGATGCAAGTCCAGTAACAAGATGGCATTCGCTAGATTCTATAGTAAGCTCAGAATGATTTGGGAATGCTGTGTAATTGATTTAGATTGATAAAGTTTCAATCATTTCCAGACTACAAGTAGGAACGCACAGCTCGTGCGCCGGAATACCGTATTGCATATACATAAGTTTTTAAATCATTTTCACATAATGAATCAAGGTATTCATACATGAATTAAAATGCCTCATTAATTGGTGAAGAAGCGGATTCACGAACCGTGCGTCCCTACATGAAGGCGTAATAAAAACAACATCACTCCAAATATCACAAGAGTTAAAGAAAAGTATAAAGTACCCGCTTATATTTCAAATTATTTCTATATCTTTGTATACAACAAAATCCATAAAGATCATAATTGGTAATATGTCGAGATATAAGTTCTTAAAGTTACCTCTAGCAGATTTAGGTAGAAGTTATGTCTTACCTAATATCTGCATAGTTGATACGCTGATTTTAAAGGATTTACCATGGTATGCATCAATAAGAAGCCTGTTATCGTAACCGTAATATACATTATAGACCCCACACTAAATAACAAAAATGATTTACAAAGAGATAATCAAGCAATGGAGTAATAAACAACAAAAATCAGAAGAAGGAAAAAAGAAAAAAGTCATACTGGTTGCCATTGCAAGAAAAGGTCCCCGATTATGCGAGCTTGAAAGCGACTGCATAAAAGATAAACTGAAATTTGATTATATCATTTCAGAGCATGCCATACCATTCTCACTATCTGATTTTAAAGACTCGCTTGTTGTTCTGACAGACGAGGCGGTCTATTTTGGCTCTACATTTCAAAGAATCCATACTGTGCTTAAAACGGGAATCACCCTGTCCTGTGAATCGTCAGAGACAGACAAAAGCTCCGATTCGTTGAAAGCGGCTCCTATAGCCATATCAGAAAAGGCTTCTTCAATACTCCATAAAAGTGTGGAATGGCTGGTTCCGGCTTCCACTATCAAGAAGGAAGAGATTCCGGAATACATCAATTCTTTGATAGAGGCTTTTTATACACTGGGAAAACCTTTCGATATAGAATTCCCAATCTTTTACGCTCACATGCCAGAACCGTGGAAATCGCTAAGTAACAAGGAAATAGCATCAAATCTGGAAAAAATCCTGGAAAATGTGGGACTGAATGAAGAGGCGGAACATCCGAAAACCTATCGGCTGCATCACACAACATCCAATTCAGAGTCTTATTATACCGTTACCAGGCTTATTACAAACCATATCTACGAGAATAACAAGACCATACACAGTGATTTCATCAAGATTAGAGTATTCTGGAACAAAGACAGAATAGCATTTACATTCTATGCACCACACATCATAGATGACAAATACCTGTCCAAAGATACGCCTCTGTTTAGAAATACCCCTTATCAGGAAATATGGACTTTGCTATGGGATGAGGCACACTGCGTAAAGGAACAAATTACAGAGGCCAGAAGTCGTGCCATAAAAGATAACGTGCACGACATAAACTACAACCTGGAAGAATATCTGTATCACACAAAACGCTCTCTACTGATTTGGGCGAACTACCTGTTCTCTTTCGATCTGGCCAAAAAGCTGATTCCTTCATTGAAAGAACGCCTCTATGCCAATGAACGGATATCGGCGGAAGATTTCTCACCAGACGATAAAGACATATGCTACCTTTCGGGCAAAGTTCTGCTTGAGAAAATCAGACTGCTACTGGATAAAGCGTTGTTTTCAGACAAGGAAACGGTGTTGCCGACAGTACCCATGGAAGATATCCAAATAGGAAACTATATTCCGGAAGCCTACAAGGATTATTATGACTTACAGAACATACAGGATCTACCGGAGTGCAAAAACATGTCGGAGCTGATTTCCACATTATTTTACAACATGCATAACCAGGTAGAACTTAAAGGCAGGGAAAACTGGAAAGAGAACCTAGGCAGACTGCGATTCGGCGAAACTTTCTCTTCAATCTACAACCGTGCCTTTATAAGAAATTTCAAGGACGACATCTATACCTCCATGCACAAAGCGATAGATTTCCGCATAGACAACGGAAGCATTGTGCCCAAATACATATGTAAAACAGACAATAACGGAACGGCTGTCTGGACCAGAGTGTTCAGATGCGGTGAGAATGAGGACCTCTACAGCCAACAGCTCATCAGGTTCATGACACGTGTGTTCCGTACGCTGTCAGAAATGTGTGACAGTAACCTGCTGTCGATACAGCAGATTTACGGACTTACATCGATGCTTCTACTGGACCCTCCGATGTCGATGAAAAGTATATTCAAGAATGAGTCACTGCCTTGGAACTTCGTATGCCAGTGGAAGGACTTCGGACCGGAAGTTTTCTTCATAAACGAACTGGACGACGACGCCAGGGAAGAGCATCTGCCCTCCAAACGAATGACAGATCTAGTAGATTTCTGTATCCGAAAAAAATTACTGAAGGAATCGGAAATTAACGGATTCTACACAGTCAGTCCTTACTTGCCTACAGCTACAGAAAAAAAATGGCAGGAACTGACGATGGCCAAAACGGCATACATCACAAATTTCCTGACCAGTGATATGGACGGGATTTCTATCCAAGATATGACAGAATGGTTGCTCTACTCGGAAAAAGTCATGGTAGAAGCACGCCAAAAGCTATTGGACTGGTGTTACAGATTCCCGGAACTGACTGACAAATTGAAAAAAGAATCGACTCCAATCAGTGAATTCAACGCTTTGAATCTGACATATCCATGGAAAGAAGTAGAAGTCATGGCCAAACTGGAGAAACTGGCTGACGCAAACCCAACAGACAACCTTAAGACATGGATACACACCCTGCAAGAGGTATGGACGGCACAAGTGGATTCAATCTTGGGTATCAAATTTTTCAAAGAAAACAGGGAAAGAGGAGACATGATGTATAACCTGCTGACATGTTGCCTTTATTACGACAGGACAGAATATAGAAAACATACGAACAGACTGGCTGAAGATTTGGATAGATACAGAAAACAAATCGGAGACCCTTTATGTAACGAACATTCGTTTAAAACTATTATAGAAAACAAGGATTACGATGCCTTGAAAAAAGCTTATAGGTCATTTATAGCAACCATAAGCAATGACATCCGAAAGGAAGAACAACTCTACAAAGAAGGTTTGTCAGAGGCAGCGACATCCTCAATTTAAAAACGGACCACTATGACAACAGATACGGACAATAAGGGGAAAGTCATCTGGTTATACAACCTGAATTTCCTGAAAAGTATAGACACTACAAACAATTCTTTCGGCGAAAGGATATACAAATGGCTGGAACAGAAAGTTACAAGCGGAAATCCAACCTTTTCGCGGTATAACTTCAATGAATTTCTGGAGCTCGCACTGAAAGAAAACATGACAGAACATGACAAGAGCGAAACACCTGAAGATGAAGTGCCCACAAATAAGGACATAGATAACAAACGTCCAACTTCATTATACATCAAAGATTTGGAAATCAGAAACTTCAGAAAGTTCTTGCATAAGGATTTCACATTCATGCTCAAGCCATACCAGTTGGGAACAGATTCTACGGTGAGAACCGACGAAATGCCACAAAGTCTGTTCCTGATAGGTGAAAACGGAGTCGGTAAGAGTTCCATCTATGATGCCATTGAATTTGTCATGACCGGACAAATCAGTGAGGGGAACTATCGGAAGAAAGATTTCGGTCAGGATGCGAAACAGGCAATCCTGAAACTTATCACTACCGACCAAACATTTACTAACGAAAAAGAGATAAAGAACTACTACAGGGGGAACAGTATGCTTGCCATTTTCTGTTCTGAAAATGATATTTTCCAGATAGGACAGAAACTGAATGAGGGAGACAATACAGAGCTGTTCGCCGGCATGATGGGATATAACGACATTATAGAAATCATGGAAGTTCTGACCTCACTGGCTAATGAAAATGCTACTGAAAAAACATCATTGTCCTATGAAAAAGAAAAAACAGACACAAAAATCAAGAAGCTGAAAGATGAAGGAAAGGAAGCACTGAAAGAGCTTATAAAGCAATATTCATACTACCATATAAAAAAAGCGAACCTGGAACTTGTGTCAATACACAGTCTTTACAAGCCATTACCAATTGCGTTGACAACCAAAAGACGTTCAAAACTCATCAAACAAATTGAGAACCTAAAGAAATTACACGAAAAATTCAAGGAATCCTATCTCAATTCAAGCCCACAAAACATTGCGACAGAAGCCCAATACAATGAGCTGGAACTTGCATTTAAGGAATTGGATATACTATTGGATGCTCCTTCCACTACTCCCAAAGGAAAAGTGGCCGATCCTACAAAGACTTCTTTTGATATAAATACAGCGCACAACATTCTACAAAAAATCAATGATACGATTCTGGAGTGCATGAGTAATGTACCGCTCATACAGGCAGCAAAGAACTACCTGAATAAAGATTCCGAGCTGAAACTGGAAGAAAAAAAGAAGATAGAACAGATAGGCGTAGAAAACAAACGTTCCAATATCAATAGTCTGAATAACTATATCGCGTTAATCAAGGAAAAAATTCATGAGACTGTAAGAAAAGAATATGAGCCATACAAAGGATTCATAACCAGCATCATGGAAAAATTCAAGCTTCCACAGGAAACATTCTCTCTCTCCATAGATTTCAGGGAAAACAATCTGGAGATAAAAGTCTGCAACAAAAATGAAAACAATATACTTTCACCGTCGGAATTTTATAACTCGTTCAGGTATAAGCTATTCTGCCTTTTACTTAAAATAGCCTGTGGACTGGCATACATGAAGAAAAGAGAGATACGAATTCCCGTAATTATGGATGATGTGTTTTATGGAAGTGACTTTTACAGCAGGACACATGTAAAACAATTCTTTGAAATACTGATAGAACAAATAAAAGAGCTACAGGAAAAAGGAAAGAACACGAAAAACATTGTACAATTCATCTGTTTCACTCATGATGAAGTGATTCTGAACGCCATCATGGATGTAATGTCAGCGCAAAATAAAGACTATATCAATCCTATCTTCGGCAGAATAATTGACGCGGAGTATGTAGCCAAAAAATCAACAGATATAAATGAAAGTGGAATATACATTCAATTCAATCACTATGGAAACAACAAAAAAGGAACAACCGGCAATGACGATAATAGAATCCAGCAGTAACAAACAATGGTGGATATGGGGATTCTCTGTCGTTTTTTGTGTGTCATCGCTTATCCTGTCATTAATTATTTATCGCTATGCCCTTCCCAAACATGATAATATACAATATTTTATCGACTCAAGGGATAATTTTTCCAAAAATCAGGAAAATATTCTGCATTATAACGACCTATCAAAAAGGGTAGAAAACATTGAAGACAGATACTCTACACTTGTGGCGGAAATAGGAATCTGGATTACATTCATGGCGGGAATCATACCCATAATTACATTAATCATCAGCTATGTGGTGCAAGACAAGGCCAATGAGAAATTCAAAACGACAAACAAACTGGTAGAAGGGACACGAAAGGATCTGGAATGCTTCAAAAACAAATTTGAAGAAGAATTTAAACTGAAAGAAAGATTCTACCATTCCTGTCTCGGACTACAAGCTATAAATATGCTCAGAAACGTTACGACTCCACTAATCAAATCGATGGTGTATAAAATGTTACTTGACATTTCAGAACTCAGGGCAATATCCCCTCAAAATTCATCATGGATCTCTAAATATAATGAGTTCCTGATGCTGCATAATACTTTACACTACATATTTCCCATATTGAAAGGTGAAGAAAATATTGTCATTAGTACCTATCAAATCCAGTCATTACAAGATAAGCTCTATCGTCTGATCATCCTGCAAGGAAAATTAATTGCCATATCATCCACCAAAAGCAAATCTGAAAAGGGTGAAAGTATGACAACGGAAGAGAAGAACATACAGGAAGAAACAAGTAATCTGATAGACCTGATATTCAAACAAATATCATTCTTGTCCAATATATTACAGGAAGAATCATGCGAGGATATGGGACTGAAATAATAAAATGATTTTCCGAAATTCAGTAAGCCAAAATTGGCGTATTGACTAGCATTGCTCTTTCCCATACCTTCGTGCTAAACTTAAAACTCGATAGATTATGTTTAGCGAAAAAGATTTTGAAAGACTGTGGTTTCTCTACAAAACCGAGGGTGAGCCCAAAGGAGTTTCCATCAACTCATTCTGCATTAGCAACAATATTCCATACACTGCATTCTATGACTGGTTCAAGAAGACACAGAAGAAGGTTGTACCTGTAGAAGTGGAAGGTATTCCTGAAGAGTTGCTCCAGGCAGGCAATGAAGTACAGGATGTTACTAAAGGCAAGCCCAAGTGTACATCTCCCCATAAAGGAAGCATCATGGTGACGATAAGAACCTGTGAGGGCTTGTGCATTCAGAAGAAAGGCTTAGACTATCAGGGGCTAAAAACACAGGTGGAGAAACTGGAGGGTTTATGCTGAGCATCAACGGTCTTCACAACTTCTACTACCTTCCTGAGCTTCATGATATGAGATGCAAGGCTCAGCGTATATGTGAGATAATCCGTGGTCGATACCACCGTGATCCATTGAATGGTGATGTTTACATGTTCATGTCTAAAGACCAGCGCAAGGTTCGTATGATACACTATGAGCGCAATGCCTACTGCCTTCATGAGAAGTCTTTCATTAAGGGCTATAAGTTCATGAAAATAGAGTGTAAGGACGATGTGACAGTATATAAAATAGACTGGAAAGACCTGGTCACAATACTTGAAACTTCGATAATAACGAGCATAAGGATTTAATGGTAAAACTCTGAAAATCAGCGACAAAAGTTCTCTAAATATTTGTATATCTCACTGAAAATGAGTATCTTTACATAAAATGTTAGAGAACATGGAACTGGAAGAACTCATAGAAAATACACTCAGACACAAGCATCTTGAAGAGATGATGGACAGACCCGAAAAGGAGCATACCCCCCTTAAAGGTATGGATAATGAGCAGATAAAGAGGTCCGCCATGTTCCTGTTTTAGGAGAACCAGAACAAGAGCAAGCAGTTTGATGAAATAATAGCACGACTTGATGAAATAGGAAAAGACCTGAAGGACGCCAACCGTAAGATTGCCTCCCTTACAGATGCCCTGCTCAAGGCAAACAGCAAGGCAGAGAAGGCGACCATTGAATACAAGCTCCGCGACAAGGAATACAAAAAGCTTGAGAAGAAGCATAATGCCCTTGTCGAGCGTCTTTCCATTATGAACGCCCAAACATACGCTTCATCCAAAAGTCTGAAGGGTATAGAACGCAAGAAAGTTTTGAAAGGAAAGCATGATGACAAGGGCGATTTTGACGGTACTCTCACTGCTCCGGCAAGTGAGGCTCCACAGTCAGGCTCTTCCGAATCATGCGGCACGCAGGATGCTCCGGCCGCTCCTATTTCCAAGGAAAGATCGTATAGAAAAGGAATGAAATATAATAAAGCTTGTGTAGGCACTCCGATTATACACAGGTCCGATTATACAATGCTTCCCGAGGGTTCTGTAGTGATATCGTCAAGCTACCGTAAAATAAGAAACATTGTGAGTCATATTGAGGAACATCACTTTGAGGTGCTTAAGGTAAAGCATGCCGACGGCAGGATTGAAAGCATGTTCCTTCCCATGAAAGATGATGCCCGGGCTGACATCTACAATGAGATAGTACCGGGTACAAGCATTACGGCAAACATGCTCTCGTATCTCATGTTCAACCGCTTCCAGATGTCAACACCTGCATACAGGGAGGTCAAGAACCGTCTGTCGGATATGGACTGGAACACTTCTGTCCAGAACCTGCTGAACTGGGCCGACAAAGGTGCCATGCAGCTTAACAAGCTGATCCCTGCCCTCAAGAAGATTGCCCTTCAGGACGGCGCGAACGTGAATGTGGACGAGACATGGCTTCGCTATCAAGCTTACAATAAAAAGCGTAAGACCTATATGTGGTGTCTGGTAAACAGAAAAGCGCATATAGTCATCTTCTTTTATGAGGATACAACGGAGGATGACGGTGCTCAAAAGCATGGAGGCAGGAACAGAAACGTGTTGAAGGAGTTCCTTGGTGATGCAAAAATCAAATCACTGCAGAGTGACGGTTACAACGTATATATGTATCTTGACAATGAGCCTATTGATATAGAGCATCTCTGCTGTCTGGCTCATGCAAGGACTAAGTTCAAGTATGCCTACGACCCAGGGAAGCCTGCAGGCAAGAATCTTCCTTAAGCTGATAGCAAGATTATACGGCATGGAAGATACTTACCGCCGGGAAAAACTTACTGCAGACGAGATTTACCGCAGAAGGAACAATAAGGAAACGATGGAAGTCATCGAGAAGATAAGGACAGAGCTTTATGATTTGCTTGCTAATCCTGATGAGAGACGAAGTGAACTTGTGAGCAAGGCCCTAAACTATCTGAAGAACTTTTGGAATCAGATCTTCGCCTACATAAATGACGGTGAATACTCCATAGACAATATGGCGCCGGAAAGAGCGATAAGACCAATCACTGTCCAACGAAAGAACAGCCTGTTCTTCGGAAGTCTGAAAGGAATACAGAACTCCGCAATCTATAATACCTTTATAGAAACCTGCAAACAGGCAGGAGTCTCCTTCAGGGATTACTTATGCAAGCTGCTCAGAGAATTAAAAAAGGGAAGAACGGATTACGAAAACCTTCTTCCCATGACAATATGCAAATAATAATCGTTAAATTTGTGGACTCTTTTTTTAGACGGGTGCCTGTTGGCACCCGTCTAAAAGGGGACCCCCTAAAATTGGAAACTTACCGAAATTCATCCTTTACTGACTGACGATAGCGCTGAATCGGTATCGTCATGACACTGCAAACAGCACCATATTTAGGGATATTAAGTAAATGTCCCTAAATAATTACCTTTCTTTTTTCTATTTTGAAGTAGGAATACAAAAATTTTTAATATCAACTCCACTAAGCGAATAGTATCCAGTTGAATATGGTTTAGCATTCTTGACAAGATAGCTCCAAAAAAGATCACTATCAAGAACGCTTTTCAAGACTTGCAACTTTTCAAGGTCATCGCTAACAAATGCAACGCCATTGTATAGCATCAGGTCTGCATCATCTTTCAAAACGCAATGAAGAGGCTTGTTTGCGAACTTCGGAAAGAATAATTTATATCTTGGCATTATGAGCGACTGAGTTCTACCATAGGCATACCATGTGGGATACTTATCTGTCTTGCCTTTGTCACGTGTAGCGAGTTGTTTGCGTTGGGATAAAAGATAAGTATAAGTATAAGGAAAAATGGTCTTCATGACTGACTCCTCAATAATTGTAGCTCGCCCTTCATTAATACAGTATGGGAAAATCAATTTCTCGATAATGCTTTCGAAAGAAACCTCCGAATTGAGTTTGTTGGAATTGATGACATTTCTACATATTGCTTTTTCTATAGGGTAGCGTCCATCTTTAGATTCCAAATAATAATAGTTATCGTCCTCTGCGACAGGTTTGAATATGTAAGTCTTGTTACTAAGTGTTGCTATACCGTGGCGAGACTGACAATATTTGCCAATAGGAATTCCTGTGGACTCCATTTGGCGTACTGCATCAAAATCATTGAGACTCCACCCTTTTTTGTTATCAAGTTGATCATATAAGATATTAGTATATTTGGGTGTTACGTTTAAATCTCCATTCTCATTAACGGCATAATGTAGTGTATTTGATGCTTGATTCTTTGTGAGGAAGAAAAGACATGTATATGTACTTTTCTTTTGAAAAATCTGATAACCACGAAAATCCAATATTGAAATATCATGAATTCCACGAGAAAAATAATTCCGTACAGCTCTACCATTGACTGAGCGGATAAAACTATTCATTGTGATGAAGCCCAACTTTCCACCATCATTAAGCATTTCCGTTGCTATTTGGAAAAAAGGAATATACAAATCTGGATGTCCAGACAGACAAACTTCATATTGCAACATCTTTTCCTTTATGATAGCATCTACATTGCGCGAACAAACGTATGGCGGATTGCCAACAATAACATCAAAATGCGTGTAAGTCTGATTCCATTCCGCTGTGTTAAAATCTAGTGTATCTGCTTGAAGAATATTGAAATCAAAGTCTAAATCCTCATTATAAAGCAAGGCTAAAAGTGAAAGCAGGATTTTTGTCCTTTCCACAGAATACTCTTGGACATCGATCCCATATATTGATTCTTGATAAATATCACAAAATGTCCTCCCTGTATTATTGCGTAGAAACAATGCAACATCCATTAAAAAACCACCACAACCACAAGCGATGTCTGCCACACGAACATGTTGCATTTGTTCATTTGGCATTGTATTTAAGCAAGTTTCAATGATCTTTTTTCTTACAGACCTAGGTGTATAAACGGCTCCTGTTACAATACGGTCAGCTGGCGAAACGACAAATTCAAAGAGACTAATCATGTCTTCTATTGTCATTGGTGTAGGATGGAAATGGCGAATCTTTGATATAAATTCCTGCAACAAGTCAAAATCTTTATCATCCTTGTCTATGAGCAATCCTTTTATAATATGATTATTCTCAATCTTCAGATCACTAAGCGACACAAAAGAAGACACGAACAGGCGATTAACTGTCCGTGTATCTGTGAGTTGTTTTCGTTTAAGATATGCGAAAATTTGAGAGTTCATTGATTAGTCAAATTTTGGTTTTCCTCTTAATTGTTCCTCTAGGTTGTGGTATAATCTATTCAGTTTTTCTTTGGCTCTTAGTTCCTCCAACGAATCAATGTTCACTTCATCTAATTCTTTAAGCATAATTTTAATTTCTTCTAACTTCCATCTCACTCTGTGAGCAGGATTTCCAAAATTAAGTGCAGACCACATCCAATCACCAAGATCAGTAATTGAGTGTATAGAGCCATCTGCCAGTCTCTCAAATTGTGCTGCGTAAGCATCATCGCAAGGGTCTATGAAACCTTGTTTCCCATCGTTATGTATATTCTCATCCCCCGTAGGCCACTTTGCGCGTTTGGAATTATTGCAAGATCGGCATGAATAAACCAAATTAGAATATTCTGTAGGAGATATGTTCACAAGGCTCTTTTTAGGGACAAAATGATCAACCTCATAATAAGTATCCCTAAAGAACTCATGATCCCCACAATAACCGCAGCGTTGATGAAAATCTTCGCGTAGCAATGGCTTATATTCGTTATGAGTCTTATATACTGGTACTGATTCTCGACGAGCAGGGGTTATTTTTCTGAAATCTGACATAGTTTACTTCTTGTGTAAATCAACAATACTTTGGGCGACTTTCAACAATTCCTCTAATGTCTCATTTGATTTGCTTGTAATCAAATCAGCATGAACGCTATTATCCAAATCCAACTCTGACAAGTAAAGTTCAGCCTCAAACCTTGCGACCGACTCTTCATTTGTCAAGTTCTCTCCTTTGGAAACTTTATCTTGAAGATGTTTAATTATATTTTCAGCCGAAGCCTTACGACTATTGTAATTATTTACATTTGCCGTAATAATACTCTTTAGCTTTTCGTACTGATTTGCATCAGTAAATAATTCTTTACCACGGATTATTTGGGCTTCTTTACACTCTATTAATGCATTACTCTCAAATGATGTTATAATGAACATTGGTAGATGTTTGTTGTGACGATGAAGTACATGTATCACATCATCGCCAGTATATGATACTACCCCTGTATTATTCAAGCGATAATCAATTAATACAGCTTGTGCATCGAATTCGCATATCTCCCGCCAAATATCTTCTATATTTTGAGGCATAGATTGTGGAATGTGAAGCTGAAAGTCGTTCTTCAGTACAGAATGAGCTTGTGACTGCCAGCCCTCATCTTCATCTAAATAGACTAATCTGATTTTATCGTTCATAATTATTTGATCTTAAATATTGTTCTTATTCCAAAGCCTTTCTCAACAGGCAGTAATGCAATCATTGCATCCGGATATTTGCTGATAATGCCTTTCGCGATAAACAATCCCATGCCAGTGCCAATCTTATTGTTCTGATTATCCACTATAGATGTCTCGAAAGCATTAAAAATAACATCTGGGGTATTTTTATATTCTTGAGAAAGTCCGATACCATTATCAACAAAATCTATTACAGCATATCCATGGTCATTGCTCACACGTACTGAAATCGTTTTATTCTCTTCCTTTGAAGTGAGGAATGCAGATATGGAATTTGTTACAAAATTATTGAATATACTATCCAAATCCATTTCGAATCCTTTTAGGAACGTACCATCCATGTTTATTAATTGGAGATCAATATGTATCAATTTTCTTAATAGGATAGGCTTCCATGACTCAATAAACAAAGTAAAGTAATTCGACAAATCAATATCTACCCAATCCCTTTTACTTCGACGTATTGAGTTTAAAGAATAAAGGAGCCAATTATAAAGTTTCTCGTCTTCTGCTTTCATGTTTCTTAACTCCTGATATGGATTGTCGAAACGCATTCCTTCAAACTGTTTTTCTGGTAGATATTGCAGAAGAATATTCTTAAGCAACTCGTTTCTCGGTAAAAGACGAAGCATTACGCTTCGGAGTTCATGGGTAAATGTAGCAGAAGATATTCCCATACTCGCCAGTCCACGAAGCATTGAAAGTTCAGCCTCCTTGTCACTGAGTTCTGTCTCCAAAGACTTATAATCAGCAGCAAGAATCTTTAAATCTTCTGCTTCTTTCGACAAATTCTCATCTTTAGACTCAAGAGCCTTATTGGCAATCTCCTTTGCTTGTGCTGTCTGTGGATGTTCTTCTTTGTACAGTTCCGACAGATTGTACATGATGGTATTACGATCAAGCTCGAAAGCCGAGATTATCTGCAACAACAGATTTTTAAACAAAGCGAAAACCGCATTTTCTTGAATACCCTCTCGACTTGATTTATCCTCGAAAGCCGCATTTGTCAATCTTGAAATCTTGACGACACCAGCAATCTGATTGGGACGGATTCTATAACCGCCCATTTTCTGACCGGCACCACCAGGACTCTTTGCCTGTCTGCGACCTAAACCCAACCAATCATCCCCGTTCTCTCCGTACGGACGGACACGGAATTCATCGCGATAGATACGCACACCGCCAAACCTGTCAAGCCAATGAGTACGGGCTGATTCATCAAATAAATTGTATGGATATTTTTGATTCCCATCCTTGTCTCGATCATCCTTTAACGTATTTTTTAGAAAGAAGAATGTAAATCCAAATTTCCCGACCTGCTCTAGCAGATTAGCATCAACCTTTTCGTTTATTTGAATAGTTTGAGTGATTTCTCTTTTTTGAAAATCCTCTAAACGAAATGGTTCTACTTTCATTGCATCTCGCAGAAATACTTTGCTGTAAAATGTTTCAAGTTTAGAAAAGTTCAATTCATTTCTCTCAATCTTTATCTGTATTTCACGACCTCCTTCATACTGAGCAGAAATTTTATAGTCATAATCCTCATACTCCATCGGATTAACCTTTCCACTCCACTGCAAATCATGCATCTTGTACAGATACAATTCAAAAGATGATTGTAACTCTGCGGGGATGAGCATCTCAAGGTTCTTCAACAATCCATTCAGAGCATCGTCATTCCAATCGTCATTCAGATGGGATATACAAAGGATTGTTCCGTGAAAATTTCCAGAAACTAATTTGTCATATATTGGCAATCTGTTAATGCCATATTCATTAAGTTTACTTGCCAAATAGTCAATAGTAATTTCTTCTAAGTTTGCTTCTACATCCGAAAGCACACGTGCTTTATCAAACTTTTTCCAATCAACATTCCACACATAACCTTTGCCAAACTCGTTACTAGCAAAAGACAACATCTCTGCAGAAGTCCCTAATCTGTTCAAAGCAAATCGACCAATACCTTTTGCCCCACTTTTAACACGCTTTTTATTTGAAGAACGGGCATTGAGAAGCTTATCATCCGTGCCAATTGTCATCCAATGCTTGATGATAATTTCATCTGTCATTCCTGAACCATTATCAATTATGAACAGTTTGGATTTTACATTATCTTCTCGGATATCTGCCACTACTACACAAGTATCCGCATCCGCGTCATAAGCATTCTTTACCAGCTCTATAATAGCTCCTTCAGCATTGGCAAAGTTCTCCATACCAATAAGATGCGCTGTTCTTGCTGATATCGCAAATGGAATTTTCATTGTCGTACGTTAAATAAACTTGAAAAGATATCTCTCAATCCACAATAAGTTCGCTTAATTTCACGTCAAGCAGAGTCGCAATCTGGTTCATGGTCTGCAAATCTGGTTGTGACTTTTGAGAGCACCATTTGCTCACTGTACAAGTTGACTTACCTAATTTTTCCGCAAGCCATTTGCTTGTCAGGTGTTTCTCCACTAAGACAACCTTAATTCTATTCAAGTCTTTATTCATAGCTGTAAATCTAATAAATTAAACTATCACGCAAATTTAATGAAATATTTTTTATTCCTCAAAGCGTTGCTATATTAAACTCAATTTATTTGATTCAAGTTTCGCAAGTAAAAAAGTATAGCTTTTAGTTCTGTATTTCGCAGAA
>ERZ894203.392-NODE-392-length-38605-cov-14.540804_pt1 | contig 38605 bp, 56 predicted proteins | sample MGYA00380286_ERZ894203 | MGnify/ENA primary metagenome ERZ894203 (study PRJEB32331, sample SAMN06328484) | human gut metagenome | biome: human gut microbiome; feature: stool | host: Homo sapiens | collected 2014-02-06 ... | reverse complement strand
CTATTTTGTAGGCCGGTTCAGCAATGTCTTCAACAAAAAGAATGCCGCCTTCGACTTTCGGAAAGTATTTAGTTCCGAGCATCGAACACAAGACGGTCAGATTTCCTCCCCATAGCAGTCCTGATGTTTGAAGGTCCGGGAACGGCGTCGGAAAAAAGAGTTTGTATTCCTCTGCCGCTAATAGTTCAAAGAAAGTTTGAATGGTGTAAGGGTCGCACTTGAGATCGCCGAGCACGGAAGCCGTCGGCGCCTGCAGGCTCTTTCCGCCGGTGAGCGCCAAATAAGCCGTAGTGAAAAAAGTAATATCGGAAAAACCGGCAACCCAAGTTCCATTAGATTTGATTTTGTTGAAATCAAGGTTCGGTAGGAGCCGGGAAAAACCGTAACCGCCCCGAGCGCACAAAACAAGTTCGGTGTCGCTGCAGGCCTGCTGAAAATCATTCAAACGAGCGGAGTCGCTGGAACCGCCGAAACGGCCGAAGCTGGTGTAAACATCTTCTCCAATCGTTACGTCCCAACCTCTTTCTCCGAATAGTTCGGCCGCCCTCTCGACGGATTTGAAATGAATGACATTACCGGAAGGGGCGTTAATACCGACTTTATCCATTTGTTTTACCACGGCTCTTTCTTAATTCGACAAAAAAACTTTGGAGTATCCGGAGACAATCTTCCTCCAGTACTCCTGCTGTCACATCAGTGTGATGATTGACTCTTCTCTCGTCAAATAGTTTAAACACACTTTCGACGGCTCCCGCTTTTTGGTCTTTGGCCCCGTAAACCAATCGGGTAAGTCTGGCACCGATAATCGCGCCGGAGCACATCGGGCACGGTTCAAGCGTCACATAGATCGCGCAGTTATCGAGTCGATAGTTTTTAATATTTTGAGAAGCATTCCTAAGGGCAATGATTTCAGCGTGTCCGCTCGGATCATGACCGGCAACCACCAAGTTATGACCTCTGCCGATGATTCTGCCTTCTTTATCGACAACAACTGCGCCGACCGGAACTTCTCCGGCCTGATGAGCCTTTTCTGCCTCGGCGAGGGCTTCGCGCATGAAGTATTCATCACGTGACCGATCGATTCTTGAAAGTCGAACTTCTTCTTCTCGACTTAAAGCCTGCTGTTTTCTTTTTTGCCGAATTTCTTCTCGAAAGACCTCGACCGCCGAAGTTAACTCCGAGAGCGAAAATTTGTTGACATGCTCACTGGGTGGGGAGACCGAAGCATCCAAAAGATTTTGGGCTGAATCGGTTATCCAGCTACCGGCTTCGACTAAAAATTTTTTTGCATCTTCTTCGTCCGGATCAAGCGGATCACGGGCCGTTGCCCTAAACGCATCTACAACTGTACGGAGATGTTCGGGAGATTTTGAAAGAGAAGCAAGAGAAGAGCCTCGCCGAATAGACAATTTCACAAATTTCGAAATTAGATCCGTCTGCTGAGGCATCTTGTCATAGAAAATTAATTAAGACGCGGCTGTTTCCAATTAATATCGGTGCTTTGGTTTGCCACGCCTTCCTTGAGCTCACACTCAAGGCCTTCTTCGTCGCTGGTTAATTGACCAAATTTCTTTAATCGTTCTAAAGCATCCAGCATTGTTCTTGCGCCGTGTTCTCCGACATAAATATCCATATCGTCGCAGCCGTACTGATTTTCTTCCATGGCAGCCAGCGCAGAAGATGCTGCCTCATATCTCTTAGTTAACTGGCGGAAATCCTCTTCGAGAAAAACCATCAGTTCTAATACGGCAATATAAGGCGTGCCGGAAAGCTCCGGATGCCTGACAAAAACCGTAAAGACTTCAGTCAGCATTTCATCAACTTCTCTTCTGGTGCTAAAGAGCTCATCGATATGATTCTCGGCGACTTCCATAAAATCGTCTAAGTTACTGTAGTCTTCCGGCTGAGGCGTGTGCCGCTCATACGATTGTATTCTTCCGTTCGCCATCGCGTGAACCTTATGGCCTTCTTCTATCATCTTTGCCAGGTCAGGCGTGGTTTTAAATTGCTTTATTCCGATCTTTTTCATGGCCAAAGTATAACTGAGTTGCCCGCCTAGCATGTTAACGCGCAGACCTCAAAAACGAGGGTAAAGCCGTGCGAATCGAGTAATTTAAATTCTTTTCCTGCAGTTCTTGTTTCGAAATTATTCTTTTATCGAACCATGAGTAGAAACAACTTTTTGATGAAACCATGGCAAAAAACTCATGGCCCTAAGAATTACGGTCCGTCGGAACCATGAAGAAATAACTTGAAAAATCCCCGTCCCGCAAATAGAGCTATCTTGAAGCATCAATCTTTAAAATTTCTAACCTATTGAAAATTAGTACAAAAAAGGGCGCCCTCAAGGCACCCTGATGCTTTTATAAGCGAATTAAAATGCTACCTGATCACTCCCACTCGATTGTTGAAATAAGGGTATAACCAATTGATTTATCTAAAATTGAATTTTATGGCCAAAAGTCGAAACCATGATCGAAACCATCAAGTAATAGGATTCATGGTTTCGCGGGCTGTCGCGCTGTACCACTATCGGTGGTTTTCCTCGCAGAATTTAATAGCGCTTTCAGCTCGGTCGAGTAGCTCCTTACCTTCTGCTGCCAATCTGAGACATCGATTGTAACGCCTATCGGCGTCGGTCTTTGCGGCTCGTTCAATTTCGGACAGTTGCTGGCGCATCCATTCAGCATCATCGCGAGAACGAGATTCAGCGACACGCAGGTCAGCCAGCGCCAGGGCGTCACTTTTATGTTTCGTTTGGGCGTCGGCCAGTTTGCCACGCAGTTGAATAATTTCGGAGCGCGCATTTTTCAGTTCCTCAGAATCGTGTCCGTCCTGGACGCCGACCCAGTACGCAAAAAGAAGGGCGACCGCAGCCGCCCCAAATTTAATTAAGTTGATCAGATTCATTTAGCCATTCCAGCGTCGGTAAGGACCGAAGTCCACATGAACGAAGTTTTTATAAAAACCAACTCCTCCAGGACATTCTTTATTAGCAATGATCTTTAGTCGCCCCAGTTCGTGCTCGAAGTCTTTTCCGTACCGCGGACGAATATCGGCCGCCATCCCCTGAACGTGGTAGGAATTTTTGACACCTCCCACGGCCGCATTGTGCTCGGGCGAACGATAGCCTGAATTAATATAGATAGCCTTTCCGAATTTTTCACGGAGCATTTCTAGCAGATCATAAAGACCCTGCTGTACTACCAGCGGGAATGGGCTCGGCCTCCCATCTTTGGATGCAAACTCTTTAGGCTGAAAATGCTCACTCATTTTTCGCTCCTAATGGTAACTTCGATTTGATTTTGTTCTTTTGTTCTTCTTTAACGAGCTCGAGCATGTCTCGGATTCTTTGAGGGATAATCGATCCGAACCCAGCTTTTTCAACGTTCTCGAGAATTGAGATCAACTCATTCAACGAGAGGGCACCGATAGCCCAAGCCCCGATCCACGGTTCTTGCAAAATTTGGTCTATCCCATGAAAACCGATGGCTACTAACAGAATTACAAATTTTCTGATAAGACCCTTTAATCCCACTCTGCTCGACCAGGTTCCCGTCCTGGCCGCGGCGATCATACCTGTCAAATAATCAGCCACGACAAAAGCAAAAAGCCAGTAAAAAAGCACCTTATGCTCACCCATGAGGGTGCTGACCAAACCGGTAAATCCTCCTGCGATCATCAATGCCGCATTTTTAAGCACTCCAGGATCGAGACTGCCTAATTTTTCTAATAGTTGATTCCACATAGGTCAACTCCTACGCACGCAGAACCTTGTACTCAGGCTCCTCCGGCCAGACGACATTGTCCGGGAATCCTTCTTGTGAAGGTACGTCTCGCAGTGCTTGCCGGTATGCCTTGATTTTGGCGAGATCAGCGTCGGAGATCGGATAATCCCCGGAAACCAGGAAATCAGTTTGTGAGATAAGGTAGTCGCGCTTAGAACGAACCTCCTGCTCTTTTTGTTTGCGGATTTCTTCGGGTGTCGGATCGGGGAGACGTTCTGTTACCCAGTAGCCCTCAACCAGCTCCTGTGTATATTTAGAGCCGTCGGTCAAAAATTCGTTGCGCAGATCGTTCATTTTCTTCCAGAACGGGACGGTCTGGTCGTGTTTGATTTTTCCGAACGCAATGAGCTCATCGGCATTTTTCGGTAACGCTACGTACTCCCATGCTTCACCGTTCCAATGGGCCCAATAGCCCTCCCGTTTTTCCGGCTCTACAGAGGTAGAACTATTTGGAGTGATATAGACATCATGGCCAGCGATTTTGGATTCAAGCGGATCGCGAGACGCGGTAATGACCGAATGAAAATAGCCGTCGTTATCAAAGCGATAAAATTTAGGAGCTGTTGTCATGCTTACCTCAAAGGAAATTCAGGCCTTACGGCCTCGGGAAAGGCGCTATCAAATTACCGACCAGGCTGGACTAGCGCTCAGGGTGCAGCGATCGGGTGTTAAAAGTTGGGTTCTACGCGTGCCGCAGAACGGCCGCGTTATCGACATCACTCTCGGCCATTGGCCCGAGATTCCTTTAATGCAGGCGCGCGCCCTAGCGCGCAGGAAAAAACGGGAGCTTGAGCTCGAGCCCTCAGGTTCTTACACACTGAGGGATGCATTCAAATTTTGGTGCTCGAAAAAGAAAGGACGGATCTCGAGTTACCGGGACGAAAAATTACGCCTGGAGAAGTATGTGGTCTCAAAGCTCGGCTCACGGCAACTCGATTCAATAACTCCTCCGGTACTGATTAAGCTCCTGGAGCCTGTCGAGACTGCGGGCAAACTTTCAACCGTCAAGCGCCTTTTGATGCGTGTCCGGGAAATTTTTGATTTGGCCGTTAATGCCGGATTCCTCCAGGCGAATCCGCTCTCCAAAATTACAAAGGTTTTTCCGGTCCCCGAGGTGCGTCACATGCCCGCACCCGACTGGAAAGAGCTCCCAATAGTAATTAGCCAGGTCGAGCACCTAGCCCCGCCTAAGTACAAAATCCTGTTTTTATTCTCCTTAGCAACTTTGCTCCGTCCGGGCGAAGTTGTTTCGGTTCGGCTGGACTGGATCACCGAGGAGGCAATCACGATCCCCGGCGAGTTTATGAAAATGAAAAGGACGCATAGGGTCCCTCTCACTCCTTACTTAATCGCATTGATCCAGGAGGCCAAGGAGATCCGGAAAAATAAACGAAGCCCCTATCTCTTTCCAGCAACAAACAAAAATCGGCACATATCCGGACAAGCCTTAGCCAAGTGGCTGCACGATAAACCCGAATTTAGAAACAGGCTGGTGGCCCACGGCCTTCGCTCCATTGGCCGAGGCTGGTTTGCCGACAATGAAGTACCTTTTGAGGTGGCGGAGGCGGCATTAGCACACCTGGTTGGCTCCCAGGTCGTTCGCGCGTATCAACGAGGCGATTATTTCGCGCCTCGTCAAAAAATTATGCTTAGCTGGCACGCCTATATTCAGAGTTGTGCTCAATGTGCTCAGGTTTTAAGCCAAAAGCCCGATTCTACGGGCTCCTCGGACTAAAAAATCGTCATTTTTATGCTGTGCCAGGCACAGCCGGAAAGTCGAGCTCCGCCGATATTTCACGGGGCTCGCCGAAGGCTCCGGAAAATTCCCGAATATTTCGGGTAGAGTCAACGGGTTACGCCGAATGGACACTCTCGGACTTGACTATGGCGTTTTGCATTGGAATAGACTTACAAACGAAAAAGCATCTTTACAAATAATGTCTGATAGCAACTACGCTGCCGACATCGAATTTAACGCGGGGAATGGTAATGCTATCTACGGCGCCTCGGATACAGTTAGGCCGAATGCTCTCATGGGTTATTGGCTAATCCGCTTTTAACCGAATATAAAGGGTAGTGGCTACTGGACGCGAGGAACGGGAGCAGAGGCAACAACTCAAGTTTCTTCGGGCGGAGCAATTTCGATCACCACTGTCGGTGTTACTCAGTCTGCTCCTTATTTACAGCATCCCTTAGCGGGGGACATGAACTTCGATTTGAACGCCAACAGATACAGCACGCTCTATAAAGATTCGATTCAAACCGTTCAACCTGCTGGACTGTACGGTTTGTACTTAGTGCGAGCGTATCAGGCATAAGGATCGAACAGAGGCAGGTTGGTTTGTTCCGGACGCGCCATAAACGGCAGAGTTTCTAGAGGCATCAAACGCCCAAGCAAGCGATCCGCTTGTATTACTTTCGTACATTGCGCGGTCATATTTTCTAGGGCCTACTCTTGAAATAAACATTGCCCCAGTCAGATCATGGAAACCGTACTGAGATATGTCGAATTGATCGTCAAACCCTCGACCACTGCTCAAGATATTCGGTCTTTCCGAATATCAAAAGTGTTGTGGCGGGTTTGAGAACTTTCAACGGTGATTCAGTTTCTGGCCCTGCTCTGTACTGGGCGCGTCTTGCAGGACAAAATATGGCTACAGTGAACGGCACGAGCAGTAGCCCAACAGACTTGCACCTTGACGCCTCGAAGTCCTCATCTTTGTATCAGGACACTATTAGCGAGGTAAGAGTAAACGCTTTATTTGGAATGTCACTGATACGCGCGTATCAGTGAAAGACCGTAAAGGCCAGCGGGTTGAACTGTCTCAGAGGCACCATACAAGGCATTTGATTTTTGACTGTTCAGACTCAACGTGATTGCGGAAAACTGATTTGATTGAGTTCCTAATCCAACGCCTGAGACGTACACGACAGACGGACTGAATACGCCTGAAATATTTTCGCAAAGTAGCGCTCCGCCATAAATATCCGAAACGACGCCGATGGTATTCGGTAACCCAGCTGCTATATAGCAGCCGATTTCCTCAAGCGTTGCCGCTGCTTCGAATACACGGTGCGCCATGTCCGGAATTCCGAACTGATTGGCCAATGTGCTCGAAGTATTGAATTTTGTGCCGTAAACCGCATAAAGCTGATCGTATGTAGTTTGCGACAAATTGCCGCCGTTATTGGTCGCCACGTATCCGTCGATCTCTACGTGAACTGGGAACGTCAGGATGCAGCCGATCGGCGTGGCACGATAGGACATTTGAACAATCGCACGATAAAACTGATCTGCCAGACGCTCTCCATCCGCGACATAAACGTCCTCGCTTAAGGTTCGCTCGATAAATTTTGCGATCGCATAGCCTGCCTGGGCGCCCTGCGCAAAGACGCGATTCATTTCGCTGGATTTCGCGATACCAGAAACAAAGCCGGTAAGACGTTTTGCCGCATCTACCCATTCAGCGTAGGGAATCAAATTGGCATTACTTTTGTCTGCGAAAGGAAGGAATTCATTGATAGTGGTAGCCATATCACACCCAATAAAAAAGCCCCGCATTCGCGAGGCTGATGAGATAAATGAATGTTTAGTTTTCAAACGGGAAGAAGTGACCCGAATCGAAGCCCTTGATCGAGGCTGTTTCATAGTCAAAGCCGAAGTAAGGCACGTTGTCGACAATCTGCATGCCGACGCCTGCCGCCACGATGTCGACTAAGCGACGGCTTATGAGCTCCCAAACGATGGGCGGCGTCTCTGCTTTCGTGAGATTGATCACCACGTGCATATTCTGCTGATCCTGGAAATCAAACAACTTTGCCGGGACACCGAAATATCCGAGAGCGGTATTTAAAAACTCGGGGACCGATTCGTTTTTGCCGTCGAATTTATTCGCGAGGATTTTCGTTTTAATCACTGCGCGATAAGTTTCGTCGTCAAGCGTCACCATGCCGTCGGACGGGTCAAACTGGCCCTTCCATACGCCTTGATCGAATCCGACGCCATCGACATCGTCTAGGGCAAAATAGACGCCGACCAACTTCATAGGCAGGCGCCTGGAGATTCCAACACGCACGCCGACCGCATCCAGTTGAACGCCTACAGCAGTGTCAACGTCAAAATGCTTATAAAAAACCGCCAAACGTTTTCTTGCTTCGTTCAGCGGTTCGGTCAGCTCATAAATAAATTGCTGGTATCGCGGCTGGTCAAAATGCGCCCCGGCGATTAGCTCGGTATAACGATTTGCATCGCTCATGTCTGCACCTCCACCGTCACGTTTTCCGGAGCACATGAAACCGCCTCATTCCACGCAATTGCGAGACTGGCAGCAGTTTGTGCCGTGGCCGAGCGGCCGAGTGTGATGGCCTCGACGCTAAAGCGCTCGTCCACGATCCCTGCATCGGTTTTTACCGCGCTGGCAAGAACTCGGGCGATATTCACCGATTCGCCGATATCCAAAGAATTGATATAGGCAACAATGCGGGCCTTAATTTCGTCCTCGGCGCCGGAAAGATAATCTGCAGCGGGCGAAATCGTGAGCCTGCAATACGCTGGCACGACCGTCGGACGCGAGAACTTAATCGTATTAGGGAAGCCGTAGGTGTCCAGATAGTTGTACGACGTGGAGCCATAAGTTCCGACGCCTTCGCCCTTCTTTAGGAAAATCGTTTTTGCAATATCGGCCACTTCCCCGCCGTCAACAATCATCGCAATCGAATGCCCGGGGACACCTTCCGCTGTAGGAGTATCGCCATCGTTTTTAATGCCGCTAACACGTCGCACGCCGACCGTGGTCAGCAGACTGCCGATAATGCCTTCCCACAGAGAAACGCTGGGGAGCGCTGTCGATTTTGACTGCTGCACTCGAAGCTCGAGGTCGGTTTGCACCGGCGCCCCGGGTTCAGCCGCGATAATATTTTCAACGGTTTGCCAGCCGAGCGTCGGCGTTCCGATACGGTTGACAGTACCCGCAGGCGCTCGGATGTCGCCTTCTTCTGCAGCAATTGCAGTTACCGTTATTTCCCCGGCAGGCGGCACGACGACGTCTGTAGGCAAATTCCACTTGTTCTCTGCCTCATCCAGGGCCACGCCGTCGACGATATGCGTTCCTGCCTGGCCAACGATTCGGAGATCAACCTGAGAATGTGATGCGGCCTGGCGCGTGATACCGTTCACTTTGACCGCCGAATCCAGCGCCACGCCCTTAGCTGTCGTCGGGTTGTATGCGTTATAAACCGCGATCGCCTGCGCATTCACGTCAGAAATAGCAGCCGCCACAATGCCGACCATCTGGCCGTCCTGAGTGTCCGCGTCAAGGTTGATGTCATCGCCGAAAATATTCCTCATTCGGCCCTTTAGATACTCGTAAATTTCTTCATAGGACGGAGCTGAGATACCTGTCTCAGTAACCGAAAAAACCGGATCATCAATCATGTAATTTCTCCGTTAATGCTCGCCGGACCGTAGTCAGTGCTGAGCTTGACCTGTACGGTCAGGCGCCGGGTATTCGGGTCAAGCACGGCCTCAAACTCATCAATTTGCTGAACGCCCGGAGTTTCCAAAATTCTGCTTTTGATTACGAGGTCAGCCGCGCTTTGCTTGCCTAGGATCTGTTGCAGATAGGGCGTGCCCTCGTCCGTGTCGATAAACCACTGACCTTGCCAGAGCGCCAGACGTGTCCGGACATTTTGAGCGACGCCCTCGGGCGTATTGACCAGATAATCGTTTGCATTGTGGCCGAAGCAAATATCGCCGTCGGCCGTTGTTCGCCTTACTCTCATTTAGGCCCTCCCGTATTGCTCGAGCCGCTGGAAACGCCGGAATGAACGTGCGACTTGAGACTGATGCCCGCGGCAGTAACGTCTGCGTCTGTTTCCACACCTCCTGCCATCTTCGCGGCCGATCCTGCGGTATTGGTCAGCGGCCCTTCTAACTGGATCGCCGGGGCCTTAATGCTGGCGCCAGCTGAGGCCTCAACCGTAAAATTTTTACACTTCACGGAAAAATCTCCGGACGTCTCGCACGTAACGTTATGGCTGCCTGGGTTGAGCTCAATGAAGGCCGCGCCGTCATCACTGCGCAACTGCACAGCACTGGTGCTCACGCCACTGATCTTTTGAGCCTGGGACCACGGCCCTGGAATAACAAAACCGTCCGATAAGTCGTGCATCCTGGCTTCCGGAGGCGGTTGAATGCCTCCTAGCTGCCACCAGTAATCAATTCCCCGGGAGGCGAATACGACCAGGCACTCGTCCCCGGCTTTTATCGGGAACGTGAGGGAGCAACCGCCGCCGTGGGGAAACACGACAGGGCAGTCTAAAAGGAGCGGCATATTTACGAGCTGGATCGAGCCATCCTCCTGCGTGACGCGCCCTTTGATCGCCGGCTGAACTTCGCAGGTCAGCGCGCCCGCATCAAACTTCTGAATGATTCCCGGGAGCGCGGTCCATACCTGTGTCAGCCGGGAATTTGTAGCCTTCTCAGAGAATCGATTCGGGTCAAAAATTGTTGCGGTTGAATCCATAGCGCCCTCAGTTCGATGTGTACGTGAAAACAGATGGAGCAATAGGCCTGCTGGCTGAATTAACGCCCACGACGATCAAATTTGTGTACCAATCCTCCCCGCGCGTGTCGCCCACGTGCTCGCGAGATATCACCTGATAAACACCATCGGCCGACAAAAATGCGTCCGTTACTGCCTGATTTTTCGTAACTGCGTCCTCCGACACCGTCGTGTCGTAGTTGTTTCGCTGTACCGAGGCGTTATCGATTTGAATCTTGGCGCCGATCTCCAGGTTCGGATTAAGGAGCGCCTGGACGTCCAGGCCATCCTCGTCAAGCGTGGGGCGCCCGATTAGCCCGGTGTCAGCATTAAGGACGATCACCTTCTCGTTCGGGTCATACGTCGGTGTTTTAGGAATGGCGACAAGGCCATCAACGCCATAGCCCCAATCAAAATTATTTGTATCGGCGATACCGTTCATGGCGTCGGTAGCCATCCGAAACATGACTTTTCCGCGCGGAAGCCTAGAATTCATGAATTGAATTTTTGGGATCTGCTTACTATCGACGCCCTTTTCTTTCATGGCCGCGACGACCTTGTCAAAGATCTCGCGCTGAGAGGCACCTTTGGCAACCGAGACATTCACCACTGCATATTGCCTCGCCCTGTCGCCTGTGGCGGCTACCAGGCGCATGAATGTTTCCGTTTCGCTCTCACGGCCGACAGATTTCCACCACAAATCACCTTGGAAAATGATGCCGTGATGGTTCTGATAGCCCGCCTCAATAATGACGCGCATGCCCTGATTCTCGATGACGTTCGTGCCGATGCCGAGGCGGTTTACTGTTTCCTGGGAGACGTTGTAAACCGTTATCTCAGCAGTGCAGGGCTTGCCGATGACCGCCTGAGAGATTCGGAATTTGCATCGAAATTCGCTCAGGTCGATCGCCTGCTGATTGTCCTTGTCGACCGCCACAACGAGACGAAAATATCTCAGCCACTGGCGATTTTTGTCGGTTTCGCTCATTCGTCACTCCAAAAAAGACTCAGCGTTTGGCCCATGTCCGAGTAGGTTGGCTCGTAATTTTTAGCTTGCTTCGGCAACTCGCACCAGAGCGCCCCGCCCATACGCTTGTAGCCAAACTGTGCCAGCAGGTTGACACCTGTCACCAGCGGGAGGCCCTGGAGCGCGTCCGAGCCGTCTGTCCGGACCATATCCAGAAACCAGCCTCCACAATCCGCGTCCCTGTAAATCAGCTTCATGCGGTAGTTATATTCGCCGAGCCGGATGGAAAAGCTCTGGGCGCCGGTACTCAAAGGAATTTGATAAATACTCATGGCCGATTCCCCGCTGTAGTTAATACTGGTTGCGAGGTGCCGCGCTGATTAACAGAGGCCGTCCGCTGAGGATTCTTTTGCTGAGCCTCCTGCAGCGTGGCCTCTTTTGTCCGGGCGAATCGGATTTCCTCGAACGTGATGTCGACCACTAAGGAGCTTTCCGTGTCGACCGTCGACGTTGTTTTCAACTTCGTGATGATGACCGCCGGATATTGCTTCTTGCCCGTTGAAAGCGAAAAAGGTTCCCGCTTGGCCTGGAGCTCAAGAAGTTTTTCATAGACGTCTTTCGTCGTGGTCAGGCCCTTAAAGATCGAAAAATCCAGGATCGAATTTAAGAGCCTGGAGGAATCGGACCAGCCGAACTGGCAGTTAATTACCGTCGGCATTTGATAGGCATGATCCGAAACATTGGCGCCGGTATCAACCGGATGGCGTGTAACCACAACCTCGTTTTCGTGCTCCTCGCTAACCACGACGTCCGGAATAATTCCGGCAAATTCTCGTTTTCGGCCTAGAAGCAAGGCCTCCAGGCTGTAGGGTAAAGAAGGCATCTTTCCTCCTTAGCTGAGGTTGCGCTGGCCGTATCGATTCTGGGCTAGCAGGGTCTCATGCGCCACGGCCTGGCCGACAGCGCGCGGATTATCCGCACCGTTGATCGTGATGTTTTGGTTCACAACAACGTTGCCCCGGGAAGGAATTTTGTCCCTTTCATTGACGACCTTAGACCGCCACTGTGACTGTGCGGCGGCGAGCACCTCTTTATCAAAAGAGGCTCCCTCAAAGTATTGAGAGGCGCCCCGGAAATTCTCATGCTCCGTGATCGACTGCATAAGCGCCTTGAGTACTCTCGGGTCACTTAGATCGAGGCGTGAAAGAGCGCCGACATCCGAGCCCAGGCGTTTGCTCATGTTGGCGGTCACCGACTGGATATAAGCGCCTGTAGGGTTATTGTCCGAGGGAGGCGCATACTTGGAAATAATGGATGCGACGTTATCCAGCCCGGCATTCGCATAACCTTTTAGCTGCCTGCCTAGGGCGCCCCAGCCCTCTTCCGGCGTGCGATAAATCGCAAAAGCACCGTCATTTGGCTGATTGCGTACCGGACGAATATTGCCCGGGTTGTTATTGCGCAGGCCTCTGCTCATTTTCCCCGGCGCCGGAGGCGGTTCTATCTGCGCGGGTTTCGCAGGTTGTGCCGCAGCTTTTTTAGCGGCTCGATATCTCGCCAGCTCCTCCTCGAAGCCTTTTTTATCGAAATCGTCCACGATGCTCACGCCCTCCTCGGCCTCATCGTCCAACACAGATTTTTGTTTGGTGTACTTTTTGCGCAGGAACGCCTGCGCCTGCTCATCATCCATGAGATGGCGCTTATAGCGCTCGGCGTCTTGAAATTCGTCCGCTTTAAAAAAAAAGTTTTTAAGGTAGTCGCCGAAGCCGTGAGACTGATCCCAAATGTTTTTTTCTGTCTGGATCCAGGCGGGCAATTCCTGCGAGAGTGTTTTATTGAATTTTTCGGCAACCTTATCCAAACCGAGGCTATCAGTCAAAGTACCAAAAGCGGCCTGACTGCCCATGGATATGATTTCCCAGGTGCGGGAGAACTCATTAGCCAGTCGATGTACAGAATCAGCCGACTTATCGACCATGTCAGCCAGTTCTCCCTGCTGCTCATTAGTTTTCTTGAGCTCGGCAGGAAAGTCCTTTTTCATGAGGGAGGCATACGCACCATCCAAGCCTAAAACCGATGCCTCTGCACGCCCTACCGCATCACCTGTTTTTTTCCATCGCTCTATAAGGTCGAGCACAATATCGCTGTACTCTCTCAACTTTCCCGTTTTATCTCGCACATCGACGCCTGTGAGATTTTTGGTGTAGTCCGCCATACCGGGAATAAACGTTAATTTATCGGCAAAAGTCTTAAGACTATTCGTTGCCTCGTCCACATTGCCGCCGACCTTGGCCACGGCTGAAGCGACATTATTCAAACCTCGGACAGAGCCGCCGATTTGGTTCGTGAGGTTATAGAACCGATTGGTTTCCTGGGTACTCTTGGCGAATGCAGCAGAGAACGCAGTGCCCATGGCGGCGCCTCGCAGAGCGATTTCCTTCATGCGCTTTCCGGCATAGTCGATTGAGGCTTGAAACTTGGCTTGCTCGTCTTTATCGACCACAAAGCCTAGGCGAACGAGAAAACCGGCGAGAACGCTACTCATGGCTGCGCTCCTTCTCTAAAACAAATTCGTTGTATTTTTGGTTGTCGATATAAACGTTCATTAGCAGAATGTCCTCCAGTGTCAGACCGTCGCCCTTCAGGTCGAGATAGCTGATCATTCCGTGGTAGACGGGGCGCATCAGAAAATCCAGGCCGTCGGGGAGACTTCTGAACGGGCTCGGTTCCTGCTGAGTGTTTTCGACGCTATGAGCGAACGTTAAAGATTCAAAGCGTCGATAAAAGGGCGAAGCTCACGCTGTACGACAGCGCTCACTAATATGCATGTGGTTGTGAAATCGATATCATCGAACGCCAGCGTGCCGCCTGAATACACACGTGTCCAGGTTTTTCCGTCCTCAGAGCGACGCTCCACCACGCTCAGCGCGGTGCGCACGCAATAGTCGAAATCCGCATCCGGCATGGCCGCAATGCGATCCAGGAGCGGCTGGCAGACAGCGAGCAACGTTCCGAACTCGGTCAGTTTGTCGCTCAATGTCGCTTTGGATTCGGGCATAGATTTTCCGTAAGCCGTCCACATACCATAGAGCACATTGTTAAACGCCGTGGGCATTAGCGGCCCGAGCCGCTTTTGGAGCTTCATAGCTTCAAAAAGGTCGAGCCGCCCGACGAGATACTCATGCCCCTGCAATTTAAATTTTTGAGGTACGAGTTTGTCCATTAGTAAGTCCCGCTAAGAGTGTCGATTTTGCCGCAGTCAAAGCCCCATTCAAGAACGGGCTGGCCGTCCTCCGCGAATGTCTGACTTGGCAGCCCTTGGAATGCGACGCTTCTGGCCACAATCGTGTCCGTATTACCTTTGTTAAGGACGGTAATGACGTTATTTCCCCAGGCGCTAGAGCTCAAACTTTGGGCGTTAAACATAGCCTTCAGCTTGGCGTTCACGGGGGATGTATAAAGAAGCCGAATCGTAAGTTTTCCACTTTTATCTGCCCTCAAAGAATGCATGACCTCGCCATCTGCGCCCGGCGTCATATTGTTCCGGGGCTGATTGAACTCGACGGAAATACCTTCTTTAGAGGCCGCAGAACCGTAGCCCAAGTCAATCACGCCGGTCGGCCCTGCGAATGTCGCAGTGACATCCATAAAGGAATAAGTTGCCATATTCGTGTCTCCTATCGATTGATCGTAAGCGTGGCGTCAATAAAGTGAACTGCGCCGCGCAGTTTGATAGCAACTTTGATCGGGGGTGCTTTGCGAGCTTCTCGGTCACTCTGTGCCTGTTCTTCCAACGGCTGGATGTAGACGTAATACCCGGACGTCAGCGTATCGCCCTTCTGGAGAGATCCGAAAGAATCGCCATTCCACACACCCGGCGCGATAAGACCGTTTCGGACACCAGCATCAAGCGATTTGTTGATAGTCGCCAAAATTGCAGTCATGCCCGCTTCGTCCTGGCCAATCTTTGTCGTAGTCGTATAGAGCAGATTCCAAAGATCGGTTTCCACTCGGTTCTGCTGCCAGTCAAGGCCATGGGTCTCGTCAATGAACCAGCCCCCTGACATAACGCCTTCCTTGTAGATGGAAGTGTCATTCTGGAAGGCGGCAAAAACGTTGACGTTTTTGTTTCTCAGGGCAAGCGACTGAGAAGTTCTCAGGTTCTCGGCAACAACGCCCGGGAGCTGTTTGAATTTCAGAGTGATCGTGGTATTCGATCCCTCGAAGTTAATCGTGCTCATGCGTCCGAGGACGGAGACGCCGGCCGTATCGCTGGTACTTGAGAATGTACAGATCGTGCGGTTATAGCCCAGCGCCTTGAGCTTAGAGCCCAGCGAGGTGCTATTTGTAGAATCCATTTCGCCCGTATTCTGCGACGTCCAGGACACAATGCGAGAGGGTCGTGCGGCGTTGATGAGCGCAGAGACCTCAAGGGCATCCGCGTCCGTCCAGTCGGTTCCGCACACATAAAGGCCGTACCAGTTGGTGTAATCCAGGCAGGCCGTCACCGCGTCAACTAGATCCTCTGCTGCCGCACCGTTGACCTTAGTCGTACCTGCGTCCAGGCCCATGACCTTAGACAACTCGGTAGAAGAAACGTTTGCGACGGAAGAATTCACGCCCGTGGTGGCGGATTTGATAATGAATCTCGTACCGTCAAATACGCAGGCGCCTTTCGATGCCAGCGCAGTCGTGATCTGAGTTGCAACGCCATTCAAATTGCTTTGCGCGCTCAGATCAACGCTGGAAACCGAGACAGAAGAACCGTCGATTTCAACGGTGAAAGATCCGGAAGTGATTTTTTCGAAGTCAGCGATCTGCTGCTGAGAGATTGCCAGCATACGACCGCGCAAAAGTCCGGCTGTAGCTGTTTTAGCCCATCGGCCGACAACCAGCTGAGACGGCTGGGGAGACTGGCCGAAAAACGTGACCGCGGCCTGATATTCAGGCGCATCGGTTCCGAAATCGGCGGCAATTCCCTCGACGCCCGAATACGTGCGCAGGCGCTCGTCGGTGTCGATGACATCGCTGGTGCCGAGCACTAACATGGCTCCAAAATTGCGCAGTGCAGCCGCGACCGGAGACATCTCGATCGTGACGTTTACAACCTCGGAGACCGGTAATGTAGGAGCAACGCTCATAATTTACCTCGTTCTGTATAAAAGTCGACATCGGCACCGACAATGGTGCGAACGCCGTAAGTTCTGGAAACCTTCCGGGCAACGTGGAAGGTCATGTCGTATCGATCGACCCACGTCTCACAAACGAGATCCGGCAGGCGCATGGCCTGCGAATCGACCGCTTTTAACGTGAGCCCTGACTGTCGCAGCAGTGAGCGGTTCTGGCCGATCTGCGCCGCATCTCTGAATCTCTGGGCGAGGAATAGAGCTCGGGGGCCGTAAAAACTCAGCACGAACTCATAATCCTCATGCACTACGGAGGTCTGATCTCCTGATAATGGCAGCGACGGATCACCTTTTCGCCCGTCGAGATAGGCAGGCGTGGTATCGAGACTTTTGAGCGCCAGGGCGCACCAGTCGGTTTTAAGCGCCGGCTGGGTACCGGGCTTAGGACGCCAGGAGGCACGGACTAGATCGAGCCGCAAGCCGATAAGTTCAGAGATCCACTGGCGCAGCGGGTCCATCAGCCCTGTCTCATTGTCCGAACTCGTCGGACGCAATGCTCCGGGCGTCCGGCTATCAGTAACTGCCATCACTCACCTCCGCAGGCCAACAAGTCAACCTCAAAAAGCCCTTCCCAAACTGCGAGTAATCCGCGCAGTCTTTGACGACAAAGCGCTTACCGCGCCACTCGACCTCATCGTTTCCTGAGCCGCCGAAACCCGCGGGCATATCGGCAATCATGAAGCGCACTAAGATCGTGCCCTCGCGCCGGAGCGCCTCCGGCAATCTCGAGATGGTCTTTGTATCGGCCGTGATGACGGCCATGACCTCAGTGCTTTCGCCTTCGGTCCAGGTGGGATTTCCGAACTTGTCCAGGCCCTCAACAAAATGGATCAGCTTGCAGGGCGAAGTGAACAAAGGAGATCGGATTACACGTTCAACGTCTAAAGTCGCCATCATTCCTCCACCACAACGCCGTCAATGGCGTCGCGTAACTGCCCCGTGTTAATCAAGGGCCGAATGCCCACGCCTTCCCTCTCGTTCTCGCGGGTGCCCTTGGTAAGACGCGAGCGGTTACGATTGGCAATGGTCCTAGGCTTGAGCGGTTCGAAGTCGGCGGTTTGCATGTAGCTTTTGACCGCTGAGGCCGAGCGGATCGCCAGGCGCTCGAGTGCCTGACCACACTTTTTCTCATCGCCCTTGAGTGCGCAGTCCATGGCGCCCTTGAGACCGTCGACAATCATTTCCCGATTCGCCTCCAGGCCCGGAACTAAGAACGGTCGCGGCGGAATATTGTTCGCCGGAGAGCCGTTCTCATGCACAAAGCCCAAAAGGTAATTGCTCGGGGCGCCGTCGTTTCGCGTATCGCCCTTAGAGCCGGCGGCGATGCCGACATAGACAGCAGTTTTCGCCAGGCGCTGCAGTGCCTGGTTCAACTCGCCGTCATGCCGCACCATGGAAACAGAGATCGTCTTTTTCATATCTGTCTGGCTCCTGCTCCGAACAATTGAATCAGCTGCCACAACTCTCGGCCGTAGGCAGTGAGATTCCATGAGCCGGCGCCCTCCTCCGAGGAGGATGAGGTGTCGTAACTCACAGACGCCCCGTCTACAGACATCGAGGCGACTTGAGCCAGTGCGGAGGTGTCTCCGCCGTTACCGCCGTCTGCAGCAGACCCTTGGAGCTTCAGGTAGTGAGCCGTATAAAGGCCCATGACGTGCGCCCGGATCTCGGGATCCGGCCAGGTTTCTTCCGAAAAAAATTTAGCGGCTAAAGCTAAACGCGCTTTAACCGCCACGTCCGGATAACTGTCTGAATCGATCTCCGGAAATAACTTGCGAAATTCCTCAAGCGTCAGAGGCTGGTTCAACATTTTCAGCCTCCTTCACAGATGTGGTCTTTTTCGCATTTTTCTTTGGCGCCGGTTTTTCCTTCACTACCGGCTCAGCCTTTTCCTCGGCCGGTTCCTCAGCCTCAACCAGCTTTTCTTTCGCCGGCGGCGTGATGTCGATATACGTAGCGAGGTGTGCTTGCAGATACGGGTGAGCCGCGACTGCGTCCTCAACCTCGTAGGACTGCGCGGGCTTAAATTCGAACTGCTGAGAGCCCATATTCAGAACCAGCGGGCAACGAACTGTAATTCGTTTCATAAAACCTCCTTAACCTGCGGATACTGCTGCCAGGTCGGCGTAGTAAACCATTTCCGGACGCACGAACTCGACGCCGCCGAGAGCTGCAAAGTACGGAACTGCCTGCTCGAAATTGCGGTACTGAACCGGTAGAGAGGCAATCGGAACCAGCGGGAAGCGGACCACGTCCACTGCTTTTGTGTAGGCCACAATACGCGGCGTAGAGAACAAGGTCGTGTCGGCCAGCCAACGCACAGGGCGAATGGTCAGCGTACCGCCGTTTGCCACCGAGAGGTTATTAGCCTCAACGTAGCGCAGCAGGTTCATTTCGGTATTGGTCAGCTGTGTGCTCACCAGTTTGCCGAAAATTGCTGGGGGAACCAAAAGGTTCTTCGGAATGCGGTTGTACTGCGTTGCCTTCCAGGCCTTTTCCAGGATGTTATTGAAGTAGCCGATAACGGTCTTCACATCGGTAGAATCCGTCCAGGTGCCGACATTTTCATGTGTTACCTGGTCGGAATTGAGCAGGCCCTTGACGCCCACTTCATCATCGCCGACATAGACCTGAGTGTCGATATCGAGCTGGTGCTTCATGCGCATAGCAGAGTGTTTCTGCGCGTCGATCGGGCGACCTGCCTGCATCGCTTTCTGCAGCTCGAAAATCGTGTAAGCGACTTCCATGCCCCAGAGTGTCAGCGGTGTGGCAACCTTTTTCAGAGAAACAGAAACGCGGGCAGGCGTGGAATCCGGGCCCTTAATGAAGGACTTTTTACCCGCGCCTGTGCCGCCGAATCCGCCCATATATTCGGACTGAATGAAAGAAGAAACCTCATCGGCGATCGTGACATCATCGCGCAGGTCGATATCCCTGCCATATGTGAAATCTGCGATCGGTTCATAAACACGAGCATCCAGGCGCTCAAGCTCACCGACCAGGAATGCGCCGGTAGCAGAAATTGTTTCAGCGTCAGTAAAACGTCTTGGCATTTTTTGCTCCTATTAGATATTGAATGCGATTTCGGCCAGGCCCGCGTCATCCTTGGCGCCCATAAACACGCAGTTAGGAATTGCAGTTGCGCCCTCGGCCTTAGTGGCCGTAACGCCCTTGTTTGCGGCGTCTAGATAGACAGCTCCGCCCGGCTCCGGTGTACCTGCAGCACGCACAGCAACGTAACCTCGGCGCAGGATGCAAACGAAGGCGTCTTTCGGCCAAACCTTTCCATCCGGCCCAACCTGGCGATAATCGCGAACTGCGATGCCGTAGACCTTGGAGGCATCAGAGGCCGGAGTTGCTTTGCCGGTTGTGGTCAGAGAAACCAGAACGCCGTCGTCGGCGACCGGAGTTGTTGTGTCGTTCTGTTTGACCTCGGTGGTGTAGTCAAACATGCCGCGAGTGATATCGCCGGCAGAACCTCTGGGCATAGATGTGCCAATGAACTGAGACATTATTTAGCTCCCCAAAAATCATTAAGTTTTTTCTGGACGTATGCGATCGAATTGACGGAATCCTCAGCGCTGTCGCCGTAGCGTGTACCGCTGGCCTTCGGATTCTTTCCGGACTTGGACATAGCGACCGCGGCCTTGAAGGCGATATCCAGCGCCTTGCCGTCGAGCTCAGAGGAATCTCCGAACTGTTTGACGCCGGCGCCTTTCAGCGCCGTGCGCATAACGCGCTCGATCTGATTGCGTGTGAATTTGCCGCCCTTGGCGTCGCCCACAGGCTTTTTCATTCCCGGGCAAAGTGCCTCAGCGTCTCCGATGATGGCCTGAGCGTCCGGATCATCGATCAGATCATTGTCATCATTCTGGTCAGCACCAGCGTCCGGCGCCGGGGGCGTATCTGCGTCACCCACAGGTCTCTGAGTTTGAGCCTTGGCAATAGCTGCCACTGCGGCCTCGAGTTTGGCAAGGCGCTCCTCAAGTGTCGGCGTGGGCGCCGGTGTCGGGGCAGGAGCGGGCGTCGCGTCGGGTGCGTCGCCGTCCTGCACCTGGAGCTTGTCCACTTCCTCGTTAAATGCATCCTCGTTTCCGTCGCGGAACAATTTCCGCAGGCGGGTCTTTAAGCTAGTTGTCATGCTTCCGTCTCCAATTTTGCAGCCCGAGCATCGGGCTGATACCACTAGAGCAACGTGGTTTCCCACGATGCCAATTTGCTCAATCCCCTGGGGTGTTTCCTGCGTATCCGCGTCATACCCGCATGAGACTTCCTTCAAATCCCCGCTCTCGACTGCCTCGATCGCTTTTCGATCCGTCAAAAGCAAATCGGCGAGAAGAAAGTCAGATTTGTCACCTTCTCCCCGCCGAACGTTCTGGGTCGTACCGACTGCGATCTCCCGCCAGTTATCCGGATCTGCGAATCTCGCGTGACCGATAACAACGGGCTTGGCCTCAAACGAGGCAATCGTTTCGGGATTAAAAATTTGTTCTTCCGGCCGCAATACATGCACCGAACTGCCTGTTAGGCTTGGCAGGCCGACCTCAGCCGCTGAATATTCAAACGATCCGACGCGGCTAATCGGAACGTCTCGACATAACAAATAGCCCTCCGGAGTTTTTTCCTTCAGAGGGCTGATTTTTTCCGTGGTCAAGAAGCGACCGTCTCGAAATTTCCTTCTCATTTGTCCTTCTCAAAAAAGAGTGGAGAGGGCCAACAGCGGCAGTTAAAGACGCATCCGGGGTGGCTGCGAATAGGCGTGCCGCCTGCGCCCACATCGCAGATCGGAGGATCGCTCCAGGCATGCACCGTCTTATCCAGCTCGCGATGCCTCGGTCGTACCGCGTTATCGCCGACGGTGTGCCACACGTAATGGGTCGAGCCCACGGCTTGGGCCCTGGCTTGCGTGAAGTTGGATCGCGCGCGGGCGGTCTCGGTTCTAGCAATGCAAATCGCTCGGGATTCCGTAACGCCGCCCAGCTCGTTTTTGATGCGCTGGGCGATATCGGCATAGCGCTGGCCGTCCGATAGCCCGCTAGCGGCCCATTCCTGAGCCCTCTTGGCGGCCTCCATGGGCAAAGAGCGGATCAGTGCGACCTGCTCCTCGCGCAGACGATTGAAAATCGGCCCGGCGGCCGCGTCTTTGAGTTTGCGGCGAGTTTCCCGGCTGATCTTTTGGCCAATCCTGAGCCAAGTGTCGTAGTCAGCCGAGGCCGCGCGACGCAGCATGATGTCGGCCACCGAGCGGGCCCATTCGTCGAGCCGCACCGAATAATCAAATAGGCTTAGCTGGAGCTGGCTCGGGTCGCTTCCCTCCCATTCCAGTGCTATCTGCGCGATCTGTTTGGCCACTGCCTTGAGCCGCTTGCGATACCAGCGGTCCAAAGCCGCCGTTTTGGCCTGCTCCCGGAATTTGTTCTGCTGCTGCATTTAATCCTCCTGTCCCTGGCGGCATGAGCTCGTTTTCTTGCTTCTCGGCCTCGTCGATGTCCTCCTCGGTGATCGAGGAGAAAAGGCCGATGGTCGGGCTGAGCTTTTTGAGCTCCTTCATTGCGTTCGGCAGCGAGATTGATTCGCTCTGTATCGCCTGCACAATCGCACCGACCATGGCCGTCGCATAAGCCCCTTTCTGCTCGTTGGTCATCTGCCACAACGGGCGGAAATCGAAATTGAAGTCTTTGTCCGGAGCTTGTCCGGTCACGCTCATATAGATGACGTTTAGGATTTTCTTTAAGCCCGGGCGCAGCATCTTTTCCTGCTGCTGTTTCGTATTGTCGTAATAGAGCCGAATGTCACTTTCGCCTGTGGAATTGAATCCGACTGGCGATTGACCGAACAAGCGCACCAACGGGATACCCGTGGCGCCGGAAATCTGCTGAGCAAATTGCAGAAGGACTTCCGGCAGGCCCGTGAACGTATAAGTCATCGTCTGAAAATCGTCCTCGATGTCGCCGAGCGTCATGCCCTCAATCGACTGGAACAATCTCGTATGCTCCATCTGCGTCATAAATCCCTTTTTGGCGACGTCGTTCGTCAGGATGGAACGCAGGCCCTTAACCTTGTAGTAGCGCAGGTAGCACTTATTGACGAGCTGAGCCGCGCCTTCGGTTGCCATATCAAACATCTCGATTCGATTGAATAGCGGCTCCAGCACGCTCGCGCCCCAGCCGCGATAAGCCTGGCGCAGGTAGTACGGCAGACGACGCCCTTCAAACCGGATACAGCGCGAATAATGAATTTTCCCGCCGGGAATATCGATATTGCTCTGCTCGGCAAAAACCTGGTAATACCTGGGCTTGCCAAAGTTAGGCCCGAGCTCCTGGACGACTTCAGTAGACGGGTTGACCTGCCAGCAGTCAAGAACGAGCAGGCCTTTGAAGGCGCCTTGTTTGATCGGCCCGAGCGGCGTACCCATGTCGTCCCCATCAATGAGAAGGACGGCCAGCGAACCTCCGTAGAGGCGAGCCCACTTCAAAGCGTCGCACAGGCTATCCCAAACTCGAAATTCGTCGAGCGCGATATCGATCGAGGAGGCGACCTCCGGATCATCGCACTGGAGCTCCACGCCCTCGCGCGTCATGTCGTCGGCCACCACGTCAACCGCGAGCCCGCACATCCATGAGCCCTGATAAGCCCATTCCAACTCGTTGCGCTGAAATGATTTGAACTCAGGGATGTAGCGATTACCGTTGAGCGTCGTGCTCGTATTTAAGCCCATGCGCAAGAGCGGGTTCTGAAACCCGTCGGCGAACTGCTTGCTGCCGCCGCGCTTTGTCCGGGAAAGTTTTTTATTTACCTTCATGCTTAACCTCTGCCCAGGCGGATAAACTCATCGAGCCCCGTTTGCGTGATATAGCCGTCGAGGCTGTATCGAATGGCATCGATGCCGTGGTTATATTTGTCGACAATGATCGGGAGGACCTCGTTCGTTTTCGGGTCCACCTTGTAGCTGTAGAGCTTGAATTCCTCGGCCGTATGCCGGCAGCGCGGATGGATGACGATTTTGTCGAACGATTTCAGATAAGCGATACCGTCCTCAATCGAGCCCTGCCACTTCTCTGCGGCCGAGATATTGAAGCCCTTTCGCTTAGCCAAATAGCTGATTGTTTCCGGACGCGAGCAGTCGGCCTTGATCGGCCAGCTCCTGGAGAGTGGGACCGAATCGTACAGCGCAGGGAGCTCATCTAGCTCCACGCCATGGCCGAAGGCCTCATATTCGACATACAGACGATTGTCGTACATGAACGATCGCACCAGTGTGCTCGGGTCGTTCGCAAAGCCGAAGTCAGCGCCGAAAAATAATCTGTCGGCCTTCTGCCAAAGATCGTCCGGAAAACTCTCGACCGTGAATCGCCCGCGGAAAATCTGCGCGTCGCTGATTGTCCGGGGAAATCCTTCCCACACATGCAGGTAGTTCTCGTAGTCATTTTTGCGATCCCATTCCATCTGGCGCCGGAGCGCTTCCGGAAAGTATGGGTTCTCATCAAAATTGACTTTCCGAACATAGGCACCGGGAGGCGGCGCATCGGTCAGGAATAATTTGGTCGTCGGATCGTCCGCCAGGAGCGGGTTAAACGAGACCCATATTTCGGAGCCCGCTTTTCGGATGGTCGGTATCAGTGTCTCCCAGGAAACTTGGGAAATGCTTTGAGCTTCCTCGCAGTTATGAACTAAGACATCCCCGGCAAAGTAATTATGGTTTCCTTCGACCTCGAGATTAAAGACAAAATTTCCGCTTTCACTCTCTCTGTTTCCGTTAATACTTCCTTGTTCCTGAATCTCAATACGCTCCACCCTTTGCTCTTCAAGAAAGCATCTTTGCGAGCGTCCTCCGCCCGTGCGGCTGCTCCTTTGTGACTTCCCCCGTCTACCTCGATCGCAATGCCATACCAGATATTCGCAATGTCCACCTTGTAATTCGTTGGCACGTCGGGCGCGCTTATTTCCGTAGGAATTACCAGCTCGGGCCACCAGCCGCGCCCGAGCCAAGAGAGAAGAAGTTTTTGTCCCTTTGTTAATCCGCGACCGTTTCCTCCCAATACGCGAGGATGAGTTCCGCTTTTTTTCAGCGATTGAATCGTTTTTTCCCGTATTTCCGGATCGTACATGGGGTTGTTCTTCTTCATTCGCTCCGAAAGAAGTTTGCGAACACAATCCCGGCAATATATCCCGCCTTGTTTTACGTACTTCTGCCGCCTTCCGTGCGTATTCATTGCGATCATTTCGCCGCATCCTCCAAGGCACGGAACAAAATCGGGAATATCCAGTTTTGCAGGCATAAACGATATCTCCAGGAACAATTTCAGAAACAGGTATATAGCCCTTTCCTTTTACAAAGAAAGGATGCTCTTTAGTTGATATTATATGGTTCGGCGAACCAACAAGTGATAATGCATAAAGTTTCTTGGGCGCTGGATTTTTCATTACCTTGACGACCCGGCGATACTCTAGGCATTGCGTGTCGTGGTTAAAAGAGCGGACATAATCCCCGGGCTTTATAACTTCTATCGGCCTCCCATCGACCATAGTCCCGGCAACAAAGCACCAACAAATATCGATGCCTTCGATCGACTTTACCGACTGCACTTGTCTCTGCTGCAGGCCCTTAAAAAAGAACCGAGAGCCGTTTATATGCCTGATCTCAGTCTCTAGGAACTCGAAGCGGTGGCTCAGCCCTAGGCGCTCGGCCGTGTCTTTGAGCAGCTGATATGACGAATCGGCAATCGAATTTTGAAACTCACGGGAGCACAGTACACGCAGCCGGGAAAGATTCGACATGACTACCAAGGCCTCAGCGATTGCCCATGACTTTCCGGAGCCACGGCCGCCGTAAAACACTTTAAATCTGTGCGGGCTCCACAGCTCGGAAAAAGGATCGTTCATTTTTTACCTTTAGCGACTTCTCTGATTTTCTCGTAGACGCTGGCCAGGCCCTCGCCTCCGGCACCGTTCGTATCCAGTTGGATCTTTGCGCCTTTGCGCCTGGCGACAACTTTCAGCCGGACTTCTGCCCGGAGCCTGCGATGTGCCACTGCGTCGCCTTTCTTGACTGTGCTCGACGCCCCGTGTTTCTCGCTGAACGAATCAATCGTCTCAGATGCTTCTTCCATCGTGTCGGAAATGTCGACTGCCTCGTCCTCCAGGACCTGATCTCCGAAATCTCTCGCGCGCGCGAAGTCTACGGCAAAGTCGTTCCGGTCGACGGTCCACTGATAAACGGTAGAAGGCGGGATTTGCATATCCCGGCAAATAGAAGTCAGGGTCTCGCCACTGGCGAGCCGCCTTAAGATCTCTTTGGCCTTGGCAGGCGTGTACTTGGTTTGGCGCCCCTGCTTACGCTTCGGGACTTCGCATTCGTCCATGGCTGCCTCCTTATTTGATAAGGCTGTAGGAGAATGCCAACATCAAAATAAACAAAGAGACGAGGATCCCCCAGCGGAAACAAAAGGCCCAAATAGGATACTTTTGGAATATCTCCATAACCAGCTTCCTACAGTGCTTTGATATAATTTCCATATCGACCTACTACTTTAGGTTGACACTAAAAACCCCGCCTAGCTCCTAACTAGACGGGGTTTGTTTTTGGCAATAAAAAACCGCCACGCGGGCGGTTATGGTTTGTTATTGACAATTAGTTGACGATGATGCCTTTCTTCCGCATCTCGTCGCAATAGTCCTGATATTCTTTCAATTCTTTGTGCGCACGGGCCGGGGCTTCCTTCTTCAACTTAAGCCCTTGGCAACCGGGTCCGCTATGGTCGAACCAATCTTCGGGAAAAGAGGCTGGAACCATTTCGTAGCACTCTTCTGATTCAGGTGTAAGTTTCTCGGCCATTTATTCCTCTCAAATACCAAGGTCTGAAAAATCATTTTTCATGAACCGTTCTAGTATTTTACCAACCTCTGCGGCCACTGGTCTAGGAGACGGACTACAGAGGTACTCAGAAACAGCTTCGGCAAAGAACTCTGCGCTATCCGTGTTTGCGTAATCAGACAGTTCCTTCTTTATAACTAACGGGTCGTTTTGTAAAGACAGGTTAGACAAAGCCTTGTCCATTACGCGTCCGGAAATAAAATATCTTTTCTTTCTCTTCTCCGTCGTATCAACGCCTGCGGCTTTCATGAGCTTTTCTAACCGCCCTTCAATCGCATGCCCCAGCTCATGCGAAGCTACTGCATAAGCTGCGCCTTTGGACATAACGCCCTGAGGATGGAATTGCGTAGCGATACAGTTGCTAAACGAAGCGGCGAAGGATGCCTCATTTCCTCTCCCGTAATACTTAGTATTGAAATCGATCGCGCCCCTACTCATCGAGCACTGACCATACGTGGAGCTTCCGAGCCTAGAACAATTAGCCCTACCGATATTTCCCGCAAGAAAAGGAAACTTTGAGCAGATGTCAGAATAAGCCTGCCCTATAGAGCGCGCGGTATCGGGTCCCATAAGATTAAGCCCCTGGATCGGCGCATTCATTAGGCCGCTGGAATCCAATGCCGCCACAACGTCCGCGGATGTAGATGCTGATGCCAGGTCAGAATTTAGCTTTTGGATTTGCGGCTTAACGTTTTTCGCGAGCTCTTTTGAAAATTGCGCCTGAAAAGCGTTCATAGCCCGCTTTTGCTCACGCTTTAATCTTTCGGCCTCAAATTTCTTTTTCTGCTGCAGTTGACGTTTTTGGCGATTCGCGGGCCTTCTGGACGGCAGAGCCGCCAAAGCATCAACCTTATCGCCGAGCTTCGAGGAGGCTTTATCCAGGGCCTTATAAAAATCCGTGCTTCTAAAATCCGCCCTGTCCGTATACCAGACAGAGGCTTCGGCGACACGCTCCAGGGCAGAAAGACGAAGTCTCTCGGCGTAAAGATTTTTAAGATCCTCTACCTCGTCCGGCTCTAGGCCGTCCTCGCCTTTCGTAAGGTCTCCGTAGTCCCTTTCAAAAATATCATCGACACGTTTTCGAGCGGCCTGAAAACTCATCGCGCGCTCATATACCTTCTCCGCTTCGTCCGGGCCATACGGATAGCCCATGGATCTCAAGCGGTCATATTCTTTATCGAGCTCTTTGAGAATTTGGTCCTTGTTATCCAGGTCGATCGTGTAGGGATAATTAAGATCTTTGATCGCCTTACTTACGCTGTCCGGAGTAAATTCCTTCTGCGTCGACTTAACCAGCTTGGCCGTTTTCGTATATTTGTCGGAGCCAGTGTACTGAGGCTTCTGGGGAGCCTTGGGCGCTTTAGACCATTCAATCACGGCCTGAGCTCCCGCCTGCTCCTGTCTGCCGCCTCTGGGTGCCGCAGAGATATGGCGACCGTTAAACTTTCCGCCCATGCCCGCGAGAACCTCTCCGGTTCGATCGTCCAGTTTGACCGGCGTACCTTTGTTTTCGGGGCCGTTCGGTTTCACCGTGATCCATTTAACTCCGTCCTTGAAACGAACCGGAACGCGGCCGAGGATTTTGATAGTCATAAAGCCAACCCATAAAAAGAAACCGCCCGATCAAATGACCGAGCGGCTCAAACCCCATGTACTTACTCAAAGAGAAAGATCGGTTGTTGCACGGGACGATCAGCCCGCTATTTCCTTAGAATCATTCGTGCTAACTAACAATCCAAAGGAGAATACAATTTAATGTCCCAGGGAATTATTAACATCTTTACGGTGAGCATTGGGCTCGCCGGTTTTTGCCTAAGCCTCTTTAACTACTTCCACATGAGGCGGCGCGACGCCCTAGAGACCGCGCCTAAGGTAGTCGTGCGCCGCATAGAAATAAAAGACGATGCTATCCACATGAGACTTGCTTTTTACAAAGGCGAAGAAACAACGATCTATACGGGAATAAGAGTAAAAGGCTTTTTAGTTTCCCAGGGTATTTGGACCGCCGGGGACAGTGTGATAGAAGGAGACATCTTCGTCTGTAGAAACGATTGGCATAAAAAACTAAACATTTTCCTAGAGGTCTCCCCGATTCAATTTTCCTCCGGGAGAGGGCCCACCCACATTTTTGGAGATGACCGGTACGCCTATTTCGACTTCTTTATCAAGAAAAATAAAGCATCCATGCAAGACATGGAATTGTTGCGGATATCCCTTAAAAGTACAAACTGGTGGAGAAGTCTAGTTCTGATGCACCAAATCGAAACAAAGATATAAACCCCGATTAGGACATTTACGACTAGGATCGCAAAGAGTAGTTTTTCGATAAGCGTCATTTTCCTACCTTTATACGAACCCCCGGGCTCGTCGCCAGGCGAAGAAGCCAAAGGACGAAAATCCAACGAACGCAGAACCACCACACTGAATATTCGGCAATAAGGCGATCGAAAAAGGAAATTAGTTCAGGCATCGGGGTATTTCCTTTTAATCTATTAAAAGCAAAAAAGCTCGAGACCCTCAACCGGTTTCGAGCTCCAGCGTACTACGTTTCTTCCGGGCACGCGAAAGACCGCTAGAGAGCGATCAGGCACAACGCGAAGTCGTAGATTAAATTGTTACCTTGACTTTACCATTTCAAGCCGCAGATTGATATAGGGATTAACCCTCTATTTTGCCCTTCTGAGCTCTCTCGATAGCGTCATAGAACGCCTGGAGGAAAGACCGGCGCCATTCCGGCTCCTGTCTGTAGGAGACTTTGGACTGGCGCAGCAGTCGCTCGTACTCTCTGCGCGTGCCGAAAACGAATACCCGGATGTGACGCTTTACCTTTGTCCCGTCAACTCTTTCGGGCAAACTCATCCAGGCGCGCTGCAGAAGCTCGGCGTCTGAATAGTCCGGCGCCGGAAGAAGTGGATCGCGGGTCTTAAGCTCGGTCACTTCCCTCCAGAACTTTTCTTCTTCTGTTTCCGGGGCGCGCTCAAAATAACACTTGGCATACCGGCAGAAGGTGTCCGTAGGTGAGCGCCATCTGACAGGCTTGTCGCCATAGACCCGTCGCCAGTTGGCCAGGCGTTCGTAGAAGTGAGTATCGATCAAAGAATTCTCCTGTTGATTTTTGCTTGATAATTAATTCCTATATCCGGGGAGAGGCAATGGAAATCTTTTTTGGTCTCATTAGCGCCGTCGCGGCCGTTATTGCCGCGTATTTTGGCGCCGTACAATTCCTAGACGGGCGCCCTTATATCGCTGATACGAGGTGCCTCATGCTTAGGGACGGCTTCGTTCTCTATGTCCAAATCGCTGTCGGCAGCGTCCAGTTCAGGATAAAAAGTGTTTCTGTGGACGGAATGCTGCTGGGGCAGCCGACCAACGGGGTGCATAAATTCGGCCTTCATTTGGTTCATTTTCCGCCCGAAGAATCCTTTGTCAAAGAACTTCCTATCGACGTAGTGCTCGACCCGATAATGTCTCCGCTTCCTCGAGAATTGTTCTTTATCTGTAAGCCAACTAGATCCTGGACCCCCGCGGACAGTCTCCGGATAAATATCCGGATGTCTCGCTGGGTCAGGCTGACAAAGACAATCGCGATCGCCAGGAATAGCTGAGTTATCGAAATGATCATTAGGCTTGTTTCTATATCCATCTTTTAGCCCTTTCCTCATAGATCTGGTGATCGTTCAACTTCAGAAGGCCCCACGCTTTTAAGGTGGCCTTCCTGACTTCATCAGGGTCAACATAGTCACTAACCCAATTGAACCACTCAGACATGGATTCCCCGTGGATGTGTTGATATTCCTCCGCAGTCCAACGTACGACTTCCATTCCCTTGATTCTGTCAATTCGCATCACTTACCTCCTGCGGCTGCTACTTCTTCGCGAATGAGGCGGAACAGCTCATCAATCGTCATGATCGCTAGCCATTTTTTTCTGTCAGCTCTACAGACAACAATCGGACGCTCTGGAAACTCACATCCTCGTTCAGCCTGATCAATCCAGTCGTAGATGTTGCCAATAGCAGCGCGTCTTTTGACTTCGATAGAGAAGGGCTTGAGTTTGATGTCTGCACCTCCATCCCGTGTCTGCTGTAGATTCCTATGAACCTCAATTCCGAGGTCTCGTAAAATCAGGTCGCAGACTTCGCGTTCTCCGACAGCCCCTTTTGTTCTTTGGGATTTGCTCATAATCCCTCCTGATGCTTGCGTTTTCTGTTTTCCTCTTCCAATGCGTCAATGGCCAGCCAAAGGTATTTGATTTGGATCTTGAGGCCACAGTTTTGATAAAAGGCCATTACTGCCACAAACAAAACCGCAAGATTGATCAGCACCAAAATGATGGCCGAACTTTCGATCGTTGATAGTTCCATGTTTTTCTCCTGGTTGTTTTATCGTCTCTGAGCGATTAGTTCTGCATGAACCCTGTATCGCTCGAATTGTGAAAAGAATTGCCTCCGGCGTTCGATGCGCTCATCCGTATCAAGATCAAAAACCGAGCACCGAGCAAATGAAATCGGGTAGCACTCGAGGCCAGCACCTTTATCCGGATGGTGGCAGTAGACGTTCATGTCTCCGAAAGAAGTCTTAGGCGGCCGCCGGACATTTCCTGCTGGATCGATCCAGTAGCTTTCGGCAAACTTGCAGTGCAGACAACATCCGGTCATGATCAATCCTTATTCTGTAGCCACAAAATAAATGCGATTAACAAGGACACCACGCAGCACATAGAAAGATAAGCAACGTCCTCAAGATCAAAATTCATGTCTTTTCTCCCGTCCGATTTCAAACGCCGCTCTCACTAGCAACCCAAACAGCACCAGATTGATAAACACGACCGGCGCCAGCACAATCATCAAAAGCGTCCATGCAGAATCCGACATGACGCACCTCAATCGAAAAGATCAGCAGTAGCCTGTTTACGCATTGATTCGCCCATAAACAGGGCCGGAACACACTTTGCTTTGATTCGGTCGTACAGGCGCTCCCCAATGAGATCAGATAGGGTTTCTGCGTTTAAGTTGCTGATTAGGATCGTGGGATATTTGTCAGTCATTCGGTTCTCAAGAATTGAGAACAAAATCCTGCGTTCAGCGTCTGAGCCTTTTTGAACACCGATTTCATCAATCACTAGGAGCGGAATGTATGAGAAGAAATTAATCGCTTCTTCTTCAGACGAGCTTGAGCCGTTGCGGTACGTATCCCTTACGCCTGAGAAAATCTCTGCCGCTCGGTAGTACTTCGGAAAAAATCCTTTGTGCTTGCGGATCAGCTCAATCATGATGGAGCAGGCAAGATGCGTTTTTCCTGTCCCGCACGCGCCCAGAAAGATTAGGCCATATCCGCCCTGCCACGCCTTTTCAAAACCTTTCACGAAACGTTTAGCAAGTGCAAGCGCCTTTTGCTGGGTTTCGTTTGCAGGATTGAAGGTGGAAAAATCCTTGGTTCGATAGTCGTAAGGGATTCTGACCGCCTCAATTCTGCGTTTAATCTCGTCCTCTTCCTGTTGCTTGCGGAATGCTTCTTCTTTGGCCTTCCATTCCTCGCGGTGTTCTTCTATGCACCGAGGGCAGGTGCTCTGAGATTTGACTTCTTCTCCTACCCAAATTTCATCAGCCAAGTAATAACCGTGCTCAGGACACTTAACGATTCTCTGCCGCTTGGTCATCACGCCCAAGATCGAATTGATAACGCCTTGGGTTCTAGGTTCTTTCGTATTGTTCATAGTATTAAATTCCCGTTCTTATCAAATTTGCATCCCTTCATGTAGAACTCATCCGTGAAACCGCCTGGAGGTTCGTAAGCAAAAGACTTGGAGGTTTGATTAGGAGGCTTCTGCTGCTGCCACTTGGATTCGTTGAGACACCACGTTGTGAATGCAGCTTTGTAATCTGCGTACTGTTTTCCGTTTGCTTTGCAGTAAGCGACCATCTTTGAAAACAACTGCTGTGGGTCTTGAATGTTGTGCTTCTGAGCGATCTTCAAAAACTCTTCCGGAATTGGGTCATCCTCGTTATAAGGACATGGAACTTTTTGTTTCTTTGGACGCTTCGTTTCTTTCTCAACTGTTTCCGGTTTGGAAATGGTTTGGTTCTCTGGAGACGTTAAGGAAAAGTTTGGGGCGCTCCCTATAGAGTTATTTACTGATTCATTTAATGGTTCGTGTCCCAAATTTGGGCCTACCACACGTCCCATATTTGGGACTACGGAAAGTCCGTTTTTGGGACTAGTCCCATATTTGGTACTACCGTTTTTGGTACTACCGTTTTTGGGACTATCAAGACTGGCAGTCAGATTCAAAACGTAATTATTTGAAGAGTTGAGGACAACTCTTTCTCTGCGGATAAACCCTTTTTCTTCCAAGTAGGTGATGGCCTTGTAAACAGTTTTTCTGTTTAGCTCGGTCTCTTTGGCTATCGTGTCGGTGCTTGGGTTACACTTCCCCGTTTTTTCATTTTTGAAATCAGCCAGGCAGCGCAGTACGCTTTTTGCCGCCGAATTGCCGACAAAAAGCTTTCGCACTGCGTCTGAATCTTGCCAGGACATGATCTACCTACTGATTGATCATTCGGCGCAAAAGGTTGTTGCGCATTTTGTTCCAAGAGTTCTGAGGCCTCAGGTCTTCAACTGTTACCTCCCCGTTTGTCAGCTCCTCAATCAAAATGCACTTCTCGATTGAACCAGTCCGCTTGCCTGTAACTAACATGCTCACAAACTCCGGCGTAACACCGAGTTGCTCTGCTAAATGTTTCTGAGAAATCTCAGGGTGTTTTTCAAAATAATGTTTCAGTTTCATCGCTATCTTTACATAACGTTTTGTTTTGATATTACGCATAACATTTAGTTATGTCAAATTAACAAAATGTTGTTTAATGTGCTTAAGGAGAAAAACTATGAGACCTGTAAGTGAAATCCGCCGAGAAAATCTCGAACTGCTGATTGAGGAAGAAGGGACGATACCGGCCCTAAACGAAAAGCTGGGACGCAGAAGGAATGATCCATCCTTGTCTTTTATCCGTGCTCAGTCAGTTCGGTCCAGCACAGGCAAGCCCTATCTGATGGGTGATAAGCTGGCCCGTGATATTGAATCTAAGCTGAAGCTAGGTCGTGGCTGGATGGATACAGACCACACAGGAATGCTCATTGATTCACTAGACAAACCAGCTTTGGACGGTGTGCGCGTTCTGGAGTTAGCTAATACAGGCTCAATGGGTGATGATCCGAGCGTCCTGGAGCAGGATGTCATCATCGGCGGCCTGACCTTGGCGCCTGATTTTGTCCGCCGCCTCAACCCTTCTAATCCCATGAATCTGAAAGTTCTCACGGGCCACGGAGATTCTATGCTGCCGACGATTGCACCAGGTGATAAGGTTTTGATCGATGAAGGCGTGAAGGATCTCTATGATGGGATCTATGTCCTGCGCTCATACGACACTCTGTTCATTAAACGAGTTAATAAGAATTTGAAGGGAGCGGTCGTCATTTCCTCCGACAATCCCACAGTGAAACTAAGTGAAGAACTAGACGGATCGGAACAGTTAGAAATCGTTGGTCGCGTTGTCTATGTTTGGCACGGGACATTTGTCTAACCAAAACCGATTTCAGAACTATTTTTGAAGGGCAAAGGCAATGAAAAAAATACTTTTACTCCCGTTACTGCTACTCCCAACTGTCTATTCATACGGTGCTAGTTTTGATTGCAGCAAAGCAAGAAGCTGGCCGGAAAAAATGATTTGTAGCGACCCGATCTTGTCGATTGAGGATGAGCGATTGAGCAAAATTTACCAACTCGCAAAGAAGAAAACAGGTAACAGCAAAGAATTCAAGGCGTTGGTAAAAAAGAATTGGCAGGAAAGAGAGAGATGTACGTCTAAAGTTTGCATTGAGGACTGGTATGTACGAGTTGGTGAGGAATACAAGGGAATAATTGAAAAGGATGTCGTTCATACCGATAGAGGAGCCGGAGAAGATCCTGAAGTCTTTGAAAACCCGCCAGATCAGCCCGCACCAAAACCACTGCCCAAGAAACTTAGCAAAGACGAGGAAGCTGCTTTAGCCTATTTTGCCTTGAACATTTGTCTCTATGCCCAATATGAAAACCTTGAAGACGGGAAAATCGACATTATGTACCTAACAAAAATGGCTCAAGAAAAGTGCCGAGACAATTATCAGAGGGTTCTTGAGTTAGTCGATAAGAACTTCAAATACGCTCCAAATAAGTACGGGATAGTAAGCTCGGTTATAGAATCTCAGACATACACGGTCATGTCAGACTTCATGAAATATCGAAAAAAATTAGAGAAATAGTCTTTTTATCTCTTACTCCAAGCCGCTCTAAGCGGCTTTTTTGTTGCGTACAAGAAACAAATCAGCACAGATACCTAACTTAATGTTATTTATTACATAACGTTTTACTTGCGTTTTAACATAACATTATGTTATTCTTTCCTCATCAAGCAAACGTTCTTTAAAAATCCTTCTGAAGCTTGTCAAGAAGGAAAAGGGTTCTAAGGCCGAGTAAACCGAAAGGCTATGAACTCAAGCGGGTGGCCAGTGAATTGGCCCGAGATGCCTAGCGAAAGCGACGGCACGGCAAGGAATGCTGAAAGGATTGTGACGTTAAAGTCGTCAGGTACGAGTAGGGGCCGACAAAAAGCAGTTCACAAACAAAAGCGCTTTCCGGCAACTTCTCCTTTGGATACATCTAGCACTCGCTGGAGGGCGCTTCTGTTTCTTACAGGAGAGAAAAATGATCTTGTTACCGGACGAGCAAAAGCAGCTCTTTAATTGTGTCGTTGACGATCTTCTGAAAGAGCGCGGGTCGGCCCTTTACTTAACTGATGCTCTTGCTTATGCCGAGCGTGCTGTGGTTTCTGCCCTGCTCAATGGCAAATCCGAGATCACGCTTGATCTTGGTCACGTTGTCCAGACTGCAGAGGCCCAACGGGAAACTAAGGCGCTCTTCAAGGAATATGCAGCGGATTTCATCTCCGGCCTTGGGATGGAAGCGATTGATAAAGACATCTACCCAGATGTTAAAAATTAAGGTCTTTACAAGTCTCCATGAAAGTCGCTAAACTATCCCTGTCTGGAAACAGACGCGGGATTGCAGTCCCGTCTTCACAGTTAGGCGTTCACCGCCGTAAGGCGTTTTTTTATGGTGGTTAAAGGGTCGAATTTTAAATGCGACCCTTTAAAAGGATCAGATTTCAAATCGGACCCTTTGAAAAAAGTCTCTATGAGTATGACTTGCGGGGCACGAAAGTGCGCCGTTTGCCTAACTGACGGTACTGCAACCCGCAGGTCTGCTCACCCAATTGCAGTTGAGTGGGTAGGTTCTAATACTCAGTTAGGAGACATCAATGTCTAGTTCAATAGCCTTTCTTCAAAACGGCTTACCCGTCACGACTTCTGTCATTATTTCAAACGGTATTCAACTTTCTCATGAGCCTGTCATCAAACTCATTCGAAAGTACCTTGACGATCTAAAAACTTTCGGCAACGTACTTTTTGAGACCGAATCTTTTAAGACAGCTGGCGGAACCCAGAAACGCGAAATCGCAATCCTCAACGAACCGCAAACAACCCTTCTCCTCACTTTTTTCAAAAACACGGAAATCGTGAGAAAGTTCAAAGTTGCTCTGGTTCAAAAGTTCTATGAATTGCGGGAGCAGTTGTACGAGAAAAGCGTACAACAAGAACAAGACAACTCCCTAATCACGAACGAACAGCAGTACGAACTCTCCAGCCGCGTGATGCGCAAAACCCATGCTCTGTTTGGAAACAAAAACTACAGCTTTGTTTACCGAGCACTCAAAAGACGCTTCCGCATTCCGCGCTACACCTGCCTGCTGCAAAGAGATTTTGAGACTGCGCTGGCGTTCGTTGACGGCCTGAAGGTTTCGGATTTCAATGTGCCGGATGTGAAAGAGGAAAGTCCGGCACCAGAAGTAAAACAGGTGCACGCTAAATACGTCGTCCAGTTTCCAAACCTCACGATCAGCACTTCTAACCCTGCACCATGTCCGGCCATCCCTGCCGTCCCTGTCAGCAAGCATTACATCACTGACAATGAGCTGGAGGCGATCAAGTCTTTGATCTATTACTTCGATAACTTGTTCAAGCCGCAAATTCAGTGGGCTTCAAAAGAAGCTTACAGGCAGGGGCGCCCTGACGCCTCCCGCTTCTACGATGTTTGGCATGAACCGATGTGGTTCATCAGCCGAATGAGACAACTTGTTTCTCGTAACTCTTAACTTCTCTTCTTAAATCCCCGCCTGAGCGGTAAACAAACTGAACTCCTTGGAGCTCGGGTGGGGAGCCTTTTGCCTATCGGAGGCAATCATGAATAAAAAATTTGATGATCTGCTTGAAAACACCGTTACATGCTTTCTATGCGCTGTGGTTGGTTTTTCACTGGCTTTCTTGATCCTGGATTTCATTTTTAGTGCTACTGCCTTTCAGAGGTGGCTGCTATGCATGTAACTCCGAGAACATGCCCCGGGCCAGGAGATCTCTGGCAAATGAGCTGGCAGGAAGAGAAACGTCAGGAGGAATATGAGCGCTTAATTGAATATTTCTTTGAGAAATATATCCCGCGCTATTGCGATAAACACATCAACGAACTGGCGGAAGCGGGCGAGGATGAAAGACATCCTGAGATTGAACCGATATTCGACGAGTATCTGGAGGAAAACGAATGGCGGTAATCACTGACGCAGAGCGTAAAAAACAGCGCAACCGAGAACTGAAGCGCGAGTACTGCGCAAAAAACAAAGAAAAGAGGGTTGCGCAGAGCAAAGAATGGTATCGCAAAAGACGCGAAGAAGAATTAGCCCTGCGAAACGATAAAACACCAATCCTCCCGCAGACCCCTTTTTCAGCACTATTTACAGATTTTTTTATTGATAGGAATCCGAAAAAATGACTAACGAACAAAGAGCCGCCTGGTTAGAGGGACGGCGTACAGGCATCGGCGGCTCCGACGTGGCTGCCGTCCTCGGTCTGAATCCTTGGAAGACGCCGCTTGACGTTTGGAATGACAAACTCGGTCTCTCTGAGGACAAGGGAATGTCCGAGCCTGCTTACTGGGGAACGGTTCTCGAAGATACGGTCGCAAAAGAATTTCAGCTGCGCACCGGCAAGAGAGTTCAAAAGGTTTCTCACCAGTTCGCTGATCCGGAAACTCCTTGGGCGATTGCAAACATCGACCGAGCGATTATCAATCCTGAGATTGCGGGAAAAGTTCGGCCGCTACTGAAGGTTGAAGAAATTGAGAAGTATGCCGACATCACGGGCGTCGAGCGCATTATTAACACGGATGTCGCTTTTGAGGCTAAGACGGCAAACGCTTTTACCGCTGACCTTTGGGGCCCGAGCCAGGAGCTCGAGATCAGACAGAACAACCTCAGAACTGAGCACGTAATTCCGCTTTACTACGAAACTCAGATTCAGTGGTACTGCGGCATTCTGAAGCTCAAAGGAATGTATCTCGCGGTACTCATCGGAGGTTCCGACTTTCGAATGTACTGGGTCGATGCTCGTCCGGATGTGTTCCAAGTGATCAAAGAAAAGTGTTCCCGATTCTGGAACGAAAACGTTCTGAAGAAAATTCCGCCTGACCCGATCAACATTGATGACGTACTTCAGCTATATGGAAAAAGTAACGGAAAAGCTGTGGAGGCTCAAGGTGAGCTTGCTATTGATTATGGTGAGTATGCACGTATTGCTGGTGAAATTAAGGAACTTAAAAAGCAGCAGGACGCGCTCAAAACCAAAATTGCAATAGGAATGAAGGACAACGAAATCCTTACGCTCGATGGCAAGAAAGTCCTCACCTACAAAACGCAAACCTCAAAACGTTTCGACACGGATACCTTCCGGGAAGACCACCTGGATGATTACTACGACTACCTCAAGGAATCCTCAACTCGTGTAATGCGTGTGTGCGCGTAACCTTTTAGATTGCTGGCTACACAAAATGGGCAGGGTTTCTACTGATAAAAAGAGCGGTTTTGTGTAATATTCGCTTCGAGCACTACAGTACAGTGCAACAAGAAAAGGCTTTCTCGGTTGAGCCGGATCAACCGAGCCAAATTCCCTCCAAGCCTGCACAAGCGGGCTTTATTTTTGCCTCTGCCTTATTTCTCGTAACTCTTAATCAACCCAAGCCCCTCCAGTTCGAGGGGCTTTTTCATAGGAATTAAATTATGTCCACATCCGACCAACTCGCCGCCGCTGTCGGCGCCCCCTCTGCCC
>ERZ894203.386-NODE-386-length-38971-cov-17.908341_pt1 | contig 38971 bp, 37 predicted proteins | sample MGYA00380286_ERZ894203 | MGnify/ENA primary metagenome ERZ894203 (study PRJEB32331, sample SAMN06328484) | human gut metagenome | biome: human gut microbiome; feature: stool | host: Homo sapiens | collected 2014-02-06 ... | reverse complement strand
CTTCTTGGCATTAACAACAAATTCCCGCGAAACTTGAAGGACTAAAAGTCAATACCGAACTATTTCGCGGGAGTTTGGGGTTAAACGCCTCCTTGATTCGTAGTCAGGAGGCGCTTGAAGGAAGTTGATTCATGCTCGACAAAGCATCAACAACCTCTAGTATACGGCAATTAACCCGAATCATCATTAAACTGGTGGTCGTTACGGTTTTGTTGCTGATGTGCTAGGCGCGTAAGTAAAGAGCCCCGGAGCATAAGCAAAGGGGCTCGCGTGTTTCTTATGTGCGGTAATCTCCCACGAGGAAAGAAATGCTTCGGACATCTACTCACCTCATGAAGTTAGACTCTGGCTCGGTTGGTACCCGGGCCTTTGTCGTTTCTACTCCCTTTCGGGGCCCTTACAGCTTGCGCTGCAATCCTTTTCTAATTCCCAAAATTAAGGGATCGACGCAGGTTTCAGGGCTGAGGCTTTCAATGCCTTTACATTCTCCTTTGTGGTAAGTGAATTCTAATCTAACTACCGCTCTAATCCGTTTTTCCTCTTCCTCATAGCTTGCATCCTCCGGATATGGTCCGTCTGTTTCTGATTGTTCCTTTGGGTTTCTCTTAATTCACGCAAAGTTCGCTGGCTCAAAGATTCAACAGGGCCAAGCGTTTTGTAATAGTCCTTTAAACCTGCTGCTATTTTTAAATCTTCAGAGTTTCCGCTTTGTTCCAGTTCGGCGACGGCTTTGCTAACAAGCTGAAGGAGTTTTTCTCGATTCTTTTTGATTTTTGTAATGCCGGGAGTATCTTCGATGTTCCTTCCTTCTTTGAAGGCAGAGATGACGCTTTGTATTTGCTTATCTTTCGCTCTAAGGCGTTCTTTTTTTCGGGCAATAGCATGAGCTTTGGCTCTTTCCTGGCTCGAAGCAAATTTTCTTTCATTATGTATTTCAGAAATAGGGACTCCCTTGAGCACTTTTCCTCTTGACCAGCGACGAGTCGCAGTTGCTTCGATACCAAAGTCTTTAAGACAAGCGACAAAATGCTCCCTCATGGCGTCACGAGTTTGGTTATCAATATGCATTCGCTTACCATCCTTTCCGATGGTACTAACGATAATATGACAGTGAGGCTGGTTAGTTTTTTGGTCTGTAGAGGCTGTGTGAAATCCAAGTACAAATTCATAGCCGGATAGAGTGTCGTTTGCCCATTTTCTGCACGCGTTTTTGAATTTATCTTCCGGCGTACCCGCAGGCATTGAAAGAATAAGCCTTCTAGCATGGCTTAGAGAGCCGCCCTGATCAGGAATCGTTTGGCTTAATTTCCACTTGTAAAGCTCACTGTCGTAGTCTGCTCTCCCAGTCAGGAGGCTTTTATCAGCTTTCTCTAACGTGATATTTCCGTTTCTCGCAATGTAGGATACGGCCCGTCTTAAATGCTCATAATTTTTTATGGTTCCGCTTCCAAAATGAACAAAAGCTTCCGGAAGGCGTTTCGCTATTCCCCGGGCTTTATCTTTAGAAGAAAGAACCCTTAGAAAAGATGCAGAAGTTCTCTCTCCGCGTTCGATATGGAGAGTACGAGGGCGCCTTTTAACTGTTGGGAATAATTCTTTAAGAGCTGAACTCATGAATTATTCCTTTTTAAATAGTGAAGCAATTTCTTGACGAATAAACTTTTTTTGAATTTCCAAAAATTGTTCCAGCAGAACTTCTTTGTTCTCAACTTGCTTTAGGACTCTTTCGAATCTGGCCGTCAGAGCCGGATTTTTGATTAGAGGAGGAACTACGGTTAGAAGTTGCTGACCTAAAGCTGTTGCATGAATTTGTTTGCCCTTAGTTTCCAGGTATCCCTTTCGCTTGAGCTCGGTAATGATGGCTGCACGTGTTGCCGGCGTGCCGATACCGTCTCCGTCTTTTAATAATTTTTTGTCTTTGGGGTCTTCCACTGCATTATGAATATTCTCCATTGCAGCAATCAGAGTTCCCTCTGTAAAGGCCGGAGGAGCTTTCGTTTTTTCTTGCTGAAGTTTTACATCTTTAAGACTGAGCTGTTGTCCTTCTTGAAGCAGAGGAATTTCTTCTTCCTTTTCATTTTTTTCTTGTGCTATTACGGCTTTCCATCCCGGACTGATAGTTGTTGTTCCTTTAGCGCTGAAAGTTTCGTTTTCAACGGCTAGAGACACATTGGTCGAATAGAACTTGTATGGAGGATAGAACTGGCAGATATACCGGAGGCATAGCAGCTCATAGATTTTTTGTTCTTTGTCTGAGAGCTTTTCAAGGCTTCCGGCTTGGCCGGTCGGAATAATTCCGTGGTGTGCAGATATTTTTTTATCATTCCAAACAGAAGATTTAATCTGAAGGTTGCATTGCCTAATTAACGGAAGAAACTTGGGAAGTGTTTTAGCAATTGCGGTTAAAACGGTTTTAGATTCTTCCCATTGAGACTCCGGTAAATACTGGCAATCCGAACGAGGATAACTCGCTAACTTATGAGTTTCATATAACGATTGGCAGGTATCTAGGGTTTCTTGGGCAGAAAAACCATATTTGTTGCTGGCCTCGAGCTGAATGTCTGCTAAAGAAAAAACTTTTGGCTGAACTTTCTGTTTGATTTCTTTGGAGAAAGATAGAACCTTTGCTGTTTTTTGATTCTGGAAGCGGCTGATGAGAGTCTTTGCGACCGTTCCGTCGATCAGTCTCCTTTCTTCGTCTAACCCAATTTGTCCGTTTTTTGGTATCCACGAGGCAGAAAAAACAGTGCTGCCGTTTGAGACTGTGCATTTGATGGTAAAAAATGGAATGGGCTTAAAGTTTCTAATATCTTGGTCTCGTTTTGCTACCAGCGATAAGGTAGGGGTCTGTACTCTTCCAACAGCGATCAGAGTTCTTTCTCCGGACAATGCTTTTTTAAGCGTCAACGCTCTTGTTAAGTTCATTCCAAGAAGCCAATCCGCCCTGCTTCTGCCCAAGGCAGCAAGTTTCATGCCTTCATATTTGCTGTTCGGTTCAATTTTAGTAAGGCTCTTTCGGATGGAAGCTGAATCCTGCGCAGATACTAAAAAGCGATGGACAGTCTTTTTATATTTGAAATGCTCTAGGATTTCGTCTACCAAAAGCTGACCTTCCCTGTCCGGGTCTCCCGCATTGACTACGATATCGGCTTTTGTCAAAAGGTCTTTGATGACTTTGAGTTGAGCCTTTACGCCTTTATCCTTTTTCGGCTGAAGAATCCATTTTTGGGGAAAGATCGGGAGATCTTGAACACGCCAAATCTTATTTCCCTTTTTTCCCACAGGAATGTCTTCAGGAAGGTACGCATCCGGTTCTGCTTGTTCCAACAGATGTCCGAAGCACCATGTTACGTAAATGTTGTTTTTGCAAAGCACCGCACCATTGAGTTTTTTTACAGTCCCCAATTCGTTGATGATCGCTTTGGCAACAGACGGTTTTTCAGCAATGAATACTTTTATTGTCATTTTTATGGATCAAAGAAGGGAGCGCCGCATGGCGCTCCGGAGATGAGGTTAACGATCAAGCTCAGGGGTCTGGGATTTTCCAGCCTTCTTTTCTGGGGCTCTAAATTGTATGGATTCGATTCCCAGTTGATTTAGGCATAAGGCGATGCTTTTTGCCTTGATCACTTTGTTCTCATACTGCTTTCCGTCTTTTTCAAAATTTTCGGTTGTTAAGGAACCTCGAACATCCAGGCGCATTGATTTTTGAAGCAGTTTTGCCATATTTTCTGCTGTTGCACCGAAATACTGAAGCTTGTAGAAATCAGGTTCTTTTCGTTCAAAAGAACCGTCCGGCTTCTTTTCAAAGTTTGGATGATAGGTTAAGACTTCCAGAACTTTCGTTTCTTTTCCGGCATGAGGGCCTTTAGTAGGAAAAATACTGGTGCACTTGGGTTCGCTCAATACAACCAGAGATTCAGAAAAATCTTGATATTTGCTTGTCATAAGTTAACTCCTTATTTGAGGGTGGAAAAATGCCGCTTGAATTCGCCGGAAGTTGTCTGCGTTTTCTTACGACGGTATAAATTTCGAATGTCCTTTAACGGGGAAGTCTGTTTCTTTTTAGGAGAGGCAGAAGGCGCGGAAGCGGGCGGTTTATCAGTCGGAGTCTCGAAAATTGCCTCCAAAGTTTCATCTTCCTTTTCCGGCCCTTCGGTTTTTTTATCGAGGCTCGAGGAAGGTTCCTCATTTACTGGGGCCGGATCAAAAGAGGGCTGCTGCAACGAAATATCTTCCGACTCTTGCTCAGGCTCTTTTTCTTGTTCTTCAGTAGGTATATCTACCCCGTCAAACAAATCGCTGATTGTCTTGTCCAGATCTTCAGAAGTTTCACCATTGTCTGTGTTACCGTTTATTTTTTCCGGCGGCTGATTCTTAGATAGGTCTAACTTAGGAGCGTGTTGGATAGCAGAAAGATTGAACCGATTCGCAGCAATTTTGGTAAAAGAAGCTTCAACATAGTCTTGGATTTGCTCATTACTCCAATCTGAATCCGGCGTTTCGGCAAGTTCTTTGGGAATTTCCGGAAGCTCGTTGACTCCGGCAATTTTTCTTGAGTCTTCTTCTGTCAGCTCTGTGGCTAATACCTGGTTCACTCTTTCGTCTAATGATGCAGTGAAGGTTTCAACGTCCTGCACAGGTACAAAAGGAGTTTCCCAGCGTTGTCTGCACTCAAAGTTCGGGTCTTCGTAATAGCGGATTTTTTGACAAAGAATAGGTTTTGCCGAGCCTTTATTGAGTACAACGATTTCTTTTTTTTCTCCGATTCCTTTAATTTCCTGAGGGAGCAGAAGAGAGCGTCTTTGATCTGATTCACTGGTTGATGTTGAACCTTTTCCTTTAGAGGTTGATTTGGACTTAACCGTTTGTGTACCCAGCATATCACTGTACTCGTTTGCTAAAGATTGTTGAGTAGGATTGGGGGCATACATGATGAGTAGAGAATGATTGGCCCTAATCGTTTCAGCATCGTCTTTGCCGTAGGCGCTTGCCAACTGAGTCATGCTTTGAATAATCGTCAGCAGACGCATGTTGTAACCGGCCATATACGCGATTGCCTGACTGATCATCGGGACTCTGCCGATTGAAGTCATCTCATCTAACAGAACCAAACATTGATACTGGAGGCTTTTGTCTTGTTCCGGAAGTTTCTTAGTATTCAAATTAAGCAGCTGATCAAAAAATAAATTGACCAGTACCCGAGCCTCTTTAAGCTTGTTTGGCTCGATCTTGAGGTAAATGCTCATTTTCTTTCGACGAACGTCTCTCAGATCGAAATCGTTAGCACTCGTGGCAAGATCAACCCGAGCATTGGCAAAACCGAGAAGAGGTGTCCCGAACGTGCTGACAATGCCTGACAGAGTATTTTCTGAATTACTGAAAACTCTGTTTAATGCTTCAATACAACGGTTGGAATAGGGATGGCCGGCGTCTTGTGCATCCTTAAGTTTTTTTGTTAATGAGTCCTTTAATCCTGCTGCTGATGACTCCCTGAGAATTTGTCCCAAAGTTTTAGGAATGCCCGGCGTTTCTAATACGTAAAGACATAATCCGCGGAACAAATCTTTAGCATTTTCGCTCCAGAATTTATCTCCGTTTGACTCAGAGTTATAAAGCGCCGTGGCAATGGCGTCGATATCTCCGACGCGATCAACTTCGTTGGAACTAATGTATTCCAATGGGTTGTACCGATGAGTTTTTCCTTCAGGATCGAAAGGAGCAAAAAGGTAAACTTCCTGACCGTGAGCCGCTCGGTATCCGGATGTAATATCGAAGTTCTCTCCCTTAATGTCCAAAATAACAAGACTGTCGCTGTAATTAAGGCAATTCGGAATGACAACGCCGACACCTTTACCGGACCGTGTCGGGGCGGCTAAAAGAACAAACTCTGTTCCGCCGTAATTAAGGTATCTTCCGTTATGTTTGCCAACCAAGATGGTTTTATCCAATCCGTCCGGCGGATTGATAAGCCCGTATTTTTGAACCTCCGTGTTGCTGGCAAAAGCCGCATCCCCATGTAAACTTCTTTTTCCGGCTTTAATTTTGATAGCGATTGCAACGGCTGCGGAAATCAGCCAAGGAGCAAGCAGACAGCCGAGGATAGCCGCCTTGATGAAACTCCTATTGCTGTCCCGATACATCATCCAGTATTGAAATATTGTCCAAGGACGGCATATTTCAAGGGGGAGGCGAAAAATCTTGAGGAATAAAAATCCTGAAATCTCAAAGAACAAAACAGCTAAGAGAAGGCAGCCGATGATTCCGACGGCAACCTTGATAATTTTTTTATTTCTAGGCTGACTCATTTGGCGATTCCTTATGATTTGAGCCTGGCCGGCTTAAACCAAATATCCGTGATATGGCGTCCGATGCCTTTTTTATCGTTATGGATGTGGACAACCACATCTATGACGTCTTGGAGGTAACGATTGATTTGTTCTGTTGTCATCGTTTTAGCGTCTTCAGCTTGCTGTACCTTCAGAGCAAGGTACTTGAAGACATCCTCACAGCTGCCGGCATGACAACTGGTGATCGAGCCGCCGTGTCCGGAAAGACAGATATTTAAAAAATCAAAGGTTTCGGGCCCTCGAAGTTCCGCTAATAGAATTCGATCCGGCTTCATTCGCAGACATGAACGCATCAGAGAGGCAGCCGTTACGTTTGAATTACGTTTTGCTTCGCTGGGATAAAACAGGCATACCTTGTTGTCATGATAGGGGAGCCCATGAACCAGTTCCGGAACGTCCTCGATCGTGACGATCCTTTCGTCTCTGGGAATGTCCTGCATCAACGCCTTCATGAAGGTTGTTTTTCCACTCCCGGTTTCTCCGGCTATCACAATGTTCTTTCCGTACTGGACAGCCTTTCTCAAGAATTCAACTCTTTTTTTCGCTCCTTCTTCGTATTCCTGAAGGTGTCCGTAAATTTCAAGTAATTCTTCATCTTCCGGGTTTTGTTCTTCAGCTTTTCTCATATGATTGAAAAAACCGGATCGATAAAAATCATCAACGGAAATAATTTTTAAAGACGGTTTTCTGATCGTGAGACTGACCAGTTCGGGAGAGCAAGCAGGAGGCTGTATAAATTGAGCTCGTTCGCCGTCGGGCAGCGTGACGGAAACAATAGGTTCCGTCTTGGAGAAGTTGACGTTGTCACCGGAGTATTTGGCTGCGGTGATTCCAAGCTCTATCAGCGCTTCATAAGTTAGGCTCGGCACCGAGACTTGATTCCAAACTCCTTCTTTTTCGTAGTAAAGTTGGCCCGGTCGATTAACAGCAATTTCAGTGACGCCTTCCATCTGTAAGAATGGATTGAAAGGTTTTAATTTTTGACGGATGGAAATATCTCTATCGATACTCATGATTTAATTTCTCCTTGAACGGTTTAACGTTCGAGTCCTTTGGTTTTGTTTTGTTCCGGGATTTTTTGTTCGGTTTGGGTGTGGCTGGCTGGGGTTTGGCGTTTAAAAAACTCCGAGTTGACCTTCAGTATTTTTCCCTGCCGTTCACAATCAAGCATTCTTTCTTCCACAGCCTGAAGCACTTTTTCTAAAAGCTTGGGGTTTTGCATCGCCGGGTCAGCTTTCGGCAACTCTTTTCGCATTAATTCCAAAGTGTCTCGATGCTGCTTGTTAAGCGAAAAAAGGATTTTTTCGTTTTTTGTCTGAGAAGCGGTTAATTCTTTTTGTTCTGCTAAGGCCTTAATGTTTGCCTTGGCGATAGTCACAAAGTCGTCAGTGGTAAGAGTTTTACTATCTTTAAAGCCATGCTCTACAAGCCAGACGCTTACAGTCGAGCGCATCTGTTTGTACCATCGCTGAAGCTTGGGCAGCGCGTTTCTTTGTTTAGAACATTCTTCAACAAGGTACGCCGCAGTCTCTTCCGCATAATTGGGATGATCTTTTGTAATCCCGGAATCTTTTAAGCGGATTTCGGCTGCCATACAGACCGGATCTCGCTGTCTGAAGCCTTCCTCTAATAGACGCGGAGCCTCTTTTACTAAAGGGATAACTTTTTCTTTCAGCTCGGAGTCGTAAGCCATATGAACTCCAACTTCGTGAAGCAACACTGAAGAGGCTGCATCCGGCAAAAGGTTATCGGCAATAAGAAATGAGGTTTTAAGCTCAGAGGAATAAAAGCCCTGAACTCCTTTAATATCTTCCGATTTGTACCGATTTTTAGCTCTTTGAATGTCCGCGAAAATTTTGGCGGTATAATCAACCGAAGTGTAGGTTGCCTCGTGCGCTGTTGCCGGCTGGTGTTCGGTTTGGTTTCCGCCAGTGTCTTGGATTGAAGAGGGTAGATGGACCGAATCTCTATTGAAGGGAAACTCAAGCGCGCCCTTTAAACCTCCTATTTTCTTTCCCCAAATATTTTCCGGATTCTTAACCGGCTTTTGTGTTAGGACGACAAATTTATTGCCGTCAAAATACGTACACACGGCCAAGCCCAATTTTCTCGAGTAGAAATGGTAAGAGTCATTCTTGCCTTGACCTTCTTTGTAAATTTCGTTAGCTGAAGCTAAAACTTGCATAACAGTTTTTAGACTTGCTTCTGTTTTATTTTCTTCCTGTGGAAACAAATTTCGCTTCGGATCTTCAATCACAGAGCCCGTAAGATGTTTAGCTCCTTTCCCGGAATGGATAAAAGGTCTATGGTGTCCAGGAAGGACAACAATTTCTCCGGAAGGAATTTCACCCGTGACAGCTGGATGGAAAACAGCAATGCAGCCGGTTGTATTGCCTTCATGAGCTAACTCGTCGGGGACAATAAATCCGGTCTTTGTGTTTTTCTGAGAATTTTTAAGTTCTTGCGGCAGAGGTGACAGAAGAACATCATTGATACCTGAAACAATTTTGAGACGACCATTGTCAATTAAGGCGTTGATGGTAGTTTTGCCGAATTTTTTCTCCAAGGCTTCTCTAATCTCAGAAATCTTGGCACCGCTTTTACCCTCTCTGGTTTTCGAGAAAAGAGCAACTCCTTTTTCAGTTTCTTTGCTTTTAATCTCTTCAAAGAGGGCTTTAAATTTCTCGGAAACCCTTTGGACGTCCACGCCGTCCAAATAAGGGTAGTAGGATTCTTTATCTAACGTCTTCTCGACAAATGCTCCGTTTGTTAAGAAGTCATTGGTAATGCCTAACTCTTGACTGCGCACCTCTACGAAAGCCTCAAAGCTTCTGGCTGCTTCTTCTGTTTTACTATGCCAGTACGCTTTTTTCTTCAGCATTCGTCGGTGCATTGCGGTTGAACGAATGGTGTCAATCGTTTCTGCCCATGCGTGGTGCAGCTCCGGCCGGATCTTATCTGCTGCGCCTCGTTCCGTCTGAAGGAGATCTTCCTGGGTGAGAGTTACCTTGTAGACAAGTTCTCTGCCTCTATCCGGGATGTCAAGATTAATATCGGCCTGATCCAGTTCTCCGGCAACAACCCTTCGCGCTAATTCAGCAGCTTTCGGATTGGTCTTGAGTTCGTATTCCACCCGGGAGGCAGAACCCATCCATAGCGAATAAATCTTTTTACCGCCCTCATTGATTCGTTCCTGAGCCTGCGGAGTTAATTTAAAAATTACCTCTGAATCAACCTGTTCACTGAGCATCCTGACATCGAGCTTTTCCCGGTAATTCGTTCTCATCAGGTAGTGGTCGAGCGCATGAAACCACTCGTGAGCCAGACAAGAGTAGCCTTTGGTTTTGGTGAGATTGATTAGGCGATTAACCGGTTCGTAATGCGCAGATGCGCTGCCGTGTCCTCTGGAACCGAAGCACAATCCCAATTCGCCGTCTAGGGCAACGGCCTTTGGAGGAATGCCCAATATCTGCGAGAGATCCATGAGGGAGTCATAAGCATTGTTGAGCATCCATTGCCGTTCCCTGCCGTTTTTTCCTTGTTTGACCCAGTTTCCGAACTCCACACCTCTGAAGCCGAAGGTACTCATAAACATTTCCGGCGTGGCGTCTTTTCCTTTTCGGTAGTCCGGGCCTACACGATCTCGAATCGGAGAACCGCTTCTCCAATCTTTTTCCGTTTTGGAAAATTCCGCCCGGAATTCTCGGTACTTATTTTCCAGTTCCGTTCTGTGGGTATTCACATAGTTCCAAAATGCTTCATCAGATTCAAAAGCAATCTTGTCTGTGAGCTGGAACTCGATTGTTCCGGATTTTCCATATACTTCATAAGTATGGCTGTTACGAACTCCGCGGCCGTACAGTTTTATGGATAGGGCAGGCTTGGGCTTGGACTCTTGTTCTTTTTCGGGTTGACTTGCAGTCTCAAGCAGTTTTCCGAAGGTTGTTTTGAGCTGCTTTTCAATATTAGCTTCGAACTCTTTTTCGCTGTTTCCGACGGCTACCGCATAATAGGGAAAAAGCTTCCCGTCAGAGTTTTTTAAACATAATTGCTTGTTGTCTCGGCATCCCGGCAAAATGCATTGATATTGATATGACCTAATGTCAGTATCATCGGAGAGCCTCAGAGCATTCCAGCGACAAATATCTTGTGCGTCACCGATACTGTAGGCTCCGATGAAGGGCCAGTACTTCGTAGAAATATGCGCGAGAACCTTATACTTATTCCCCACTTCGTAAAAGTGATCAAAGGCATCGGTCGGGGCTTCAGCAGCCAGTTCTCCGTTTATAACTTGACGATGCAAGGCGATTGCTGCGGAGGCCGTGTGCAGATAGCGTCTGAATTTATAAGTATCTTTAGCCGGCCGTCTGCCTCTTAATGTTGATCTTACGAGCCACAGACAAGCAGCCGCTTCGGGGTTGTCTTTATGCAGCTCGAGGATGGAACTTTTAGGCCATATCTTATCCAGCGGTTCTGAAGAGAGACGTTTTTCAAGTTCTTCCGGGGATCCCTGGATGAATTTATAAGGTTCAGTGCTCCTGTTGAGTGATCTTCCCTTGCGGGTGTTATGAAGGTCTTCCCCGAAATCTTGAAGCTTGCGGCTGCCGTCCCTGTTTAATTGGTAATTCAAAATATCAGTGTCTTTGATCGCAGTTGAGACAGCCGGCTTTTTATCGGCCTTAGGTTTTTCGTGTTCCGGAGGCGCAAAAAAATCAAATTCCAGTTGTTCAGCGAGTAATGAGGCCATAATTAACTCTCGTTTTGCTTATAGGTTTTTTAGCGCTCTCTTTCTTTATCAGGAGCTTTGCTTTTAATTTCTATGACCTTTCTTGCTTTTGCGTTTTTGTCATAGATTTCCACGGACAACTGTTGTCCGGCATCTTGAGCCTCTTTAAAAACAGAGGCCATCTTGTCTCGAAAAGCTTGCTGAAGACGTGGTCTGTTTTTAAATTGAGGGGCGCGCAGAAATCCGGCAGTTACGACTTTGCAGGCTTTTTTGTTTGCCTCTGTCAGTTTTGCAAAATCCGGTCCTTCTTTATCAAGTTGTTTGAGCCTTGTAAAATCTTTTTTTCCTTTGTTGAAAATAGCTTCAACAACTTTCTCCTTAGGCTTGGCGGAAATTGAGAGCTTCCCTTCTCGGTCCCAAGGTCTGTTTAATTTTTCATTGGAAAGATAGGCGGAAAATTCGGGCTGATGCAGGCTTAGTACCGGATCGTGCTGAATCCCGCTAAGAAGGCTTTGCCACTGTTTGGTGTAATAGAGGCTTTCTGCCGGCTCAATGTTGCGGAAATCTGCTTCATAGCTGATTTCTTCTCCGTTTTTTCCAACGCGCTCCAGGCATTGTTGAAGTTTGAGTTCACAAACCTGAGCTTCAATTTCGCTTCTGAACGGTTCAAGAAGCGTTTTTGTTGCCGAGATGATCTGTCTTGATTTATCTGCGATAAAGTTTTCAATCTCTGAATTATCGGATGTGGGCTCAAAACTTAAAGCTGCTCCGGGAAGCTTCTCCTGAGGTTCGAAAATAAGCTGAGGGTTAAGTGTGACTTCTTTAGTTTCAAGAACTTTGTCCTTTTGAAAACTTCGGATTTCACCGTTGAGAGTACTAATCACCGTACCCTTGGATGATGCATACAAATCCAATGTGGCAGGAAAAAGTTTGAGCTCCAGCTTATGGGTGTTCTGAGCTTCTAATTCGATAGCAAGTTCGTCGTGTTCTGAAAAAGTCATTTTGTTGTCTCCGGGAGGGGTTTCAAACTGTATACAGAGGAGAAATCAACATCGCGCGCGACAAGAATGCCGATGCGCTCCCCTTGATTTTTGGTTAGAGTGGGCGGAATGTTGCCGCTTTGACGCATAGCCTCTTCAATGATTCTTTCCATCCCGTCTTGGCTGTTTTGGTAGTAATTCACGCCGCCGTTGTTTTCGGTGTTTTTGCTCATGCCGAAATCGAAGCCGTCTTGAATCAGAGTGAAAAGTAAGGCATTGCCGAACCTTCTCCACCAGTGGAAATCAATTTCCCCGGACAGTCCCGCTCCGCCGAGCGCATCCGTGGACGGTGAATTCAAATTGATTCGAACCCCGTTGGGTGTTTGAATTTGCGTCCAAAGAACAAAGATCCTGTTTAGGCCGTTTTCTACCGCTCCTTTGTACTCACCCACGGCCTTCGAGCCTCTTTCTAAAAGTAGCGTTTTGCCGTTTGCTGAATAAATATTCCTGGGAATGACGCAGCTCGTCATTCCGGGAACGGTTGTATCCACTTTGGTCTCCAAGATGCATTCAATAAACGTTCCTTTAGAAAGCAGAAGGTTTCGATTGGGCATCATTGAGGCTCTGACCGAGGCCGTTTCAATCGGAGTGAGCAAGTTGTCAAATTTTTCTGAAGACCGGGGAGCCTCCGAGGCTCTGAAAACAGGCTCGGTGCTATTTTCAGGAGCGGCTTGGATCGTGTTTGCCTCTCCCATCATCGGGGCGCTGTTTCTTCTTTCGGTTAACGTGGGCTCTTTGGGTTTTTCTCTATCATTTTCAGCGACTGCGGGCAGGGGTGCGGAGTAGGTCGGAAGCGCGGGCTCGTAAGCAACCGGAGGAATTGCCGGAGTGATTGGCGAGATTGCCGGTTCAGGGGCACTTTGATTTTTAATTTCTTCTTTTTTGACAGCTGCCTGATGATCAAGAACAAGGGTTTTGTTGCTTGTGTAAATGTTCCCGGTTTCTTTTGCTTTTGAGGTTTCAGTCTTCTGCTCTTTAACGTCTTGATTCTGATATAAGTTGTAGCCTACTAAAACGCACAGAGCCAGCATTGCAGCCGCAACAAGCGGTTTGCCCGGAGTTTTACTTTTTCTTCCTTCGACATGGGGAATACCTTGTTTTGCATCTTGAGCAACGGAAGTAATGGTGTCTTTATTGGTTTGCATTATTTACTCCTTATGCTTGATTTGTCTGTATAAGCCCTTGACAGAGACGGCGCGTTTATCCGAGGCCCCGCCTCCCTGATAGTTTTCGTTGTAAATGCCGACAACGGCTTTGCCCGCTCTTAATCGCACTTCTTCGTAAACGCCGTGCAGAACAAGCCAGCCGTCCTCCACATGGGAGTTCAGCAAGGTTTCCTCGCCGTCCTGTACGCGGTAAGCTGCCGGGAAATCCGTTTGTTCCTTAAACTTCAGGTACGTAAAACGATTGTCATCAAATGCCTTAATTGGTGCGATGGTCTTGGAAGCAGCGGCAGATCCGAAGTTCATTGTGTATTGATAGTTGGATTTTTTGTTTTCCGGATCTTTTTCTTCCGAGTGCAATGCACTATCCGAAAGCAGGCTCTTGACTTGATTTTTTTCGGCTTCTTTCTTGGCCGCTTCAATTTCGTCCAGCGGATATCTGAACGTTAAACGATAGGTGGCCTTTGCCCGGGAACCGAGACGAATGTCAAAGAGATAGCTTCTGCGATTGGTGACAACCACAAGATTGGTTCTTCCATCCGTTGCTTTCGGTTTCAAAAAGAAGTAGTTCCCTCTGCTTAGAAATTCCCAGGCAGTAGAAAAGCCGCTTCCATAACTTTGAACCTGTTCAGAAGGGGAAAAGACAATAGTGGTAATAATTCCGCTGGCAGCAGTGACAGGATAGACCTCATCGGCTCGGAAATCGGTATAGAGAACTCTTTGGTCTTCTTTGGCAGCCTGCGGTTTATCCAAAGCAAACGCATTGGATAAACAGAGAACGGAGAAGAACGTTCCGATAATCAAAGTTTTCTTCATTTTGCGGCTCCTACTGTGAGATCGGGGTCCATTCGGTAGGAAGTCACTTTGAATCCGAAAGGATTGATGAGTCTGCTCGGCTCGTCAGCTTTGAAATTCGGGATGTATTCATAGGCAATCGTTGCTGTCCAGTTCTGGGAGGAGTCAACCGCATTGGTCTGTGTATCCACTAGCTTTTTGCCGAATCGAACAGTAGCAATGCCATTGCCGTTTGGTACAACGGTATGGACTTCAACGACAATTTTCTTGCTATCGCCGAGCAGTCTGTCCAGAGAGTTCTTATCAGTGGAAAATTGAGCTGCGTACGGGTCAAATACGTTGGGAAGCGACAGCTCTCTGGTTTTAAGATAATCGTGCTCGAGCGTGCGGTAGTCATAGCTTTCCCGGCTGAGAACGTATTGGTTAAGCCAGTATTTGTCCATCATTTCAGAAAAAGGAATATCTTTTTCGTTAGCTATCGCTAAGACGGCAGCTTCTCCGGTGTTTTGATTGACGCGAATAACAAAGGGTTCTGTCTTTTTCAGCGGCATCATCAAGGCAATGGCTGCTGCTGTTGATATAAGGCACAGCCCCAAAATTTTGCTGCACAGCCACGCTCTTTTTTCGCTCTTTTCTACAAGCTCTAACCGGCTTGTTTCCCAGTCAAGTGCTTTTTTAAAATTGTCTTGTGCTTTGGTTGTATTGTCCGAGGAGCTTTCTCCATTGGACACTGTCTTCTTTTTCCACATGATTCTTTCCTTTAGGGATTTGTTTTCTTTGCCGTGTTAATGGCTGCCGCTTTGAACCGATTCGTTATTTCCGCTTGTGACCGGATTGTTTTCTTCTCCAAAGACGAGATTTGTCTTAGTGCTTTTTGATTGAATCGGTGCGTTAATAGGTACCCGAGCACCGTGAGGAAGCGCCGGTGCCGGGGCGCCGCAGGCGCAAAGAAGAGAAGTGCAGCAGGCGGCAATTAAATATTTAATAAAAAGTGAATTCATTCTGAGTCCTTTTTTCCAAATGTTTTTTTGTAGGCACTGTCTTCGGCCGAAGAAGAGCCGGAGTCTTGCTTTCGGCTGAAATTGGCGGCACTTTTCATTGCACTGGCAACATATCCGGCGGCAGCCATTGCGCCGCCGGCAGCCAACCCCATTCCGGCTAAAGGCAGTACGCCGTTTTGATTTAGACCTTGACCTCCCAGCAAGGAACGTCCGGCATTTGCAATCCCGGAACTGCCTGAGCCTTTGCCTAAACCCAACAAAAGGGCTCCGGTTGTGGCGGCAGCCACGTTTCCGACTCCGTGAAGCATCTGACCGATGCCCGGTGCATCCATTCTTCCTCCTCCGGTGAGTCCGGCCGAAATCGCGGGGATGAGCTTGACTAAAGTGGCCGCAGCTAAAGAGAGCACGGCAAAATTCATCACCGGGAGAAACAAATTGCCGAGTTCTTTTGTGGCTTCTGGAGATTTCGCGGCTACTTCAATTTCATCCACGGAGCCTTGAAAAGCCTGAACAAAAAGCATGATGACGGCTGACGTAATGACGAGTGTGAAAATTGTGGTGATGACACTTCTGATCCAGCCGTCAAACCAGGACTGCGTTCTCGGAAACATCAAGGTGCATAAAAACAAGGGGCCGAAACCTAAGAAAATAATGAGAGAGACTTCGTTGATCAGCAGTATTCCCAGAGCCGAAAAGGTAAAGTACACACTCAGCATTCCAAGAGCGACCGTGACAATGCACATGGCTAGGATTTCCGGTGCATCCGTTATCCAACTGAATTTTCCAATCAGTCCCGAAACTGCATCAAATGCATTGGTGAAGGTTTCCCAAAGTTGATCCAAAGCACCCCATGCGCTTGTTATTTGGACGGTGCTGTGAAGACCGTGAGAGACAGCTTCTATCAAACCGCTCTGAAAGTATTCAAAAGCCTTGACTACGTAGCTGGTAAAGTGGCCCGTGTTTAATGCCAGGAAGGCAATAAATCCGATTTTGAGCATCTGGACGATAATGTCGTAAATAGCGCCGTAGTTGTTCTCCCTCATCATCATGAAAGAGCGCACGATGATGAACATGACAAGTCCCACGGCCACGACACTTCCTAGATTGTCAATAAGAGCGGCCGAGGTGTCGGTACTGAATGTGGAAATGTAGCCTTTGAACTGATTGCCGAAAGCTTCAAAGTAATTTGCTGCCATTTTCTTTTCTCGAACTACTTGGTAAGCCGTCTGCGGATTTCTTCTTTACCCAACGGCTGAAAGGCTTTTTGATGATTGATCAGCGCTTGTTCCTGAAGCATTTTTTCGTTCAGTGCTTTTTGAGAGGCCAGCTGCATTTGCGCTGAGAGCTGACTGGCTTCAAAGGCGACTTTTTCTGCTTGGATACGGGCGCTCAGGTCAGCGATGGCTTTTGCATCCGTCGCTGAATCGATCTGCTTCATTAGGTTTTCTATGTTTTGAAGTCTTTGATCGACCGCTTTTTTCCCCTCATCCGCAAAAGCTTGATATTGGGCAAACGAGGCTCCTTGCTTCTCACAGAAAGCCTTGTCCTCTCCGTTGAGAGTCGCGCAGCGTGCGCCTAGGTTTAAATTGTCATAGATGGTTCTTGCAGCCCCCGTAAGCTGACTGACACCTCCGTTTAAAACATTGCGCATTTGAGACTCGAAATTGCTCGGAAGAAACTGACGCAGTGCAGTGTTGTATCCGAACATTCCCAACCCTCGGGTACCGGTGAAATTGTTCAGTGTGTTGACGGCAGTGTTGTACTGGGCTTGCAGCTGGCTGTACATCTGCTGAAGCTGAGTAAGCTGCTGCACCATCTGTGCAATCGCAGAAGCATCTACTACCGGGATGCCGCTTGCGTACGTGGGGGAGGCAGCAGTTATAAGCCCGGCAAACAATACGGATAGGATCTTGTTCATCTTTATTCTCTTGGGTTGCTGTTTAAATTCAGTTCGGAAAGCGGTTTTTCGCCCCAGAAATAGGGAAGCCACTTCTCCGGTTCTTCACCGGTGTGTTTGATGAGTTCTTCAACAAAATTGATGTTTTTTGTGGAACCGGAGAAAACCTTAAGAGCCTTTGGAAATGCTTTTAAATCTGCCCGGCAGACAACCGCCTGCTGATTTTGTTTAATCAGCATGGTTCTGGAGAGCTGAGGAAAGTTTTTCAACAGAGAAAACTCGTTGGGCGTGAGTTTGAACCCCTCGATGTACTGCTTCTCATCGGCTCCGGTATTTGGCAGAAAGATCTTGGTAATGCAGTTCTGAATGTAGTTTGAGCCTTGAGGATTGCTCAAAATATCTTCAGGAGACTGCGTGGCAAGAATGATGAGACCGTTTTGCTTACGAATGGTTTTGAGTTTGTCAAATGCGTACTTTGCGGTATCCGGGTCTGCTAAGTATCTCCAAAACTCATCCATGAAGATCATGACTCTGCGTCCGTCAATAATCGATTCGAGACGAAAGAGCAAATAGTCCGTGACTAATGAACAGATATCCTTATTGGCTAAGAATTCAGTTCCGTCTATTCCTAAAACCGGCTTCGAATTAAAGTCGATTTTGTCTTCCGGATTATCAAAGACCCAGGCAAGATCATTGCCGTCTATCCAACGCTTTAAACGCTGGGACAAAGAGTTTTCCATTTCCGCAGCAGAACTTCCCTGAACTAAGTTCTGAGGAAGGAGAGCGAGTCTGCGGACACTTTTATCCATCGACATTACCGACTGAATAGCCTGCATCAGCCGATCTTGATCTGCCGGGGAAACCGGCAGCCCGTCTTGCTTGATCAGCTTCAGAACGAATCGGTTCAAAAACTGTAAATTCTCCGGTGTGGGATCAAGCTGAAACGGATTGAATCCGCTGGGCGCTCCTTCCTCGAAGGTAAAGTAGCGTCCGCCTAGGGCACGGATCGCAATCTCAGCCCCTCGGTCTTTGTCAAAAAAGATGCAGGAGAGCTTGGTGGTATCGGTTCGGTATTTCTGAGACAGCGTCAGCAGCATATTCATCAGTGCCGTTTTACCGGTGCCGGCAGTTCCGATAATCATGGTGTTGCCAAGGTCGTTGTTGCCGTAAGAATCTTCCAACGGATCACAAACATGAAAGTTGAAGTAAAACGGCATCTGGCTCGGAGTCTTGAGGATGGTAACCGCCTCTCCCCATGTGTTTTTGTCACGCTTTCCGCAGGGAAAATTATGCAGAGAAGCCAAATGAGAAAAATTCAGACTCGTAATCTTTGCAACCCTCGGGCGCATTTTGAACATTCCGGGTAATTGGTGCAGATACGAAGCGGAAAGCGCCAAGGTGCTCAAATAAGGTGTGGCACCTGCTTTTGTCAGAAGTTGAGCGGCATCCGCAGCGTGTTTTCTGACGTTTTTCTCTTCTCCGAAAACAAGCAGGCTGTAGGAGTATTCGCCCATTGCGAACGCTCCGTTGATCAGCCCTTCGATGGCTAAAGACAGTTCTTGGATTTGAGAGCCGGATCTATCTCCGGAATTGATCAGCAGCCCTTCCTGTTTGCTCAGAACCTCTACTCCTCTTTTGCGGCTCATAAAACAAAAAGTATGAGTCTCAATGAAAGGGTAGGGGCCGCAGCTGCTAAGTTCCTGCATGAGAGGATCGAGCTTGCCCGAGTTCGTTGTTTCCGGATACTCTTTAATTTCTATTGCTTGAGCGTAGGTGTCTCCTTCAGTAGTTTGCAGTTGGATTGTGTCCGATCCGATAAAGACCTGGACATTGCCCAGCGCTGAATAGATGGGACCATTGGGTACAAGTACCTTCTGCCAGCGACCCGTTAGCAAAAAATTGTAGAAACTCAGTTGTTCAGAATATTGACGTCCGTCTTGCTGATACGTTTGTAAAGTGACGGGCGCATAAGGCAAGAGCGCCTGAAAGAGACTTTGATAAATCTTCTCAAATTCTTCCAGTCTGTTTTCCAGCCGGGAACGGGTTTCTTCAAGCGAAGATTTCGAAGAAAAGAACGTTGTCTTTTTGCTCTGAATGTCACGCAGAATTAGCGTGCAGTAGAGCTCAACGGCTGTAAATCCCTCTTTTTTTGTTTTCTCATTAAAAGAAATCGAAAAAAATGAAGAAAACAAAGAATCTGTACATACCGACAGGCTGTCCGAGATGTTGCGCCTAACACGGTGTATTTGAATGGCAAGATCCGGGCGGTCCAATGTCCGGTAGAACCCGTTCAACTGGGAGGACAGTATCGTGAGATCCTCCGGGGACTGCGTTTCAAAGGGAATGCCGTTTAGTTTCATTGTGGCAATGAGGCAGCCGTCCCTTTCCATTACTACATGGTCCGTGACTAATGAAGAGAACGGAATGTACGATTCCAACTCTCGCTCTTTTTCAAAAATTTTTAATCTTTCTAAAATCACTTGTGATCCTTGATTGAAAAATCGGACGGACAGAGAATGACTCTCGGAGTTCTATTTGAAGGGCTCAGAGACAATGAGTTGCGCCAAACCAATCGATTGGGGTTGTTTTGAATCATGGTTCTAAAGTAGATTCCCCATTGATAGAGGATCTGATCATCTCTATCCGTGATCCGTTTGAAAATCCAAACCGGGATAGGAATCAGCAGCATCAGCGGCGGCCAAAACAGCAGCGAAATCACCATGCCGGTTAAAACAGTGATGACGAACGTTTCGGTCGGAACGCCTAAGATGCAAGCCGGGCGGGTGGCTCCCTTAAACAAAGGAGCCGTTTTGATTTGGGTAACGGGATCGGCCATCAGTTAAATCCGAACAGTTGAACGATCCAACCGGCTGCTGCACAGATAGCTAAACCAAATACCGGTTTCGCGAGTACGTCCCAGCTAAATTTGCCGGACATATACATAATGCCGGCAATAACAAGACCGCCGGTGCCAATCCACTTCACAGCAGCCATAAGTTCATCGACAATCGTGTTTCCGACCGTAGAAAGCGATTGCAGTCCGCTGGCCGCAAGTGCCGGTTCATGCGCGAGAACCAATGCAGCAAAGATGAAAAAAGAAAGATTGAGGATGTTTTTCATAAAAATTCTCCTAAGGTTAAAAAATGAGTCCGCTTGATTTGCCGGGGACTCCTTCGGCAATTAAAGATTGGGATTTGGAGACTTCCACTTCACGAATCGAGGGCACGGAGAGCGGCGAGAGCCCGGCATTGCTTCGGACTTTGTCTACATATCCGTGTCGGTATCCGGTCTTGAAATTGCCGCTGTAGTAACAGCTCAACGCATCGTGAAGAGCGTTTCCATCGGATGCGGGGGACTGTTTGGCAGACTTAAAACACGCACTTAAAATCCGAGAGGCCACCTTCAAATTGGTACAGGCGTCCAGAGCTTGAGAAGCGCTAATTCCGTACTTTGAGAAATTTTTTCGATTGATTTGAGCTAATCCGACGGAATAATCCGCGCCGGAAAGCTCCAGCTCGGCAATGGTGCTCATTGCTTCGTGGTAGGCTCTAGGCTGCTTAACTTTTCCTTTTACGACCCCGATTGCGTAAGGATTAAAACCGGATTCGGTTTTAACGATGGCCCTCAGCGTATCCTCTGCGACAGACGGGGCGCAGCGTTTGGCTAATTCTCCGAAGTCATCGGCCTGACAAAAAAGCGGCAGCAGCGCAAGAAATCCGAAGACTAGTTTTTTTATATTGGTGCTACAATGTAGGCATTCTTTAAAAGGAGCTTTTATGAGTACCGCAGACTCTTTTATCCGAGTTCGACTTGACAAAGAATTGAAATCTGAAGCAAGTGAGATTCTTTCGGCTATGGGTCTTTCCATATCCGACTTGGTACGGATGACCTTGACCAAACTCGTCAATGAGCGAGACATTCCTTTTAGTACATACGTCCCTAACAAGGAGACTATTGAAGCGATGAATGAGAAGCCGGAGGAATTAAAGACATATTCTTCTTTTGCAGAACTTCTCAAAGAAGTGGACAAGGAAATTGCTGAAGAATGCGCGTCAAAATAACCTCTGCTTTTAAGAAGGACTTGAAACGAGCAAGGAAATCCGGGAAAAATATGGAGATCCTTGATACAGTTCTTGGTCAAATACAGAATCAATGCCTTGATTCCAAATGGAAAAACCATCCTTTGGTAGGACATTGGGTGCCGCACCATGAACTTCATCTGTCCTCTGACTGGCTCTTGATATACAGAATTGAAGGAGACGCCTTGATCTTGTCGAGACTCGGGTCTCACAGCGAACTCTTCAAGAAAGTAAAGAGGTAGAGCTATCTTCTTGTCCATTATTTTTTGCTCCTCTTAATTTTCCTTGCTTGCACGATTGAAAGCTTGCGATGCTGTCTGGCCCAGTCCCGACTAAGCCAAATGCTGGAAAGGTTGAGCATTTTTCCCACAGTTCTGTAGCCGTATCCGAAACTAAATAAACTGGAGGCAATCGTTCGGTTAAGAGGTGTGTTGCCTTGGTTGCGTTTTTCGACTTTGTTTTTCCAAGCTGTTTTCCAGTCGCGGACGATATAAAAATTCACTTCAAGTTCGCGAGAGACCTTCAGGGGCCCAAATCCTTCCTCGAACAGACGTTCGGCTTTTTGCCTTTTTAAAGCAGCTTCTTTAGTCATCTTCCATCCCATAGTTACCGCTCCATACCGGACTGTGTCCGTACCGGTTGAATCACTTCGTTTTTCTGAACGTTTTTTTGACTGCTCTTGGCGATACGCTCAATTTCCGCTTTGATCAATTCTTTGATCTCTTGAATCTTTTCTGGGGAGGCGCCCTGCAAAATCTGTCTGATGGTTTGTTCTTCAGATCTCTGACGGCGAACTGTTTCTACTGAATAAAAAGTTTTCTGGGCGCAGCAGAAATCATTAAAGCGCTGCTGTGCTTCTTGAACATTCCGGGGCGCACACAGTTCTTTTGCTTTGTCAACGTCTAGTCCGGTTTTTTGAATAATTGCTTCGGCTTGAGCTTCCAGTGCTGTTCCCTGCCAAGAACTGGCTTCCAGGAGCTCTTTGGCAGAGCGGCAAATTATCAAGCCTTTGTGATCTAAATCCCTAAGCACAACATTGCCGTTACGGTCGTTTCCTCCCGAACGAGCAGGATTTAAGAATTGATCGCAAAGAGCTATCTCTTTTTCCAGAGCAATTGTTCCGAAAAGGGGTAGGTCATTGTTTCGAGTCAGATGCCTGTCACCTCTCTCTTCTTTAAACTTTCCGAATTGAGACAAAAGCTTTTGGCGATGGCGATCGAAGAGGGTAGGCGTCTTTTCTGCCCAGTTTTCAATAAGTTTTAAAGCACTTGAGACAGCGTTTTCTATTGTCGTTTGTTCAATGCGGTTGGTGTCATAATTGACAACCAAACAACTCACTCGCGTAACAATATCGTTTTGCCCTCTGCGCCTGTCATAAGAAAGCGTGTCCCACAGAGCCAACGCATCTGAAGTATCTGCTTGAGCAGTTTTGTCGAATTTGTTCAGTTGCTCTTCAATCTGTTTCTTTGTAAATCCAATTCCATTCTCGATTAAAGATTGTTTAAAGGCATCTTCAGTCAGGCTCCCCAAACGAGGACTTCGAGCATGAGTTAAATTTAGGAGATTTAAGCTCTCGTAAGACAAGTTTTCTTTGTCTTTGGTGAGTCGATTCTCTTCAACAAATGCAAAACCGCAGTGGTTAATCTTTCTGCAAAGAGAATCCTCCGATTTTTGATCGGGATAAAGCGGCTTAGTTAATGTTTGGTACGGATTAAAATACCCCTGTTTATGCAGATTTGTTTGCAGCTCTCGAAAATCGGGGTCGTGGAGGATTGTCCCGGACAGTTTTAATTGATTGAGTTCCTGAGCGACATAGTCTCTGCTTTGAGCGGCAGTCAATCGTTTAACTTCTTGCCGCTCGAAATCAACAAGGATGTATTTTTGCTCGCTTTTTTCAATAGTGTGGTTGACGACTTTAGAGGCATCGGCGGCGGCCTCAAACAGAATACTTGGATGAGACCGAATAAGATCAGCTATGTCTTTATTCTGTTCAATAATTTCTTCCGTAGTGAAGTCATTCTGATTTCTCGGTAATTTGCTGCCGATGTGGGACTGCATGAATGCTCTGGCTAAATTTTCACGCAGGAAATACGAAGTTTCTTTGTCGGTGTGTTTGCTCTCTAGCAACCCCTGAAAGTTATCGTAAACTCTCGCGTCTGTGATTGCGCGGATTCCGTCCAGAGCCGCACGGAGCTGGGACAACTCATATTTTTTATCTGAATCTCTACCGCCGGGTTCATAAGAACTTCTCTGAGCTAGGATAAGCTCGTCACGCCCGTTGACATAGGCACTAACGCCGCTTTCCCATACACTGCCTTTGTTTGTATAGCCAAGCAGAGCACACATGTCTTCGAACTGAGCCTTGGGCTGCTGCTCAATAGGCAAAAGTTCAGGAAGAGGTCTTTTGAAGTTCTCACATTGTTCAACGTTGTAATACGTTTGTGGGATCTTGGTAGGTTTGAATTCTCCCTCTAATCCTTGATTCCAGGCAACGCTCGGAACTCCTCTGGCTCCTTTCTTTACACTTGCACCTAAAACTGCCATTTGAGAGGGAGTCAGCCAGCGGTTGTCTTCAAAGCCTGATGTTTTTTCTCTGACCATCAGTTGCAGCGCCGTGATGCCTTGCAGAGGTTTCCCGCTAATGGCGTCCACAGGATAAGCAGCAGGCACTCCTCCGAGCTCCCATGGAGCTTTCCCGGCTTCGATTTGGGAAGCCAATTTATTTGCGCAGTCTTGAGCAAACTCTTCAAAATGCTTGTTTGCCATCGTGCCCCTCCCACGGATCACCTTCCATTGCTTTTTCTATAAAGGCGTTCCAATCTGCTTCTTGAAATTGCTTGTCCTCCCAAGTGTTCTCAACAAAGCCCCATTTTTTAGCCTCTTCAGTGCCGGAGGCGTATTTGTCTCTGACCATCGCCTCACGGGTGTTGCGGGCAAGAATTTCAACGCATTTTTTAGTGTTTGGATTTTGTTGGGTCGTATGCATATGAGTACCTTTTTCTAGTGTTTTGAATTCCTTGCAGGGCACCCGTGAGCGCCCCGCAAAGGGTTTTCTTTAGAAGCGGTATCTGCCTTCAAGCTTGATACCGGTATCTAATTTCCCGGCTGAACCTTTGGTCAAACCGAACTGAAGACCAGCTGTGGCATTGCCTCTTTCAACTTGGAATCCGGCCTGTACCTTGGACGCGAAACGTCCGGCAAACTCATTGGTCATTGAGTCCATTTCACCGATAGAAACACCGGAGACCTTGGTCGTGTTCTTCAGATTTCCAATGTTGTAGGTAAGAGTCAGATCTGCTTGCGGACGGACTGTCCAGCTTCCGAAATACGCTTCGCCTTGAACTCCGACTCCAACCGGGAGTTGCAGCAAGTTCGTGGAAGTCTGGCCATAGCTAAAGGCTTTTTGACCGTTGAGTTTGGTTGTGTAGCCTTGAGTATGAGTGCGCAGCCAACGGGCACCGACATGAGGAATCACTTGGAAGTTGTCTGTGAGTTTGAGATTCTTCTCCAACTTTGTGGCGACATTGGCAACGGTATTTTTGATTCGCGCGTCCGCTTTGCTGAAACCAGACCAAGAAGGCAGCCCTTGCGAAGCTTTGCTGATGTTCTGGCCAACATTGATAGAACTAATCCAGTTCAGATCATTGCCAAAGTCCTTGGCAACATAGCCGTGCAGCATCCACTGACTGAACTTGTTCTTGGTGTCGATGTAATCACCGAGGGAGTCAGCTTTACCTTTTTGGAAGGAAGCCGCAAATCCAGCTCTTACAGACGGCATAGCTTCAAACTGATGGTCAGCACCGAGGATCAGTCCTCCGGCATCAGCCTTGTAGCCTCCGGTCATATTTCCGGCTCCGTCTAAAGACTTCGTCTTCAGATGCGTTCCCAGGATGTCAGCCCACAAATGCAGACCTGAGTAATCCTTCAGATAACCGTTTGAGTAGCCGTAATCACGGAAAGAGAGGTGCTTTTCAACTGAGTCCGTTGCATTGTCTGCTAGGTCGTTCGTGATAGACAAAGCTCCGCTGGCTTGTCCTATCATCACGATGGAATTTAAGAGTTTTGTCTTCATGCCGCGGCTAGCAGTCTTATCTTTAAGGATCTTGCAGATCAGCTGTTCATCGGGGCCCCCGCTGCAGGGGCCGTTGAGGGCTTTATTCACATTGTTTGGAATGACAATGTCCGGGTACAGCGTTCGGACGTCAGCGAGCTGCGCATTAACCCAAATGTTCTTCGGATCATTGTGCAGTGTCAGAATCCATTCAAGGCCGGTGCCTTGCTGCGCTAGGGCATACAGATTGTCTTTAGCGATCCAACCGCCGATCCAGCCGCCGTCGTCTTCATTGCCTGCGGTAATAAAGCCGCTGACAATAGAGTAGTCTCCCGGTTCTTCGAGAGCGCCGAGCACTAAAGTAGCTCCCGGTTCCACCGTTACTTTGGCTATGTCGCTTGTGGTCGTAAAGATGGGAGTATCTGCTGCAACCGGAGCTTTCACAACCGTGTAGCTGCCGTCTGCAAAATACAAATCTCCGTTTCCGATCTGAACGTGATCATCTTCGTTTGTCCAGACTTCCGGTCCGACGGCAATACCGCCTCCCGGGCCGGTCACAACCGGTTCGGTCACGACGAGGCGAGATGGCACATCCGGGATTCTTAAAGCTTGAACGACATCGGCAAACTCTAAAGCGTCTTCACCTAAACCCAGATCACCGTTATTCTTCACATAAATGTTTGTATCAATCGGTTTGCTGTTGGTCTTAAATTCGACCTGAGCCTTGTTTTCATCGGCTAACGGCTTATCGTTGCCGATAACCAAATCTCCTCCGTTTAAGTCAGTATCTTTGGCATTAAGTTCTCCGCCTCCGATTTCGACTTTCCCGTCGTCAATAATCAGTTTGTCAGTATCGGTCTTACCGGTGTTTTCAAAATCACCGCCGTCAATCTTGATTTCGTTCCAGATGGAAATACCGGAGTTCTTATGAGTACCGCTTTCGCCGACCGTCTTAATATCACCTTTTTCATAGACCTTGTTGTCTGAGACACCGCCGTCTTTGATGGTCATATCGTCGTAATTGGCGATTCCGTTGTTCGTCAGATTTCCGGTGACCTCCGTGTTTTCGACTTTAGTGGCGTCCAGATTGCCGTCTTTTTCATTGGTGAGGCTGCCGGCAATATTGAGTTTGTTCCAAATCGACATGCCGGAATTGGAGTGAGCGCCGCCTTCTTCAATCTTGAGCCACTCTCCTTTTTCATAGCCGCTGTTAATTGAATTTCCACCGGCATGAATTGTCATGTCTTTGTACTGAGCCTGCCCAGCGTTGATCAAAGTACCGCTGACCTCAGTATTCTCAACCTTGGATGCATCAAGCGTCCCGGTGGCAGTATTGACAAATTCTCCTGCCACGTTAAAGCTCGAACCCACATCCAAAGAACCGGAATTCTCTTGTTTACCGGTCTTTGCAACATCAATGCGGTTCCAAATTGAAACCTTGCTGTTGCTGTGAGAGCCGTTAACTGTCAGCCATTCTCCTTTCTCATAATTGGAGGTGGTAGAAGAACCGGAATCAGCAATAACCATGTCGTTGTAATTCGCCACTCCGGTGTTGTCTAATTCGCCTGCGATTTGAGAGGTTTGAATACCGGACGCAGCTAAATTGCCCTTGTTTTCGAATCGTCCTCCGGCCGCTACTTCAAAAGCTTTCTGATCGGCATCCGCATCCGTATCCGTATCCGGATCAGCCAACGTAGAAGTTGAGGAGTCGCTTCCAATAACGAAGTCTTTGAAGTTCTGGATCAGGCCGGCAACTGAAACCTTCTTAAAGAAAGAGCTGCCTTCATTTACGTGCTTGCCTCCTTCTTGGACCTCAATGGCTTTTCCGCTTTCCTCTCCTTTATTGTGTGAAGAACCGTCTTTGGCAACCGTCAGGACTGAATAAAGTCCGGTGCCTTTATTCAAAAGTTCGTTGCTGACAATGAGGTTAGTTTTATTAGCAGAGCTGAAAATAGCTCCTTCAGCATTTTCAAACTTACCTTTGATGTCAAACGGGATATGGTCTTTATCGGCTACCTGTCCGGAGTGAGAATTTCCCAGCCAAATCTGACCCTCATTAAGCCAGTCTCCGGTTCCGTTGTAATTGTGGGAGTGCAGTATTGATCCTTTATCCACGTGGATTACGCCGTTGTTTTCAATATCCCATACCGCATATTCACCATTCTTAGCTTCAACGTTTCCGCTTTCGTGAACAAGGATGCTGCCGATCCATCCAATGGTTGGGGTGTGAGAAGCGAAGCTGCCGTAAGTAAATTTGCCGGAGACTTCAACATGACCGCCGTCATTGTTGTCATTTATAATCAGCGCCGTGTTTTCGTTAAAGAGAACGCTGTCCGGCACACTATGGACATTGTTGCGTTCCTCATCGGTTCTTATATCGTCATCATCGTGATGGCCGACCAAAGAAAACTCTTTGCCGTTTTCAATATGGACTTCGTTTGCGCCTTCGACACTGAGGAACCCGATGCCGTTATTGACATCAATAACGTTTGAGTTCTCGTGATTGTGTTCATTAAAGCCGATAACCAAGTCTTTATTTTTTCCGTCTGGATCCCCGGCAGATTCGTTATACAGCTTGGTGTGACTCAAGACGACGCCGGTTAAAGCGCCTCCTTCGGTTTGCTCGGTGTCAAACTGATTTGCTAAATCAACCGTCAGTTTTCCGTCAACCTGACCGGTAAAGGCTAAATAGAGCGCGCCGGACGTATCGGCCGGGGAGCTGGGATCATCAGGATTGATTGCTCCGGGATTTTCCGCTTCCGCAGCAAAGTGCTGCATGGCCTGAACGACACCGCTCATCTTCAGGTATTCATCGTTGAAAACGACAAGGCCGCTGCCGCCCTGAACAGCAGTTTTAACGTCCTCCTTCAACGAGCCGACACTGGTTGCACCCAATACGTGCGTCGGAACCCCAATTTGTCCGCTGGAGTCTGTCCCGTCGATGGTGAGCAAGTCACGCTTCACGTCGTTGAATACTTGATCGAGCTTGGTTTCGAGTGCACCGCCGGCAAGGACAACAGAATTTTCAGTGGTACCGTCAAAACTTAGTTTGTCTGCTTGCAGTACACCGCCTTCAAAAACATTGACCTTAGTTTCGCTCGTCAATTCAGGGGCATAGACAACCGTCAAATGATCCTTCCATCCTCTTTTACTTTCAGCCGGATCAGTCGTGACGATAATCGGGTTTTTGCCGGAGCCGCTGATATTGATTGTATTGTTTCCCAGACCGGCAGTATTACCTTCTGAATCTTTGATCAGTGAACCATCTACGCGGCCGCCGCTAATATTCAGTGTGGCGTTTTCGAACCAGCCCGAGGCAGACTGGATAGAGCCGGCGGTCTGGTTATAGACCGCTCCCTCTGATTGACTAATAGAGGCAAACTGCAAATTAGAAGAGTTGTTCAAGGTTGAGCCGGAAGCAAGTTCTGCTTGACCCAAAGCCGCATCACCTCTAACTTCTAGAGTACCTCTAACGTTAAGAGATCCGGTGTGTGCAGCACCGTTAACGGCAAGTTTTGCTCCTTCATCAACATCTACAGAACCTGAGCCGGAAACTTTTTGGACTTCATACATACCGGCAGCAGCGAGCAGGGAAGCGTTTGTTTCCGTAAGCTGCACCTCAGCAGCCTTTCCGGAGTAGGTTTCGTTTAAACCCTTGGAGCCGAACACAAGTTTGGAAAGTCCGTCAACAACGGTATTCACCGCTGTCATGACGAAGTTTGTGTTCTCGCCTTTTTCACCGACAAGTTCAAGAGTCTGGCCGTCTTTAACGCTAATAGAGGCTGCTTCGTTGATGCCTTTGAAGCCAGCCGAGTGCTTGACGCCGTTTTCGCCGATTTCTACAGCTTTACCTTCGCCCTCCAAATTGTGGCTCAGGATTGTCACGTCTCTCAGAGATGCGACATTGTCATAAAGCTCATTAACTTTTTGGGTGTTTAATTTATCATCATGTGAAACGCCCGCGATTGTCCCTTGAAACTCAAGGGCTGTTTGGCTTCCAAACTTTGCTTTGAATGCCTGGACCAAATCGTCCCGCTGCGTAGTCGTGAGATTGACACCGGTGATAATGATTTTTCCTCCGGTAAAAGAAGCGTGATCGATTAAGCTTTGAGCAACGGTTCCGGGAACGTAGTGTCTGAAGAGATCCGTTAAAGATGTTTTGACTTCTTCCGGTAGAGCAGCTTGCAGACTGACCGTTGACAAAGCTGTTTGGCCTTGGCTGCCTAATGAATCAAAAACGTTGGCTGCGTTATTTGTCTGTAGCGTGCCGGACGAATTCAGGTGTCCATCAGAGGCAAATTCAAATCCGTTTTGGAAGTTCACTGCACCGCTGTTGTTGAGGCTGCCGGAAATTGCATAATGCGCGGTTTCTGTCCAGCTTCCCCGGTTATTAAGAGTACCGGTGGAGGTTAGGTTACCCCTGGTAGTGACATTCCCGGTTAAAGAAAGCGTCCCGGTATTTGCCAAACTCCCGCCTAGATCGGCGCTCCCAATAGTCAAATTGCCGGAGTTTGCCGCAGTACCGTTTGACTGGTTGAAGTTAGTAAAAGTTAGAGTCGCTTGGTTCGTTAATGAACCGTTGGATTTATTGAGTGTTCCGATCCCGTAAGAGCCGCTCGAGACCAAGACTGAACCGCCAACATGGGTAAGGACAGATAAATTACTGACCGAACCGCCTGCCAGGTTCAATACTTGACCTACAGAGAATTTTCCGGAATCAGTGCCGACAACAATTGTGTCGTTATTGATTATCGTTCCACCGGAAACAGTCAGCGTTCCGTTGATATGGAAGTCATTTATTGCCAGTTGCTGAAAAGAGCCTCCGGCTTGAGTTACGTTATTGAAAGTACCGTTTAGATCATTCGGTGAATCGAACCAAAAAGAGCCGTTGTTGACAAAGTTGTTAATAGCGAAAGAACCGTAGGTTTTTCTTGCTTCATTACCTCCGAAGGAATAGAGACCGCCGTTGTTATAGAGCGTTCCGTTTACGATCAAGTTAACGTGCATCGTCGGATCGTTACCGCTGTCTCCGCTCGTAATCAGGCTGAGGTCTGAACCGGAATCAATGATCGTATCACCCTTTACGACCAAACTTGAATAGATGTCCCCGCCTCTGTCGCCGTTGTGTGCGATGTTGACGCTGCCGTTGTTTGTAACTCGAAAGTTTTTTTCAACGGTCAATGTATTACTGAGGGAACTATAGTAATCAGCACCAATCGAAATGGTCAGTACGCCATGTCGAAAACCTTCGCTTCTATCGATATTCCATGTGTAATTCCCATTGATCGTAGTGCTGTCCGAAAGGGCAGTTCCTCGACTTTGGAAGGGAATTCTCGAATCCTTCCCGAATACATCCCCGTCAATGGTTGTCAGCGCAACAGCAGGTGACGCAATGACACTTAAAACTGCTGCCGCGACTAAAACGGACTTTTTGTTTTGCTGGGATGCCGAGCTAACAGCCTCGGACACAGCAACAAATACGCCTCGGGAGCGGTTAAATACCTTTTTGAATATTTTGTTCATAACGTGTTTTGATCAAAAAATCTGGCAGGACTTTTGCGCGACCCATCATGAACATCAGTTGGAAAGATAAAACACTCGCCGCTCTTTCCTTGCGGGGCAGGACTTAAAATTGGGGTGTCCGGGACGGTTAATGTGTCCTGCCAAGAACATTAACCAGCTTCTACTGAGAAGAAGGTCGCTGTCCCGGACATAAACTTTGCGACTACATATCTATGCAGCCTCTAATTGAGAGAGCAGCCAGTTCTGAAGAAATCCCAAATCTTCAGACTGTTTCTTATACGTCCGACCTTTTTTCTTTATCCGGGCCTCGTAAGTAAAAATTGCTTTGAGTCCTTTGAGTCCTTGGACTTTCCGTTCAGATACCACAGAAATTTCCGCGTTTTTGATTTCTTGATTGTTGATTCTCATTGTCCGTTCTCCTTGTCGGATTGTTCAGAAGGTTCCAATTTCGACACCGGATCTTCAAAAACCTCTTTCCAGAGTTTTTGTTCCTCCTCTTCTCGGCGTCTTCCTGATTCTCTTTCGGCTTTTTCTTTTGCTGAAAGTTGCTCTTTCAGTTGTCTTATCGCATATTTGAGGCCATCCAAATACGCGCATAGATCATCAGTAATCTTCAAGTTTTTCGGATCTTCTTTTGGAAATGGTTTTCTCTCACAACCAAAAGCTAATAATTCGTTAGCCAAACGTTTAATTTTTGCGCCACACTCTGTGAGTCCCTTTGCAAGTCTCACGCTATTAGACTCTGCTGCCGGAGCACCATTAGCCAGCAATCGAAAGCTCTTTTTACAATACCGGAGCCAGGATTCATCCTCAATGAAACTGCGAAACCAATCAAGGAAACAGCTTAGGTGTCTGTACTCTGCTTCCAGCTCATTAATGACAGAGGACAAAATATCCAACGAACTGTATAGATTTTCACTTCTGACAAAAGAACCAATTTGGACGAGGTTAGAACCTATTTGTCTTAACTGATCGAAATAAGTGGGATACGAGTAAGAATAGCGGCCCAACCGATAACTCTGATCAGAGCGGTTAACGATTGCTATTTCCCTATGAGAAATTAGTCCAAGGTATTTCCCGATAATCTGAAGGGCAGTTGAGAATAAATCCTGTTCTTCCCATTCCATAACAATATGGGGGAGCCAAAGGCATTCACATTCAAATGCTTCCTCAATGACTTCTAATGTACATATCAAAAAGTCTTTCGGTCCGGTTGTGTTGACAATGGAACAACTGTAATAGTCTTTTACTATGGGAGGGTTTATTTTTAATTCTTCAATTGTTTTCCTGCACAGCTCAACCAAAAAATACAATTGAACCCAAGAAGGAGCCTGATGATCTGCAATAGTGCTACGCAATTCATTGAAAGCGGTTCTCAAATATCGGTTGCTGAGATTGCAACTCATCGTTCTTACGCGATCTTCCATTTTGCCTATCTCTTTTTATTGTTATTTCTCTAACTCTTTGATATACATGGTGTTTTTGGTGCTCCTAAGGAGGGGTAGAATAATCAGTGAGCGGTGCACATTTTTTCCCGAAATCAACACCGTTCACTTATAGATTTTTTTAACCATTAACTCCTTAGGAGCGTAAAAATGACCTTAGATCCTGAAAAAAATCCTAATGTTGACCCTAGGCAGTGCTCTTACAGTCACTATGAAAGAGCTGAAAAGCTGTTGGTCGCAATGATGGCAGCCGGCCAACTGAAACTGGATACAGTCGATCCGAAAAAGGGGACTGATAGCGGTGTTGGCCAAATAAAAACAAATTTGGATACTTTTTTCTTATGGAGAGACACAGTCGCCCAGCATTTGTGGCAAAGAGACTTGCACGGTAAAGCTTTTCACTCTTACCCTGACTCATTCTCATAGCAGCTCCCAGCAGGCTCGAGAATACCGTTTGAATGCTTCAACCAGCTTATTAGATGGATGGCATTGCTCCGGATATTCTTTGCGTAAAGGACGAAGTCCTGCCTGGTAAGCCCTAACTTCCGGAGATTCATAGATGCAGGAGTCATTAAACAGCTCATAGGAGCAAGCCTTATCGGCCTCCTGCATCTTAGGCGAGTTGCTTTTAAGCATGATTTCAGACTCGATGCTTCGAATCTTGTTTAATTGAGCTAACAATTTCGATTCAATTTCAATTGCTTCTCCCATCAGTCTGTCTGCTGCTGCGATGCAGCGGAGACGTTCCTGATTAAGGGAGGCAATTTCCTTAAATTCTTCCCAAGTCAAAATGTCCTTCAGGATTTCAATCGGTTCTTTGGGAAATTCTTCTTTAGTGGGTAACATTATTACTTCTCCTTTGCCGTAAATACTTAATCGTTATGCAGGCCTTTCTTGCCGGGTTGAGTTTCCAGATAGTCCTTAAGGAAACGTTCTGTCAGTTCCAAAGCATTTTCGGCGACACCTTGCATACGCTGATTGTTCACGATTGCCGGAAGAACTTTCATAGCAGCTAAAGTTTTCGAACTTGGAATAAAGACCCAGGCAGTCATGGAAAAAATACCAAGTAGAAGAGCAAATAAGAAAATTGCTACGGAACTCGAATCGACAGCCATAAAGACCAAAAGAGAGCAAACAGGAACATTACAATTAAGCCGATCTCTATTTTGTCCATCGCGCCGATCCAAAAAATATCTGAAGCTGTGATTTCAATCATGCTCATTCCTTCTAATCAGTCGCTCTACCAATGCACGCGAGTCCAATTTTTCCCGTTGATAAAAACGTCGATAGCGCGTCTCGATTGGTATTTTTGCCAAACAACTTCCTCGTAAACTTTCACCGGCCGGTAACAAGTTGTGCTGTATGAACTTTCTCCGGAACTGTCATAGCAGCTGTAAGCTTCATAGGCCGTGCCTTGGTATCCTCTTACGCACGCCTTAGTCCCACCCCAATGACCGGCGGAGTCTTCGGTGGCCTTGAACCAATGTTCTCCGCCCCAGTTGTAATCAGCGTTGTTTTTCCTCAGCAGTTTGTTTTGACGCCGGTCGGTCTTGAACTGATTGCTGTCGTTAATGTTGCCTTCGACAATCCACCCTTGAGGAGCATCCTCCATGCCTTGCAAAGAGCATGGATCAAAGCCGTCACTAAGCTGCTTGGCATAATTGCCCTCACCTGCCATCGGACAGCTAGGGAATTTACAAGGATGACGCCACGACAAGCAATCAAATAATTTGTCAATTGGAGGCTTGCACTCAGAAACAGCGCGAGGGCCGTTAGGATTGGCTAGACAAAGAAGAACTTCACATCCCCAGCGGTCGTTTCCGGTCATGATGTCGATTTTGGGCATCCCGGGGATTTTCGAGTAATCGGTGTCTTCAGCCAGGGCATGAAAACCGATTGCAAAAAGACCGCTGCTGACAATGGCAGCAGTCAAAAGTGTTTTAAGTTTTGGGATTTGATGGATTGTTTTCATTATTGAGTCCTCAAAACACGATAGGTAGTGGTCTCCGAGGGGAAGAATAGAATTTAGTTGACAGACTCAAATTGCTAATCAACCCTCGGAGGAGAAAAATGAGTGAACTCTCAACCGTTATTTCTGTCGGTGGTATTGCTGCATTGGTTACACTATTTTTTAATAGTTTTAAAGGCGGATATGAAATTCGCAGAAATATGTTTAGAGTCTCTGCAATGGCTGATAAAAATATCGGAAAATGGCACCGAAAAGTTCTTTTATCCATGTCAGCCAAAGACGAACAGGTCATTGTGCTGTCCATTACAAGTATCTCAGGAAGGTTCCTTTCAAACACCGGTGAAATTGTCAAGCGGATAGAACTGAATAAAACTCTCATAACTCATTCTCCTGCTTGGCAATTTGTAGTGGATTACCTACCCGATAGGTGGGAAACCCAAAAAGTGGGCCGGATAGATGTTTTTGTTCAAGCTGAAACCAGCATGAACTTTCGCTGTTATTTTTCTTTGCAGGAGTTTCAGTTGTCAGAGGTTCACAAGGTTCTTTCAGAGCTAAAACAACAAGAGCAATAAAGCAGATAAGAGCCCATGCTTTTAAAAATGATTCGATTAGATAGTCTCTTCCTATCGACCATAAGAAGAAAGCTATGGCTAGTGGCGCAAAAGCTCCGAGCAAGTAATAAAGACATTCCATCTTTAGCCTCCCATACCTATCGCAGCTTTAAGAAACAGCGCTCTATTAAGATTGCAGCCGTCATTGTGTAAATTAGCACACGAAGGCGCTGGCGAAAGAATTGCTTTAAAGAGAAAGTAGGCTCCAACGCTTTGTAGCAGGAATGTGGTGACAACCAGCAACTTTAAAAATTCTTTCTTGACCCTTTCCGCATTTTCTGATTGCAAAAGAAAAAAACAATAGAAAGTTTCAAATACTGAGAGCAACAAAAAACACAAAACAAAGAAGAACAAAATGTCAGGAATAATAGAGTTGACATAGGGAATGACCGTTTTTCCAGGCAGTTCTAACAAACGAGATGTCATTTTGCCCCTCCATTTTCTCCAATCATTTTTGGACACAGTAGAGGGCAAGCTCTATTCAAAAACGGTGAGTTTTGCACCAGGGATAAAACGTGTTCCCTTATTAACGGAAAATCAAAATCAGAACTGTTGATTAACTTGACTCTTACCTCTACCGAGGGGGCACAACGGAATATTAAGTTGCAGCCGCTGTAGAGAATAAACTCAAGATAAGCTCCTAAAAGGAAACAAATAGTTGAGATTATGAAAGCCTTTTCAGTCGGGTAACTTTTCTTACTCATGGAGATCACAAGCACCCAAGCCGGAACAAATAGGAAAAAGCATGTTAATAAAAATGCAACTTCACATGGAGACATCACACAACCCTCCACTCATTCTTTTGTTGCCAACAGACCACCGGAATAAGAAACAGCGCCGCTGGCCGATCCGGCCAGACCGTGTTCTGAACAAATGGGAAGAGAATTTTGCTATGCACAAATACTGAGACCAAGCAATAAACCTCGAAGTAAATGCTTGCAGCAGCATAGTTTTCAGACACGCACGCGGCGCTAAAAGGGCTTTAGCTTTCCCTAAAGCCCCGAGGAAAAGGGGCCTCCGAGGATAAGAATAATATTTAGTTTGCAAAGATAAATATCTATTCAACCCTCGGAGAAAATCTAAATGAAAACAACATTGGTAAAAAGGTTGCTGATAGGCGCAGGTCTTGTCTTCTTTTGTCTGTTTTTCGTCTGGACAGAATTCCCAGCTGCGGTAAATTTTCTCTGTACTGCAATGTCTGCTTTGTGTGCTTTGTTTTCTGCCTTTGTCGTAGCTGAAATGGGAGACGAAAGAAATCAGACGGAGCAAAACAGATTTAATCCTGAGTCGAAAACCTTTAAAAGTAGGGAAAGAAGAATAAAAGTCAGGGTCATCAGGACAAAAAAGAGATTCCATCTTCTTGAAGACCAGTCCCGCGCAAGACTGAGATCGAGACAAAAGTAAATACTTGCCAAAGAGATGCTTCCGTAGAGAAAAATTATGAACTCGGGAGCGTAGTGAGCTTTCAGTGTTTCGTAAAACCCGCAGGGGATCGACCCTTCCAGCAAGGAAAGAAGTCGGTCTTGGTTTTTCAACATCAAACAAAATGAGGCTGACGGGAAGAGAAAGATTCCCAATAAGGTTTTCCTTATGGACGATTTTTCTGTTCCGGAAGAGGTGAATAAAACAAACAGAGAGCATCCTATAGTCGATAGCAGAAGCCAGTTCATTTCTCATTTTTCCTTCAATGCTTTCAAAGAAGGTTCTCATAGCGATACTCCCTTTAGCCCTGCCAGTCCGATAATTAGTATCGAGAGTCCGAGCAATAACAAGAGAGGAGCTGCGCAAAAAACTGGCTCATGCTTTTGGAACAAAAACAAAGGAGCAGCGGCTATACAGGCTAAGCCGAGTATCGTTAAATAGAATGCGCTGGTAACTTGCTCCATGTTTCTCTCTTGGGTTTTTAGTTAGTTATGCGGGGGAAGTTTTTTGAAAAATAATTACACGAGAGTGCTTGTTTTCTTTTTTTCTTCCCAACGCAGCAATTCTTCAAAGTCCAGCACTGTTGTTCCGGCAGAGAGTTTGATCGGCTGCGGAAAACCTTCTGCTTTCTTTTGATTGGTCCATCGCCAAATGGTTCGGATGGATTTGTTCAATCTCTTAGCCGTGGTTGCAATGGAAATGTAAGAAGGATTAGGCGACACAATTTCCTCCTTCCGGATGTGTTTCTTTGGTCTTAGGCAAATTTCTAAAAATGGACCAATCGATACCCGGCAATAAGTCCTCGCACATAACCTGACCTTTGGTTTCCAGCTCAATAACAGGACACCAAGATTTGGGGACGGGCATACGACCACAGACTGCGTTACTAACCGCTGCTCTACTAACTCCTAAACAACGTGCAAGATCTGCTCCAGAGCCACCGATAATTTTGATAGCTAATAGTAGATGTTGATTCTTAGTCATAATTAAAAATATGCTTTAGATTACATCATTAGTTTACATTATTATACATAAACTTTTAGTTTATGAACGACAATGAACGATTGAGAAAAATTTGGCAGGAAAGCCATAAATATTCCCAAAGAGAATTCGGTGAGAAATTCGGAATAGGCACTGGTGCAGCGGTTTCCAACTATCTGCTCGGGCGTATTCCGTTAAATCTCAATGTTGTTATTAAGTTTGCTAAGGGGCTCGGCTGCAAGATAGAGGATATTTCACCGTCCATGGCGTTGTTAGTTCAATCGGCAGAAAAGCTTACTACACGAGTTGAACGTACAGAAAGCAGCCAGTCACGCATACCAATTCTTTCCGATGATTATTTGCTGGCCCACGCAACGATTCCAAAGTATCAACGTTCAGATTCAAATTCTATTATTTCCTCTCTGACATTAAGCGATGATCAATTTGCTTGGATAGTTTCAGATCAATCAATGGCGCCAGACTTCTTTCCTGGTGATTTGCTGTTGTTTATATCTGGGTCTTCAGCAAATCCTGGATCTTTTGTTCTTTCGAAAGTGGACGGAGGGATAGTTTTTCGAAAATATACTGAGCAATCTGTTGAAAATAAACTAATCGTTAATCTTAAGCCGTTGAATCCGGATTACCCAACGATTTCTAATCGATCAAAAGAGATTGAAATTCTTGGGGTGTTAAAAGAACTAAGAAGGAATTTCACAATACGAAAAACCCATAGGGGGGGGGTATTTGATAATTAAACTCCTCCTAGCTACTTTGTCGCTTTTTATTCTTTGGTTAACCCTGAGTGTCCATTTTTAGAATCTACCAAAGCTTCTTCGCTACGCATCTTTTGCGATAATCTCCTACCTTTTTTATGATAAAAACTTGCTCTGGGTCAGAGAGTTGCTTTTTATACTGAACTCTCTTCAAAAATAACTTTCTTTCTACCCCATGACGTACGTCGCAATTTTCTTTATTAGTTTCAACGTTATCTAGCTGGCGGACGTACTCCATTAATTGATCTTTATTAAATTTTTCAATGTCTTCGGGCGTTGTAGCTGAAGCATTTCCGGAAGATAATGACAAAGAGAAAAGCATTAATGAAAAAGCAAAATATTTGTACATAAAGAACCTCTAATTAAGTTTTATTTCTTCTTACTCTCATAGCAGCTTAGCCAGAAATTTTCGCATCTTTCACGGTAACTACAGACCCTCTCTATGATTAGAAGCTGTCAAACTAAAAAATTTGTATATTTCGTAGCTTCTTATTTTTAATTCTTCCGTTGAGTTTCCCTGAATCGATTGCATCGATCGCGAAAATTTCTTATTTTTTCTGAAGCCAGCCGCCTCTCCGTGCCAGAGAGCTGTTTGTGAATGCTAAGTTGTGTTCTTTTGTGCATCAGTTCTTTTTCTAATCGCCAAAGGTGACAGTTTTCTTGGTTGGCTTCGACATTGTCCAGTAGGCGAACATAATCCATAAATTGATCTTTATTAAATTTTTCAATGTTTTCGAGCGTTGTAGCTAAAGCATTTCCAGTTGTTAGAGACAGAGAGAAAAACGTCAAGACAATAGCAAGATATTGGCGCATAAGAAATCACTCGCAAAAGTTTGAACCTAATCTCATTATAAAGATTATTCTCCAAAAATGTATATTTTTAATTTACAATAAACGTAAACTAATAATGTTTAATTAGGTTTTGAAATGATTAGACCTTACATAATTGATCCCTTGGAGAGTTCTTCAATTCATCTTGATCTCACGCTGGTCCAAAGCGGAATTCTCTCTCGATTAGTAAATTTGTATTTTCTGTTTGGCGGTCCGTTTTCGTTCGGGCAAGCCCTGTCTCAGATAAGCGTGGACGAAAACTTAAGGAACCTCTGCACAAAAGGTGGGTGATATGCTATAATTAGCACACTACC
>ERZ894203.380-NODE-380-length-39566-cov-33.436284_pt1 | contig 39566 bp, 53 predicted proteins | sample MGYA00380286_ERZ894203 | MGnify/ENA primary metagenome ERZ894203 (study PRJEB32331, sample SAMN06328484) | human gut metagenome | biome: human gut microbiome; feature: stool | host: Homo sapiens | collected 2014-02-06 ... | reverse complement strand
AAACCAGTCACGGACAGGCAGATGGCTGCCTTGCATCACCGTACCGGAACGAAGCAGCATCTCGTGTTTGCAATCCATGCACGTCCAGGACTTGTGGCTCGGATTCCAGCTCAGGCGCAAACCGCCGTGATGCTCACGGAAACGGCGGAGGGATTCCTCACAGGATGCCTCGTCGGGATATTGATGGTAAAAATCAAGCAGGTTCATAATGCATATGTTTATTGTCTTACGTTTTATATCTTCCAAAACATGCCTGTGGGGCAATTTGGCAGTTTAAACTTTGCTATTTTGTAACATGCGGACATTCATTTAATTGAAATGAAAACATCCTGAAGTTCTTTCTAATCCAAGAAAATGTGTATATTTGCGACTATAATAACCTTGAATATGTGAAATATTAATTAGAGAATAAAGGTGAATACGTGAATTATGAGAAGAAAGATATATGATAAACTGTTGGAATGGAAGAAGAACCATAAGGGTGATACTGCCCTTTTGATAGAAGGAGCCAGGCGTATAGGGAAAAGTTATATCGTGGAAGAATTTGCACGCAAAGAATATGAGTCTTACATTCTGGTGGACTTCAGCAAGGTAAATCCTCAGGTAATGGAGTTTTTCAACCTTTATTTGGATGACCTCGACATGCTTTTCATGAATTTGGAACTTTATTTTAGGCGGAAACTTACTCCACGTCAAACAAAAGACGAAGAAGCCCGTTCTTTAATCATATTCGATGAAGTGCAGTTTTGTCCCCGTGCCCGTGCAGCCATCAAGCATTTAGTGGCAGACAGACGTTATGACTATATTGAGACAGGATCGCTTATTTCCATCAAGAAGAATGTAAAGGACATCATGCTGCCTTCAGAGGAACATGCCATCGAAATGTTCCCGATGGACTTTGAGGAATTCCTGTGGGCTATGGGCGATGAAATGCTGATGCCTTACATCCGGATGCGGTTTGACAAACGTCTTCCGATGGAGGCTTTCCACCGCCGGGCAATGGACTATTTCCGGCAATATCTGATTATCGGAGGAATGCCACAGGCTGTACAGAAATATGTGGAAACGCGGGACTTTAAAAAGGTGGATGAAGTGAAGCGCGATATATTGGCTCTTTACCGCAATGACATTCACAAATATGCGGACAATCAGGAAACGAAAGTTGCCGCTATCTTTGAGGAGATTCCGGGGCAATTGCAGAAACACGAAAAGAAGTTTGTCTTATCCGCATTGCAGAGTGAAGCCCGTATGCGTGATTATTCGCAGGCTTTCTTTTGGCTGAGTGACGCTAAAATAATTAACTGTTGTTATAATTCGACCGAACCGAGTATCGGCTTGAAACTGAATGAAGAACGTACAACGCTGAAATGCTATATGGGTGATACCGGGCTGCTCATCAGCCACGCCTTTGACGAACGTGGGATAGTAAGTGCGGACCTTTACCGGAAACTGATGTTTGACAAGCTGGAAGTGAACGAGGGAATGTTGGTGGAGAATATCGTGGCGCAAATGCTTCGGGCGGCAGGACACAAACTTTATTTTTTCAGCAACAGTTCCCGAACATCAGCAGATGACCGTATGGAAATTGACTTCCTGATAGCCAAACCTGCAACGACCAGCAGGCATAATATTTCACCCATTGAAGTAAAATCCGGACAGCGCTACACACTGAACTCGTTGAGAAAATGTATAGCCAAATACGGCTCCCAGCTATCCACTCCCTACGTGCTTCACGATAAGGATATGAAAATAGAAAATGGGATTGTGTATCTGCCTTTATATATGACACCGTTGCTTTGAATGACATGGGAAAACAGCTTACATACCAAGAACTATTGGCTGCGTACAACAAACTTCTTAAGGAGAATGAATTTCTTCATAAGGAGGTCGATAGGCTACAGACATTACTAAACAGCAAGGATATTCCTATGACACAGCCCATCATGAAGCAACATTTGTCTTTGGAAGAAAAAGTAAGTGTATTCCGCAATCTGTTCAAGGGACGCGAGGATGTGTTTGCACGGAGATGGCACAGTAGGACAAGCGGAAAATCAGGTTACCAGCCTGTGTGTCGGAACGAATGGGACAGGCAATTGTGTGACAAGAAAAGTATAAGTGCGCGGAATGTCCCAACAGGTTGTTCAAACCGTTGGAGTATGAGGATATATACCGGCATCTTGAAGGGAAAACCCAGGACGGGCAGGATGTAATCGGTGCCTATGCCATTCTTGCCGACAACAACTGCAATTTTCTGTGTGCGGATTTCGATGACAAGTCTTGCGAACATGGATATAAGAAAGATGTGTTGGCATATGTCGGGGTCTGCAAAGATTGGGATATTCCTTGTTCCATTGAACGCTCCCGCTCCGGAAACGGTGCACATGTATGGATATTCTTTGAACTGCCATTGCCTGCCTCCAAAGCGCGAAGACTGGGATATGCGGTACTAACAGAAGCAATGGAAAGAAACGGACGGATGACTTTCAAATCATACGACCGTTTCTTCCCCAATCAAGATCGGTTGCCAGAGGGTGGTTTCGGGAATCTGGTGGCGTTGCCGTTGCAAGGGAAAGCACGCAAAGAAGGGAACAGCGTATTTGTGGACGAGAATTTTATTATTTACGAAAACCAATGGAACTATCTGCTTCAGATAAAACGGATTCCCGAAACAACAATTGACGCGATATTGGCAAAGCATGGAACGGATTCCGAATTAGGCGAATTGTCCACTACCAGTGAATCCAAACCGTGGGAGACTCCAGTACCTCAGAAAATCACTCCTAATGATTTTCCAGCCAATCTTGTTCTCATACGTTCCAATATGCTATACATCCCTTTGTCGGGATTGTCTGCAAGGGTCATCAATCATCTGAAACGGATTGCTTCGTTCAAGAATCCGGAGTTTTATGCCAGACAAGGTATGCGCTTGTCTATTTACAACATTCCCCGTATTATTTCTTGTGCCGATATGGAAGAAGATTACATTGCCCTGCCTCGTGGATGTGAAGATGCGGTCGTTACTCTTTTGAAAGACAATCAAATCTCGTACCGAATAGAGGATAAAACCAATCACGGGGAGAACGTAACCGTAAGGTTTAAAGGCGAACTTCGTGAAGAACAGAAAGCTGCCATAGCCAGTTTGACAACGCATAATAATGGGATACTGAATGCCACTACCGCATTTGGCAAAACGGTTACGGCTATCGGTTTGATAGCTGAACGGAAAATAAATACGCTGATATTAGTGCATACTAAATCTTTGTTAGACCAATGGAAATCCCGTTTGGAAGAATTTCTGGAAATAGATTTTACGGAAGAAGACCTTCCTAAGAAACGTGGCCGTAAAAAAGCCTTTTCACCGTTCGGTACATTGGATTCTAAGGGAAATTCACTGCGTGGGAAAATAGACATTGCCCTGATACAATCCTGTTTGGAAGACAACGGGGTGAAATCTTTTGTTCGGAATTACGGAATGCTGATTGTGGACGAATGCCATCATGTATCAGCAGTGAATTTTGAACGGATATTGAAGTATGCCAATGCCAGTTATGTCTATGGACTGACAGCTACCGCAATCCGCAAGGACGGGCATCAGCCTATCATTTTCATGCAATGCGGCCCTATCCGCTATTCGGCAGATGCAAAAACTCAAATAGCCTCCCAGACATTCACACGTCTGCTTGTTCCCCGTTTCACTTCTTACAGAGAGTTGACAGATGATAGGTCCACTTATGCACGAATGATTCAGAAAATGGCTGAAGATGAAAATCGGAACAATCTTATCATAGACGATGTGCGTAAGGCATTAATGGAAGGACGTTCTCCCATTGTATTGACCAGTCTTACCGCCCATGTCGAAACTTTGGCAAATGCCTTAGCTCTCCATTGCAAGAATATTATTACTCTTATCGGTTCTGAATCGGCAAGAGAAAAACGGCAGAAAATGAAATTGCTACAAAGTATCTCTCCTACGGAACCGCTTGCCATAGTGGCAACAGGGAAATATGTGGGCGAAGGTTTTGACTATCCACGATTGGATACTCTGTTTTTAGCCTTGCCCGTTTCTTGGAAAGGTATCATTGCACAATATGCAGGGCGTTTGCATCGGGAATATCTAGACAAGAAAGAAGTTCGGATTTACGATTACATCGACATTCGCGTACCGATGTGTGATGTCATGTACAAACGAAGACTACGAGGGTATGCTTCTGTGGGCTATCAAATAATGTCCAATGCACCAATGGATTTATTCAACGAAAGCCATAGCATTATTTTTAATGGGCATACATACCAAAATGAGTTCTTCAAAGATTTGTCCCAAGCGAAATATTCGGTGGTTATTTCTGCGACAAAACTTTGGTTTGCCAAACATTCGCCTATACTTGATATACTAAGGAATTTGTCTGCGCGGGGCGTGGAGGTTATCACATTAATCAAGAGTAACTTTGAAAAGGAAGAAAGGCTAAGAGAAATAGGAGTCAGTATCAAGATTAACGACGCATTGGCTATTGATGTTGCAATCATTGACAAATCCTTGGTATGGTATGGCAGTGTCAACTATCTTGGTTACAACACTGATGAAAATAACGCCATACGCATATATAATTTGGCATTGGCAGAGAATGTCTTAGAAGTGCTTTATACTTAACGCTAATTTTTCTGTCGTTAATAGGTGTTATTACGTTTGGGAAACCTTACGTTGAGGGAAGTGTAATTTTCTCTATTTTTCAGAGGAATAGTTTTAGCAGTGAAGGAGAAAAACATTACTTTTGCAAATGAGAAAGGCGTTCATTTGATTGATGCAGAACATAGAAAAATATAGAAGCCCGCTGGTTTCCAAGTCGTTACCTGTCAAACTGACAATCTTTGTAAGTTTCTTGTTTTCAATGAATAAGAAGAATTTATATGTCTTGCACAATGCATTGAGAGGGTAAACGGAAGCCCTATCTGTTCTCCGACAACCGCCAGCGACTGATTGATGCATTTCGTTGCATTGTTACGGGACTTGTACAGAGCCTCAGCATCATCAAGATCCAGATCATACTTTACTAAGTTGAATACATACCGACATCCGGCACATTCCACCGGTGAAGAATATTCAAGGCAGGTTCCGTAAGAGGAATTACATGGCGATTGTTCGTCTTAATCATGATTTTTCTCAGTTCCTTCTTCTCAAAATTGACATGGCCCCACTGCAATGTCATCACATCCACTACACGGAGTCCACAGGCATGGAAGGCAAAGAAGAACATTTCCAAAATTCTTTTCTGCGCGGTTCAGTACAAGTCTTGTAATATTCAAGCAATGCCGCCATCTGTTCCTTACTGAAACTTTTGCCGTCAAACTCTGCCTCTTCTTCAGAAAGCGATACCTTAGTCACAATGCGCATATCCTGAATCCTTGCATTGACGGCAGGTTCCATCATGCCCATTTCACAAGCGTATGCACATGCTTTTAATATCGGAGTCAGAGAGTGGTTGATAGTGGCATCATTGTTCTGCTTGATTTCCCTACGCCACGATATATAACTGTCTAACAACTCCGGAGTCATATCGCCTACATAAATGCTGTCAGAACGATAGGGTCCCTGTCGGGTAGCCCTCAGGAATGTCTGGAATATATTCATGCAGCTCTTTCCGTTTTCATACCGGCTCCTTCCGATTCTGTTTCTTGCATAGTCAGAAAAAAGACGTTCCAATGTAAACTCCACGAAGTCCTTTCCTTAATCACGACGTGCAAGCGGTTTGTCCGCAAGAAAGCCGGATACGACATCAGCGGTTATCTGATTAGGATGTTTTTCATTATATTCGGCAAGTTGTGAGTCTATACGGTCAACACGTGCCAGCAATAACTGGTTAAGTCGTTTGGATTCACCGCCATGACTTGCACGTATTTCACCCCGTCCCTGATTGCCGTTCTGGTTCCAGTCCGCAACTTTGACAAAGACATTCGTTGTCTTACGGATTACCTGCCCGTTCCAAGTGTATTCCAACTCGACAGGATAGGCTTTTTCCTTGTCAACCACTTTCGGCGTGCGAAGGCGGTATTTGCCCAATGAATATAGTCTTTTCGGTCTTCCCATATGCTTTTCCTCCCAATTCAATATTCATGAGGAGAAGCAAAGGTAATGTATTTTAGACAAACAAACCGCACCATATAACACCATAAAACACCAACGCGACAAACAAATTATCTTTGTTTATCGCGTTGATATTCAATTATTTAACCCGTCTGTAGGCTATTAATATTCTTCCTCGTTGAAAAAGAAGTCTTCTTTGCTCGGATAGTCAGGCCAAATATCTTCAATGCTTTCATATATTTCGCCTTCATCCTCCATTTCCTGCAAGTTTTCAATAACTTCCAGCGGAGCACCCGAACGCATAGCATAGTCAATCAGTTCATCTTTTGTTGCCGGCCAAGGAGCATCTTCAAGCTTAGAGGCCAATTCCAATGTCCAATACATGATATTTAAATTTTAAAGTTTCACATTCTAATTATTGAGCCACAAATGTATAACAAAATATCTCATTTGCAACTTTTATCCCAATAAATTTCATCTTTATTTGTTAAACAGTTCAATCTTCTTGCCAAAATGAACAAATAATCAGACAATCTGTTAATAAAACGTTTTACGTTCCCGTCTATCTCGCATACGCCCTTTTCTTCCAGTTCAAGGATCCTCCGCTCAGCCCGACGGCAAACCGTACGGCACACATGACACAAAGCAGCGTCCCGGCTTCCTCCCGGCAAGATAAATCCCTGCAACGGAGGCAATGACGCATCAATATCATCTATGGCCCGCTCTAAAAAAGCAACATGCTCCGGTGCCACCATACCAGCCACATGCAAATCCGTTTCGTTCTGGTCGGTTGCCAGATAAGCTCCCAAGGCAAACAGGCGATGCTGTATATTGCGCAATTGAACTTCCGTCTCAACATCATCTACAGACACGGCCAGCACACCCAGAAACGAGTTCAGTTCATCTACCGTACCATACGCTTCCAGACGGGCATGAGTCTTCGACACCCTCACCCCACCAACCAGGGAAGTAGTGCCTTTGTCGCCAGTCTTCGTATAAATCTTACTTTTTCCCATATCCGATACAACCTGAAAACTCTACAGAAAGTTCACGATCCGATGCTCTTTTGCCCGTTTTTTATCAAAAAACACAATGCCGATATCATACAGGTCAAAAGTTACTCCCGTGCGCGGATCCCTGACAACACTTTTCCACCACCGTTTCTTCTCGCCATTCAAATATGGCTTCCCTATTATAAAGCATGTATTCGGTCCGGCAAATGGAAGAAGCTCTTCAAATACTTTCTCATAATCCGCCGTATAAGCAATATGAACCAGATCGGGTACAACTCCCTTTCCTGTCAGTTCCTTCACTTTTTCCTGCCAGCTGCCTTCGAGATATTCCACCGCAGGCTTGGCAGACAAGATGCGTTTTACAGCCTCCTGGCACTGTTCTGCAAACGTGTAAACCGACATTTCATTCCGTGCCTCAAGCATATACCTCACACTTATTCCGCTTCCTGTCCCCACTTCAAAAAGAACAGACGGTTGAAGATAGTTCACAAGCCGGAAAAGAAACTTGTCCACTTTCTCACGGTAATGGGGCAAAAAGGCCACAACTCTCCGCAAATGATGCAAAGAGCTATAAGCATAGAAAGGCTGTTGTTCATAAACAACATTTGTTATGAAAAAGAAATCTGACGGAGAATGTACGCCATAGCCTTTCCGGTGGCGGATACGCTTGCACCAGTTCCATCCCCGTAAAATAATATCCCCCATTTCCAAGCAATCATTAAAAGTTATAACTTGGGGCAAAGTTAAAAATTTATGACAGACCAACAGACATCAGAACAAAAAAAATCATCCTGCAACAAACCGCAGGATGATTCTTTATTCAAATAACCTGATTTTAAGCGCGTGACTTGCCCAGTTGTTCGTCCAAATAAAGGATGCCCGCACCGTCACCGCATTTTCTCAACTTCTCAACAATACCTTGCGCAGTAGCTTCTTCTTCCACCTGTTCGCGAACATAGCCCCACAAGAAGTCCTGAGAAGCCTTGTCTTTCTCGCCCGAAGCTACATTGACAAGTTCGTCAATCAGTTCAGAAACATGACATTCATGTTTATATACGTGTTCAAACACTTCCAGCACACTGCCCCAGCCCTGTGGAACAACATCTATTTTATCAACTTTAGCAACGCCTCCACGTTTTGCCACATAGTCTGCCAAGTCATAAGCATGCTGCAATTCCTCTTGCGACTGCTTTCTCATCCATGATGCAAAGCCGTCGAATCCTTCACTCTGCAGATAAAAAGACATTGAAAGATACAAGTTGGAAGACCACATTTCAGCATTGATCTGGTCATTAATCGCGTTCTGTAATTTTTCTGAAATCATAATTGTATGTTTTTTTAATTGTTTAATCAAGATGTACTATACTTCCTACAAACAGAGTGCCAATGAAAATGCAAACTGACAATCTGTCGCAAAATCTCAACAAGAGCGCTGGATCATCCTTGCCTTTCCCCAAAAATAGGGCGATAAACGAAGCTTATCCATTAACCAGGCGATACCCAAGCATCCTGACACTGTTATCGCCAACGATACAGCCAGAAAAAGCATGCCAGAAGAGTCAAACGAAAAAACAGGCACAAGCGGTTTGACAAGCATGGTAAATATAGGAGAAAAAACCAAAAGAATAAAAGTGTTTGCCCCTATAAAATTGGCAGCACGGACAAACCTCTCCGGCAAGCAGCGATACAAAACAAGTGACAAGCTGACAGCCAAATATGTCAGCAAAACACCCGGAACAAGCGCCCTGTCAAGATTCGACATATCAGAGGCAAGCCAGACAAACGGAAGCACAGCCCACAACGACGGCCTGAAAAAAGAGCAGAACCCAACAGAAGTGCGCCTTAAAACGGCTCCTGCAAGGAAATAAAAAGCATTAGGCAAAGAAACCACTCCAGCCCATGCAGCCTCTGCCGCATAAAGCAGACCAAGAACGATAAAGAATGAGATCAAGCTTCTCCGGTTACGGAAAAGACGAAATGCTACATAATAGGTCAATCCGCAAACTATCAAAGTATGCAAATACCAATAAGGCCCTACCGGATGCAGGAAAAGCTTCTCCAGCCATACTCCCCACCCCAACTCATCAACGCCGCCACGAACCGGAAGCACGGATGACACAATCACATATCCGCTCTCCATCACTGCATAAGGTATGAAAATCCAGACAATCATCCTGAGAAACGGACGAATTTCCTTTTCCACATTCATCAGATACCCCGATATGATCAGGAAAGCCGGCATATGAAATGTATAGACCAAAGACTTGGCATAAGGATATTTGTCGCCAATGTATGCCAGATGAAACACAATCATCAGCAAGATGAATATGCATTTCAAAAAATCCAGTTCCACAATTCTGCCCTTCATACAAACATGCCTTTAAAAAAGGCAAAATTAGGAAATAAAAACAGACAAGCAAATGCTTTCCACCCCAAAAAGAAAAGCAAATGTCCGAATATAAGTTCAAAACACAGAGCTACAAGCACAGAACGCTGTGCTTGCACCTCTGTGTTCAATTCTTTCACATTACAGAATACTGATACTGCTCTGGATCGGAGTCATAATGAACGTAAATTCATAATCACCGTAAGGCAGCACATATTCATCAAGCGGCCATGCCCCCCAACTGTTTACACATCCCAAACCCATCTGAGCTTTGTCGATCAGTACATTCGTCAGATCGGCAGGTTTCACCTCGTTCGAATGTTCCTGACGTTTGTAAGGTCCCGAGTCGAGCGAACTGATGGTATAATGCAGAGCAGAAGCCGAGAAAGGAGCCTCTGAAACAAATTCCAGACCGTTGCCCGCATCATTCATCTGCCTCCACCAGCGGATGTCAGTCTTGTTGCCATTTTCCTGCGGACGGATATAAGCATAGAACTGGTCGCTTACATTCTGGTTCCAGATGCCAAGATCCGTACAATGATTGCGGTCGCTGTAATTCTCTATCGGACCACGTCCGTAGAAAGAAATCTTCTCGAAAGATTTCGGCATAACCAACTGCATGCCGAAACGGAACATCGGAGATACCTTTGCGTTCTTATCCGCCACCATCTTCTGGGTAACCTTTACAGCACCCTGATTGTTGATGACATAAGTCAGATACAGTTTTGTGGCTTCAGAAATGCCTTTCATTGCATATTCAGCAGAAACGGTTACTTGCCCATTAGCCGTTTCATGTTTGATGGATTCCAGCTTAAGCCCCGGATTCAGCCATGCACGGAACCTGTTCTGCAAGTTGGCACCAAAATCGTTATCAGTCGGAGCACGCCAGAAGTTCGGTGTCAAAGCTTCACCTTCCTTAATCATATCAACCCCATTCACTGTATACCGATCCATATAGCCGGTATATTTATTGAACTGAATATTGAAATTGCTGCCCGTAATCTCCACACAATTGACGTTGTCCGCATTTACTTCGGGAACTATGGCCACCTCGTTGCTTCCAACCACATTGGGGAAGTCCATCGAAGGCGCCTTGTATTCAGTCAGAGCCAACTGATCCTTTGCCACCACATGACCGGCCGGAATCAGGTTTTCACGATTCTTCTGGATATATCTCACATTCAGCAGCCATTCGCCTTCCCCATCGGTCTGTCCCAAATCCAGTTTTACAGTAGCTGTCTGACGGGGAGCAACATTCAGATTTTCCATACGTCCGCTGCGCACAGCCTTGCCGTCCTTCAGCACTTCCCATTCCATAGCGTATGCCGAAAGGTCACGGAAGAAATTCTCGTTATACACTTTCACTTCACCTTTAGACAAGTCTCCCGGAGTTGTCCAGATGTTCTGATAGTAATAAGCCACTTCATACATGTGCGGATTCGGCTTACGGTCAGGACTGATCAGCCCATTGTCGCAGAAGTTGAAGTCGCTGGCGTCAAAACGGTTGAAATCGCCGCCATAAGCATAGATCATCACCCCGTCCTTGCCTTTCCAGCGGCAAGACTGGTCAACGAAGTCCCAAATGAATCCACCTTGGTATTTCGGATATTTGCGTACCAGATCCCAATACTCCTTGAAGCCTCCCTCAGAATTACCCATGGCATGAGCATATTCACACTGAATCAGCGGCTTGGTCTTGCTGTCATCCTCACAATACTTGATACAGTTTTTATAATCATAATACATCGGGCAGAAAATGTCTGTCTTTCCGGTCTGATGCGCCTGCTCATACTGCACCGGACGGCTTGAGTCTTCAGCCTTCACCCAATCATATGCAGCTTCAAAGTTAGGTCCATACCCGGCTTCGTTACCCAATGACCAGAAAATGATGCTCGGGTGATTGAAACTGCGCTGCACATTACGCTGGTTGCGCTCCAGATGCGCTTTCTTGTAGGAAGCATTCTTTGCCAGGGTCTTGTCACCGTATCCCATTCCGTGCGACTCGATGTTAGCCTCAGCCACCATATAGATTCCATACTTGTCGCACAGATCATACCAGAAATTATCATCCGGATAATGGCAGGTACGCACAGCATTGATGTTGAAACGCTTCATGATCTGAATGTCCTGAATCATGCGTTCGCGTGAAACATGATAACCGCCGTCGGGATCCATCTCATGACGGTTAGCCCCTTTGAACAGAACGGGCTGTCCATTTACAAGAACCTGAGAGCCTTTCAGTTCAACTTTGCGGAACCCTACTTTGACCGGAATCACTTCGCTCACCTTATTTCCTTCTTTTACAGTTGCGCGCAAAGTATAAAGATAAGGAGTTTCAGCCGTCCATTTATTAGGATTCTCCACATTCATAGTCACCGACACATTCTTGGAACCGTTTGCGGAAGCAGATGCTACGGTTTTATTCTGTGCATCCAAGAGCTCCAGCTCAACGTTCACATTCCCCTTCAAGCTCAGGTTTACGGCCAGCGAACCATTCTTATACTGGCTGTCCAGATCCGGAGTTATCCGAATGTCGTCAATCCGTTTCTTGTTACGAGTATACAGATAACAGTCGCGAGCTACCCCCGTATAACGGAAAAAGTCCTGATCTTCCAGATATGAGCCGTCACACCAGCGGAACACTTGAAAAGCGATCAGGTTCTTCTGCCCTGCTTTCAAGTAAGGAGTCAAGTCAAACTCAGCTTCCAGCTTGCTGTCTTCACTGTAGCCCACATATTTTCCGTTCACCCAAAGATACATGTTTGAACTGACTGCACCAAAGTGGGCAATGATATCTTTTCCTTTCCACTCGGCAGGAACCATGATTTCGCGCCGATACGAACCCACATGATTCTTTTCGACCGGCACATACGGAGGGTTGCTTTCATACTGGTTCCTCCATGCATAACCCGTATTCACGTAAATGGGATCGCCATACCCGTTAAGCTCCCATACACCCGGAACTTGCAGATCATCCCATCCTTTGTCGTTGAAACCCACTTTCCAAAAATCGGTAGGGCGAGCGTCCGCATTGGCCACCCAGAAGAATTTCCAGATGCCGTTAATGCTCATAAAATTCTCAGAATCTTCCTTTACAGCTTTCCCCGCCTTCTCCAGATTCTCATAAGCGAAAAAGTTTGCATGCATAGGCGCACGATTCACCGCATTGATTTCCGGATCTTGCCATTCTTTGAAACTTTGAGCGTTTGCAGAAAGCAAACAAGCGCCAAAGATGCCTAGAACTAATTGTTTTTTCATGGTTTATAAATAGATGGTTATAAAATATAAAAAATTAAGCGTTGCAAATATAGGACGTTTCCTATTCCCAGCAGGACATTTTTTCGTCATTCAACCACCCAATTCTTGTCATAAGGGACAATAACCCGCGGATTATAATGCATTTCTTCCTTATCAGGTATGCGAATGACATATTCTTTCTTCCCATGATTAGGCAAAGAGAAATCCCTCAGCCAAGGATTCATATTTCTGAGCAGACTGAAATTTGTTCCCTGCGATTTTGCGAATCTGGGCAGATCTTCAATATGTCCCGTCACTTTCACCGTGTGATAAGGGATAGGAGGATACAAATCGCTTGCCCGCAAACGGAAACCAAACTTCTTGGGATCGGCCAACATTGTTTTCACGGCCAATATCCGATACACATAACGCGCCGTTTCTTCAACCAGATAAAGGTCAAGTGCGTTTTCGGCATACTGCCGGTCCTGCTGCCGCGAAATTCTGCCTTGCCCCGCATTATACGATGCTGCTACCGTTTCCCAGTTGCCGAAGCGGGCATAAGCCTGCTTCAGATACTTACAGGCCGCACGGGTAGCTTTCTCCACATCATAACGTTCGTCCACATGACTGTTCACTTCCAGTCCGAACTCCTTCGCTGTGCCCGGCATGAACTGCCACAGGCCAGCCGCTCCTGCAACCGAACGAGCCAGCGGATTGACATTGCTCTCAATCGCCATCAGATACTTGAAGTCTTCAGGAACTCCATATTCTTTCAATATAGGATCGACAATAGGAAAATAACGGTTTGCACGCTTGATGATCTGAAGAGAGGTGCTATGCATATAAGCAAATGCCATCAGTTCACGATCCATCCGCTCACGCCGGTCAAAACGGGTCAGATCAATAGCCGTGCCGCAAAATACAATACTTTCGGGAACTTCTATGCAGCTATACTGCACCACGTCCTGCTCTGAATGCTTTTCATCGCCTGCTCTCGTAAATCCTGACAATGAAAAAATGACAAAAAGAAAAAACAGCATACCGGCACCTATGTGTAAACAATGAGTATTTTTCATATTTCAGTCAATTTGCAAACTAAAATACGAAATACGGCATAAAAGAACGCTATCTTTTAGCAAAATTTATAAAATCTATCCGGCAAGACACCCGCGAACGGCCGGATCAGTCTTTCAAGGCAAAGCTCCGCAAGATTGTTTCCGGAAGCGCATCATCCGCATCCTTGTAAACAATCGAAACGTAAAACCCGCAACTGCCATCTTTGGCAAGAAGGTAACTGTAGACACAACGGTCAGACCCGCAAATCCCTTTCAGATACACTCCATGGAACTGAGAAAGATCAAAAGACACAACCGGTGTCTGCTTTGTCACCTCATCGTCCGCAGCTATGGCCTTCAGTTCGCCAGCCAGTTCCGCCCGCCTGATGTCTTCACCTTCCAGAAGTTCCACAGTTATATAGTAGGTAGAGTTGCCGACAGCATATCCTTCCGAAGAATCTTCCTCCACAACCATATCGGAGGGAGCCTTAAACGACACATCAAACGAGGTCCACACGACAGACTTCAACTCTTGCGAACGACAAGGGACAGACAGCAGAAAAGCCGCAAGAAGAAAAAGGAATTTACTCATGGCTTTCTTTCCGCTACAACCTTTTTGGCATAAACTTCTTCTTCCGGGTTCACCATCACCCGCACGCTTCCCCCCATGCCCGCATACGGAGAAGTTACAACCGACAAGCTTTCATCCTTCAGCATGGCATCCACGCCGGCGGAAGCCAGCAAGCCCTTTACCAATTCGGCCTCCCAGAGATCCCCTCTGAAAACCTCAACCAAAGAGTCATAATCATTCGCTCTCATAATCCGAAAATTTAATAAACCAAGCAGAGCATATACCCTGCTTCTTATTTTCAAAGATAAGAAAAGTTTTCAAACAATCGCTTCTTCAGGCCGAGTTTTTTCCGTTGCCGGATTACATTTCCAATAAAGCAACATTCTATCAAGTTCTGAAACAAGCTGCCCTTATTGTGTGTTGGAAACTTCTACTTTTCCGACACACAATTTTACGCCATTCCTTTCAATTTTTCGACCAGCAAATGTGCATGGCGAACTGCTTTCGCTTTCATCCGGGCCAGCTCTGCTTCATCATGGCGGCTGGCATACGAAAGGCCTCCGCTATAGATGTAGCCACACCATTGCAGTCCACACAAATCTGCCATTTGCTTATATGCAGGAAGGAAATCATCAATGGGATAGTGCTGCGGACCGTCATACCGGTACATATCTTCGGGTGCACCGGAGGTAAAAGACAGGACAATCTGCTTGCCTTTCAATTTATCTCCTGTGCTGCCATGAGAGAAGCCATGCGTGAAAGTCTGCTCCACCCAGCGGTGCAGAAGCGAAGGCGCACTATACCAGAATAATGGATATTGCAGCACAATAATGTCTGCACGAAGCAGTCGCTCCTGTTCTGCTTTCACGTCAATATGAAAATCCGGATACAGCTTGTCCAGATAGGCAAACTCTGCCTCTGGCAATAAATGCTTTGTTTCTTCCAATATGGTCTTGTTGGCAAACGAATCGTTCAAGTCGGGATGTCCCGACACAATCAAAATCTTTTTCATCTTCTTTTCTTTTTATATTATACCTTATTGCAATCTCTTCCGGAAACACTCTGAGCAGCCGCTTGAACGAACGGTTATTGAAACCTGCTGCCCCATATACATCAGAAAGTTCTGTACTGCTATGCATCAACCGTTCGTATGCCCAATCAAGTTTTTTTGACGAGCCATTTCTCCAGCAACAGCTGTTGTCCACCACATCTTGCGCGACATGCAATATCCCGATACTGGATGTCCTTATGATTGGAGCATACTGATGCAAAAATAATGATTTTCCAGTTCTTCTTTTTGCATTCCGTTCTGTTTTTCTCGTTCAATCCACGGCTCTTTCATTTAAAATAAACCCAATAAGCCTTGCTATTGTTCGGAAAATCATTATTTTTGCACGTTGCGATGCGGGAAGCACCGCTTCCGGTGTTTCTTTTTATCGTTCATATAAAATGATTTTTGCAGGCGGAGATCAAATGCGACAGAGGTTGCTTTTTGATTTCCGCTCTTAAATTTCAGTACGTCGGGACTGTATGATACTGCGTGCAGAACAGACATCGGACAAAGCGCATTTGGAAAAACAAGGCGAAAACTGCAAGCTTGTAGACTGGTATCTTGACGTGCTCCTCAACCACAAGGATAATGTTTAACCATCCGGACAGTGCAGTGCATATATCGGAAAGAATGAAGATTCCTTCGTCACAAACTGATCAAGAAAATCATGCATTATGATGCCTGTTAACTTCGCAGGCAAAGGTAAAACAGTTAATGAAAATTCCTTCTGATTCGCTCATATAAATAGCTATAACTACTATAAGGCTACAAACAAGGCTAGAAAGAAAGCTACATCGGCTCTCTATATGGAAAATATTATTAGTGTCCACTAAAAAGCCATAGAAGTTCTTTGAAATTATTGAAGTTCAATTTGTTATAAGCGATTTGATATTCCCGAAACGTGAATTTAACTTTGCGGTCAAAATCAGACCGTTATGTTTAAAGACGAGTACGTTTTCTCTCAATTAGTGAAATTCCTTGATTACGAAAAATTCAAATACATTGTGAAGAAATACAATGGCAACAAGTATATCAAGAGCTATACTTGTTGGAATCAACAGTTTACGATGACGTTCGGTCAGCTATTTACTCTACAACGATTGATCTGTGCCTGCCAGTGTTTGAGTGGGCTAGATTTCGCAAACATAAAGGCGGAATAAAGTTGCATACGCTCTACGATATTGAAGCGGAAGTACCTGCATTTGTGCATGTTACACCATCTAATATTCACGATTCAAAGGCTATGCCTGAAACTCCATACGAATCAGGAGCACATTACATATTCGACTACGGGTATAACGATTTCAGCAACCTTCATACGATAAATCGTATAGGTGCTTTCTTCGTCGTGCGAACCAAAACAAACATACGGATCAAGCCTAAAACCTGAAAACGAAGATTGCCGGAAGGTGTAGTTTCGGATGCAATCGGATGCCTTACGGCTTATAAAAGTTCTAAGGATTACCCCGGGAAACTTAGAAAACTCATCGTGGAGAATCCTGAAGACGGTACACAATACATCTTCCCGACGAACAATCTTGACGCATCTGCGGAGTTAATATCATCGCTTTATCGAAACAGATGGAGTGTTGAACTGTTCTTCAAACGGATAAAACAACATCTCAGTGACTTGTTTGACAAATCGAATTTCAAAAATGTCAAAGACCGATATGATTCAAGTATTTAATTTTTAACCTTGTCCATTTTTAGTGGACAGTAGTGACTTAAAGTTTAAACATTCTCTTATTAATTGCAAATAATTGAACGGAACGACAGGCATTCTGGCCTGAATCATTAATTTTGCATTCAGCCTATTCATGAAAACACGTTTTATTTAAACATCAAAACGATATGAACAATAATAATGATAGAAGTTGGAATGACAATTTTAAAGCATATACAGAATATATTGTCAATCATAAGAATTATGCTGGTCTACCATACGAAAGGGGGAAAAATGGATGCGTCAAATGGGTTGTTGCCGGCAAGTCTAAACAAGGTATTGCACGGACTAATTGGTGGAACGAAAAATGCAAGCAACATGACATACCTATCCAAAAAGGATGTTATGCTATTATAGCCAGGTTGTTACATCCTACTAAGATGCATACTTGCCAATGCTGTGGAAAGCAACTGAGCATTTATGCTGTTTACCCTTCAAAGTTGCTTCTGACAAAGCTCAAAAAGGACTACGACATCAACGTTGAACAGACTTCTTGCACAATTATGGAAATAGTCCAACATCATTTCAACACAGAAAAAGACTTAAAATACATCGCTGCACTCTTTGGCGTGACATCTTACGCAAACAAAACGGATTTAATAGAGCAAATCAAAAGATTGGCACAGAGCGAACAAAGCAAGTATTTATCGCCCGGAGTTATGAGCAATTGTCCAGACCGATTTGACGGCTTTCATTCGGACGGATTATGCTGCCGTGAAAGAACGGACAAAGGCAGACACAAAGATAATATGCAGACCTATACACAGGACAGACGGGCATATGAAGAATGGGCTGACGGAAACTACAATCTCGCCAACAGACTGATGGGAGAATTTCATAAATGCACTGTCAGGTATGAATGCCCTGTTTGCAAACAAATGGCACAAATGTCACCAGACCATATAGGTCCTATTTCACTGGGATTTTGCCATAGCACAAACTTTGCTCCCATGTGCGCCTCATGCAATTCCGCGAAGAATAACCGCTTTACCCTTAGCGATGTAAAGAAACTGATACAATTGGAAAACAACGGCCAAACTGTTGTTAGTTGGCATGCTAAATACATTTGGGACAAATGTAAATTCAACGTCAACAGTGATGATGACGCCAAGAAACTAAGTTCCATTATGGCAAAGTGCCACCAAAATATCTTAAAGTTGTTTTCAGTTATAAGCGAGAAAGGCGGAAATGAGTTGTTGATGCAATATCTACATCCCGAGTATTCCCTTTATGATTATCGCTTCAAGAACTTCAACCCGATGAAGTTAGAGGAGCTACAAATAATAGAGAAGCCTTTAACCAGCAAAAACAAGCGCAAAAATCAGGAGCGTTACATACGCATCGCTTTTGAATCATTACGAGATTTCAGTAAAAAAGATAACAGAAAAGTTCTTTTTTATACAGACAGGAAAGATATTCAAGAACAGACCGATCAGATTATCGGTTTGCTGAATGATAAAAAAATGTCAGAAGCCAAGGCCAAACTTAACGACACAATAGAGAAATTATGTGATTATGTTGAAAACGGAGATTGAGCGGAGAGGGTAGCTGAGCCCCTCCACTCAATCGCATTTATTGGGCAATACACATATTATAAAATTCTTCAAATGTGATTTCGCGCCTCATCAACCTATCGTATGGATGAACGACAGACGGATTATAGTCCATTTCGGGATAACCTCCCCCATTGTCCAACGCAGGGAGCGATTCGATTGCATCTCGAACAGACATTGCTATAGGTAATTTTGCGTTTGCCTGAACCGTTTTCCGTCTTGTTTTGCAGTTATCAGGCAATCGGAACAAGGGAGAAGGCGCATTGACAATTACACCATCTTTAGAACCTATAATAAACACACGCTTACGACGCTGCGGAACCCCGAACTCTTCCGCGTTTAATTTTATCGGCTGATTCACAAAATAACCGACATCCGCAAATGCCTGAATTATCTCTTTCATGGCTTCACCTTTTCTCATAGTCAAGATACCCGGAACATTCTCCATAACAAAAAAACTAGGCTTTAATCTCTCAACCATCTCAACAAATTCTTTAAACAATTGATTTCGTTTGTCGTTCGGATCACGCCATCCGGCATAAGAAAAGCCTTGACACGGAGGCCCGCCAATTACCACATCAATGTTACGTCTACCGCACGCCATCAATAACTTTTGTTTCGTTTCATCAAGGGTTATGTCACCGACAATGAAGTTGTCTTCAGAAGTATACCGGGAATGATTGTACGCATATGTCGACATAATGCTTCTATCAAGTTCATTGGCCGCCACCAAACTATAACCATCCATAATGAATCCTTCAGACAAGCCTCCGCAACCGGCAAACAGATCAACGAAACTATAACTGTTTAAATGCGGCTTTATTAAACAGGCTACGGCTCTCGCCAACAACGGCGGCACCGCATTCCCAATCTGCTTATACTGTGACGCGACAGAACCCTTGAACACAAAATCATCCGGAAAAGATTGCAAACGTGCAGCTTCTCTGTTTGACATGACCCTGCATTGGCTTGGATGCAGATTACACCCATTCCCGACCCGATTGAAATAAGTAGCAATGGTATAGCTCGGCTCATCCCAGCTCAACCGTCCATAATATGTGGTGCGACCACCCGACGCACGTATGTTTGTCAATCGCGCATCCGATATCGTAAGGGGAATGTCTTTCCAATTTCCCCCTTCCGGAATATGAGGAGCGATTTCCGCCTCATGCTTCCCCATTTTAAATGCAATGTGGTTGTATAATTTCATACCGCAACATATCTGATTTCTTCGGCGCTTAAGCCATATAAGCTACCTATGTATGCGTCCAACTTCTCTTGACTTGTATATTCAAATTTATCATCCACCAAATCAAGATTAACAAGAGGCAGTTCATCCAGTTCATAATTATTGATATGATTGTTTGAACTTGTGACTTTAAACCTCCAGTTGAGAAGGCTGCTGTTAAGCAGAAGATACAGTTTCTGCAATGTACTATAGTCTGAAGAAATATAGTTGCATGAGTTACCGAGAATATCACTCGCTCCGCAAAAGACAAACTTCAGGCGGCGACCCTGACCACCATTAGAGATTTGCTGGCATATCAGCCTTCTTTTGTTGAAATCTTTGGTAATGTAGTCGTTTGATCGAGTTTTTAGAAAATCTTCTTGCACAAATTCTTGGCTTCCGCCTTTAATGCCATCTGCTCCAATCATATTGCCCCTCACGAGCCTATATGGAGTTATCTCTTTCGTGATATATTGCTTGGACAAAGTTAAGTCGAGTTCTCCACGCCTATTGCGGATATTATGGTAACTCCGTAAAGGCTGGCAAAAAGACAATTTTTTAAGTACATTCCATCCTTGTTTGGATATCAGCGGTATTTCCATATTATTCCCAAACAGTTGCTTTATAAGGCTTATTTCAACTTCAAACCTTTCCACCCCCACTGCAATTTCTATTTTGTCTGTCTTTCCACCTTTTCTCATATAAAAAATATTGGAGGCTTGAGTGACATTCTCAAACAATTGTGCAGTCTCGCTGAAACTTTTAATGGCCCAAATCGTATTCTTCAGCAAAAGGTGTTTACGCAATTTTGATGCAGAAACATCCGCAAACAGTGTGGAAGGACAGATTATGCCCATCATGCCGTCAGGCTTCAAAAAACCGAGCATACGTTCAATGCTCAACTGATACAGATTGAGCATTCCCTCAATGGAATGATTGTAAAGCCCAGACTTCCTGAAGTAGTTGACCATCTGCATGAGTCTGTTTCCCTTTTCATCCGCTATTTTTTTCTTGTTAGGCTTAAGAACCAGATACGGAGGATTTGAAACGATAATATCGAACTTTTCCATGCACCCTCCAAAATCTTGAAATGACAAACCTTTTAAAGAATCTGAAAACATGCCGTCATCCATAAGTGCATTACGCCACAAAACCCTCTTGCTGACCGCTTCTAAAGAGTCTGCACATATCCTGTCCAGATAAGACACTGCTTTTAAACGAGTTATATTCACTGCATTTACATCAATGTCTACAGCACAGATGTTTTTAAGTACCGAATCATTTGGCTGCATGCCATACTTCTCATGCAAGCATTTCACAATTGAATCGTAGAAACGTCCTGTTCCGCATGCGAAATCCAATATACAAATGTCATCATATACATTATAGTGCTCAAGTGTGTTATACACAATCTCATCCGTTATGCTCGTTTGTGTATATACGGCACCAGTTTCTATCAGATTACTCTTTGAGCGTATTCTTTCTACCTTATTGTTCCGGTATATAAATGAAGAATTAAGATAAGACACATGCAAACATTCGCACAATGATGGAATGTCATTTCCAGCTATCCAGTCTATAAATTCATGCGTTTCCTTCGCCATGACAAAACCCAGGCCCAACAGTTTCTCCGCCTCTTCAACACCAATCCCCTTTGATACAAAAAACGTAAATATCATATCTTCTATCAATGAACGGTGGACTAATGAAGAAATAGTTTCCATGTCTTTCGGCATATCGGGAGGCATGTTCGGAGCAAATAATCCAACGCCAACGGTTTCGCCACAAGCTTCTTTCACTTTCCGGTTCTCGAAGTCTATTATTCTTTGTGTCATTTAGTCTTATTCTTATATTCAACAATGCTTTCGGCCACAATTGACAAAACACTTTCAGCATCTTCTTCATCAACAACATAATTGTAAACCTTTTCTGCCAACCATAGCTTTAGCAGCTCTGACTCATCAAGGCCTAACAGTTTAGACAAAGCAGGTATTGCTTCTCGCTTAGCAGGGCGTTGGCCCCGCTCAATCCGGCTATACATAGGCACATCTACCCCAATGGCTTTAGCCACCTCTTTTTGTGACAACTGCAAGGAATCTCTTGCCGCTTTTATTCTTTCTGCAAACAGCATATTTGTCATTTTTTGACAAAGATACAATGTATTTCCCAAAAATCAAAAGATACAGCCAATAGATAACAATTGTTTTTCCACACAAGATTGAACAACAGACCCGAAGTTATTTCATCCTCCCCTGCAAACAAAGCAAGAATGCCACGTCAGGGCTGACGCATTAAAAAGAATATTGATTATTAAATACTTATTATTCAGCATATACTGATTTTATAGGTAAAAAAACAGCCTTTTTATCAGGCTTTAGTATATCTCTAAATATCAGATACTCTGAATATCAATGACTTTAGTAATGCGTCAGCCCTGTTCAGCAAATATAATGAATTTTTCGCGCGAAGTCAAGTGCTTTGCTCCCTGCCGCTGCAATTTTCTGCTTTCTCCGTTTTTGAAATCCTAACTTTTTCTTTAAATTTGTCCCTGCAAACTTGAAACCAATTATAAAGACAATAATCATGGAAAACGAAAACAAGAACCAGCTTCAGATTGAGCTGAAGGAAGAAGTTGCAAAGGGAACCTATGCAAACCTTGCTATACTGACACATTCTACATCAGAGTTCATCATTGATTTTGTGGCCATTATGCCCGGTCTGCCTAAAGCCAGCGTGCAGTCGCGAATCGTCATGACGCCCGAACATGCCAAGCGCCTTCTCTTTGCCTTGCAGGACAATGTGGCGAAATATGAAAAGACTTTCGGAACGATCCGCATGCCCGAACAGCAGCAGGGCGGCAAAACTTTTGTTCCGCCGTTGAGCGATTTCAAGGGAGAGGCTTAAAAAAGTATAAAATAATCAGCTTGAGGTCCGATTGCCGTCTTTTTTCGGCGGGTCGGACCTTTTTTATTATAAAACAGTTTGTCTATTAAAAAGTTATTTGTAATTTTGCAGCCCGAAATGCGTAGTTTCGCTTGGATTGGAAAAACAATAAACAAAATATATAACAATTAAAAATCAAACAAAATGCCTACTATTCAACAGTTAGTAAGAAAAGGAAGAAAGGTTTTGGTTGAGAAGAGTAAATCGCCGGCACTTGATTCATGTCCGCAAAGACGTGGCGTTTGCGTGCGTGTTTACACTACAACTCCGAAGAAACCGAATTCAGCAATGCGTAAAGTTGCCCGTGTGCGTCTGACAAACTCTAAGGAAGTGAACTCTTACATCCCGGGTGAAGGACACAACCTGCAGGAACACTCAATCGTATTGGTTCGCGGCGGTCGTGTGAAAGACCTTCCGGGTGTGCGCTATCACATTGTTCGCGGTACATTGGATACAGCGGGTGTGGCTGGCCGTACACAAAGACGTTCCAAATACGGCGCTAAGCGTCCGAAACCAGGACAGGCTCCGGCAGGAAAAGGCAAGAAGTAATTGTTTGCTGAGTACAATCCTAGACAAAACTTTTTATTAATCCGTTTTGGTTTGTTGGAAAAAGCTTTAAGGTTGAGTAAATGTCTCGGAGGAGATGTTGAAGTAAACATGATGCAGCCCCAAACTGAACATTATTATCAAACAAAATGAGAAAAGCAAAACCAAAGAAACGCGTGATCCTTCCGGATCCGGTTTACAGTGACGTAAGAGTTTCCAAGTTCGTTAACCATCTGATGTATGATGGAAAGAAGAACAAGTCGTATGAAATCTTTTACGGAGCGATGAAAACGATTGAGAACAAGCTTCCGGGTGAAGAAAAATCAGCATTGGAAGTGTGGAAAAAGGCTTTGGAAAACGTAACTCCGCAAATCGAAGTTAAGTCCCGCCGCATCGGTGGAGCGACTTTCCAGGTTCCTACTGAAATCCGTCCCGAACGTAAAGAGTCAATCTCCATGAAGAACTTGATTTCTTTCGCGCGCAAGCGTGGAGGCAAGTCGATGGCTGACAAGCTGGCAGCAGAAATCCTTGACGCTTACAATGAACAGGGAGGTGCTTTCAAACGTAAAGAGGATATGCACCGTATGGCCGAAGCTAACCGTGCATTCGCTCATTTCAGATTCTAATTAACACTTTAATAAGGATTTAAGATGGCTAAACATGATTTGCATTTGACCCGTAATATCGGTATCATGGCTCACATCGATGCCGGTAAGACGACAACTTCAGAACGTATTCTGTTCTACACCGGTTTGACCCACAAGATTGGTGAAGTTCACGACGGTGCGGCTACTATGGACTGGATGGAGCAGGAGCAGGAACGTGGTATCACTATCACTTCTGCAGCTACTACTACGTACTGGACTTATGCGGGCAACAAATATAAAATTAACTTGATTGACACTCCGGGACACGTTGACTTTACTGCTGAGGTTGAACGTTCTCTGCGTGTGCTTGACGGTGCGGTGGCTACTTATTGTGCTGTCGGCGGCGTTGAGCCGCAGTCGGAAACTGTATGGCGCCAGGCTGACAAGTACAATGTTCCGCGTATCGGTTATGTCAATAAGATGGACCGTTCGGGTGCCGACTTCTTTGAAGTTGTCCGCCAGATGAAGGACATTCTGGGCGCTAACCCGTGTCCGGTGGTAATTCCTATCGGTGCTGAGGAAAACTTCAAGGGTCTTGTCGATCTGATTAAGATGAAGGCGATTTATTGGCACGATGAAACCATGGGCGCTGACTATGAGGTTGATGACATCCCGGCTAACTTGATTGACGAAGCTCAGGAGTGGAGGGACAAGATGCTGGAAAAGGTTGCTGAATTTGATGAAGCGCTGATGGAGAAGTATTTTGATGATCCTTCCACAATCACTGAAGAAGAAATTCTCCGTGCCTTGCGTGCCGGAACCTTGAAGATGGAAATCGTGCCGATGCTGTGCGGTTCTTCATTCAAGAACAAGGGTGTGCAGACTTTGCTTGACTATGTGTGCGCATTCCTGCCATCTCCGCTGGACACTCCGAACATTGTAGGTACCAACCCGGCTACCGGTGCTGAAGAAGACCGCAAGCCGGATGAAAACGAAAAGACTTCGGCTTTGGCATTCAAGATTGCCACTGACCCGTATGTAGGACGTCTGACTTTCTTCCGTGTTTACTCAGGTAAGGTTGAAGCAGGTTCTTATATCTACAACTCTCGTTCGGGCAAGAAGGAACGTGTTTCCCGTCTGTTCCAGATGCACTCTAACAAGCAGAATCCGGTTGACGTGATCAGCGCAGGTGATATCGGTGCAGGTGTAGGTTTCAAGGATATCCGTACGGGTGATACGCTGTGCGACGAAACAGCTCCGATTGTACTGGAGTCTATGGACTTCCCGGAACCGGTTATCGGTATCGCAGTAGAGCCGAAGACTCAGAAAGACTTGGACAAGCTGTCTAACGGTTTGGCTAAGCTGGCTGAAGAAGACCCGACATTTACTGTACGTACAGACGAGCAGACCGGCCAGACTATCATCTCTGGTATGGGCGAGCTTCACTTGGATATCATTATCGACCGTCTGAAACGCGAGTTCAAGGTTGAATGTAACCAAGGCCGTCCGCAGGTTAACTATAAGGAAGCCATCACCAAGACAGTTGAACTTCGTGAGGTTTACAAGAAGCAGTCGGGTGGTCGCGGTAAGTTTGCCGACATCATTGTATCGGTAGGCCCGGTTGACGAAGACTGGAAGCAGGGCGGTCTGCAGTTCGTTGATGAAGTGAAGGGCGGTAACGTGCCTAAGGAATTCATTCCTTCTGTACAGAAAGGATTCCAGACAGCCATGAAGAACGGTGTGTTGGCCGGCTTCCCGCTTGATTCGCTGAAAGTCGTTCTGAAAGACGGTTCGTTCCACCCGGTTGACTCTGATCAGCTCTCGTTCGAAATCTGTGCCATCCAGGCCTACAAGAACGCTTGCGTTAAGGCAGGTCCGGTGCTGATGGAGCCGATCATGAAGCTGGAAGTTGTAACTCCGGAAGAAAACATGGGTGACGTGATCGGTGACTTGAACAAGCGCCGCGGTCAGGTTGAAGGTATGGAAACCAGCCGTTCGGGTGCCCGCATCGTGAAGGCTATGGTTCCGCTGGCAGAAATGTTCGGATACGTGACGGCGTTGCGTACCATCACTTCAGGCCGTGCAACCTCTTCAATGACTTACGATCACCATGCGCAGGTTTCTTCTTCAATTGCCAAGGCAGTGCTCGAGGAAGTTAAGGGACGTGCGGATCTGGTGTAATATCTGAAAAATAAATTGAAGCTGATGAGGGTTAGCGAATGACTCTTAACCCTCAAGCTTCATTTTCTTGTTATATTAATTTTAAATGTTGGAAAACAAATGAGTCAAAAAATCAGAATCAAATTGAAATCTTACGATCACAATCTGGTTGACAAGTCAGCAGAAAAGATCGTAAAGACAGTAAAGGCTACGGGTGCTATCGTAAGCGGTCCGATTCCATTGCCTACACACAAGCGTATCTTTACAGTTAACCGTTCAACTTTCGTGAACAAGAAATCTCGCGAACAGTTTGAGCTGAGCTCTTACAAACGTCTGATTGACATTTATAGCTCAACGGCAAAAACGGTAGACGCTTTGATGAAGCTGGAATTGCCGAGCGGAGTAGAAGTAGAAATTAAAGTTTAATGTATTAAAAATTAACTGAAATGCCAGGATTATTAGGAAAGAAAATCGGAATGACATCCGTTTTCAGTGCTGATGGTAAAAATGTACCATGCACTGTTATCGAAGCTGGTCCTTGTGTGGTTACTCAGATTAAAAATGTAGAAAAAGATGGCTATGCAGCTGTTCAGTTGGGCTTCCAGGACAAGAAGGATAAGCACACAACCAAGCCGCTGATGGGTCACTTTAAGAAAGCCGGAGTAACGCCCAAGAGACACTTGGCCGAGTTCAAAGATTTCTCAGAAGAATTGAATTTGGGTGACACAATTACCGTAGAACTGTTCAACGACTCAGCTTATGTTGACGTTATCGGTACTTCTAAAGGTAAAGGTTTCCAGGGTGTTGTAAAACGCCACGGATTTGGTGGTGTAGGTCAGAGCACACACGGTCAGCACAACCGCGCCCGCAAGCCGGGTTCTATCGGTGCTTGTTCGTATCCTGCAAAAGTATTTAAGGGAATGCGCATGGCCGGCCGTATGGGTGGTGACAGAGTGACTACTCACAACTTGCAAGTATTAAAAGTTATACCCGAGCACAACCTGCTGTTGATCAAGGGTTCAGTTCCGGGTTACAAAGGTTCAATCGTAATAATTGAGAAATAATGGAAGTTAATGTATTAAATATTAAGGGTGAGGATACCGGAAGAAAGGCTGTCTTGAATGATGCTGTTTTCGGGATTACACCGAATGATCACGCTATCTATCTGGACGTGAAGCAGTACTTGGCTAACCAGCGTCAGGGTACTCACAAGTCAAAAGAAAGAAGCGAAGTCAGTGGTTCTACCAGAAAGTTGGGTCGTCAGAAAGGTGGAGGCGGTGCTCGCCGCGGTGATATCAATTCTCCGCTTTTGGTAGGTGGCGGACGCGTGTTCGGTCCGAAGCCTCGTGACTATTCTTTCAAGCTGAACAAGAAGCTGAAAGTTCTTGCTCGCAAGTCAGCTCTGTCATATAAGGCACAGAACAACAGCATTATAGTTGTAGAAGACTTCTCTTTTGAAGCTCCTAAGACTAAAGAATTTATAAATGTTGTGAATAATCTGAAAGTGACTGGCAAGAAACTTCTTATGGTTTTGCCGGAAGCGAATAAAAACGTATATTTGTCCGCTCGTAACTTAGAGCGTACTAATATGGCAATTGCTTCTGCGCTGAATACATACACTGTATTGAACGCGGAAACTATTGTTGTGACTGAGAATGCGTTGAAAGCTATCGAGGAAACGTTGGTTAAATAATAAAAGAGGCTGAAGAATTATGAGAATAATCATTAAACCGCTAGTTACAGAAAAGATGACGCGCCTTACTGACAAGCTGAATCATTTCGGCTTTGTGGTGCGTCCGGACGCTAACAAGCTTGAGATCAAGCGTGAAATCGAGGCTTTATATAACGTGACAGTTGTGTCTGTAAATACAATGCGCTATATGGGCAAGAACAAGACACGCTATACCAAATCCGGCCTTATCAAGGGCCGCGCAAACGCTTACAAGAAAGCGATTGTAACCTTGAAGGAAGGCGACACTATTGATTTTTACAGCAATATTTAAATAGAAGATGGCAGTACGTAAATTTAAGCCCACAACACCGGGGCAAAGACACAAGATTATTGGTACTTTTGAAGAGATTACTGCATCGGTACCAGAAAAATCTCTTGTACGCGGGATGCGTTCTACAGGTGGTCGTAACAACGACGGAAAGATGACAATGCGCTATATTGGCGGCGGTCACAAGAGAAAATATCGTTTGATTGACTTCAAGAGAAACAAAGACGGTGTTCCAGCAGTCGTGAAGACAATTGAATACGATCCGAACCGTTCGGCTCGTATCGCTTTGCTGTTTTATGCTGATGGTGAAAAGAGATACATCATTGCTCCTAATGGATTGCAAGTCGGCACTACTTTGATGTCAGGACCGGACGCAGCGCCTGAGATTGGTAATACGCTTCCGCTCGAAAACATCCCGGTGGGTACGGTGATTCATAACATTGAGTTGCACCCCGGTCAAGGAGCTGTGCTTGTAAGATCGGCTGGTAATTTTGCTCAGTTGACTTCTCGCGAAGGCAAGTATTGCGTTATCAAATTGCCTTCAGGTGAGTTGAGAAAGATTTTATGTACTTGTAGAGCTACTGTCGGTAGCGTCGGGAATTCAGACCATGCGCTGGAGTCTTCGGGTAAGGCCGGACGTTCACGCTGGCTGGGACGTCGCCCGCACAACCGTGGTGTGGTAATGAACCCTGTTGATCACCCGATGGGTGGTGGTGAAGGTCGTCAGTCCGGAGGTCATCCGAGATCTCGTAAGGGATTGTATGCTAAGGGCTTGAAGACTAGATCACCGAAGAAGCAGTCGTCTAAGTATATAATCGAGAGAAGAAAGTAAAAACAACTGATTAATTGAGTAATTTATGAGTCGTTCATTAAAAAAAGGTCCGTATATTGACGTAAAACTGGAAAAGAAAGTGCTTGCGATGAATGAAAGCGGCAAGAAGTCAGTTGTTAAGACATGGGCCAGAGCTTCAATGATTTCGCCTGATTTTGTCGGGCATACAATTGCAGTTCATAACGGTAACAAATTTATTCCTGTTTATGTTACTGAAAACATGGTTGGACACAAGTTGGGAGAGTTCGCTCCGACACGTACATTCCGTGGTCATGCAGGTAACAAGAAAAAATAATGACAGGATTGCTTGTTGAAACAAAAAAGTAATAAAAATAATGGGAGCAAGAAAAAGAATATCGGCTGAAAAAATTAAGGAAGCCCGTAAAACCATGTATTTTGCAAAATTGCGGAATGTGCCTACTTCTCCTCGGAAAATGCGCCTTGTGGCTGACATGATTCGTGGTATGGAGGTGAACAGAGCGCTGGGTGTGCTGAAGTTCTCTACAAAAGAGGCTTCTATCAGACTTGAAAAGCTGTTGCGCTCTGCAATCGCAAACTGGGAACAGAAAAACGAACGTAAGGCCGAAGACGGCGAATTGTTTGTGACTACGATTTTTGTTGACGAAGGAGTGACTCTGAAAAGAATGAGACCGGCTCCGCAGGGTAGAGGTTACAGAATTCGCAAACGTTCTAATCACGTGACTTTGTTCGTGGGATCAAAGAATACTAATGATAAAAATTGAGATCTAGATGGGACAGAAAGTTAATCCGATAAGCAACCGTTTAGGAATTATCAGAGGATGGGATTCTAATTGGTACGGTGGCAAGAACTATGGTGATGCTTTGTTGGAAGACAGCAGAATCCGTAAATACCTGAATGCCAGACTTGCAAAAGCCAGCGTTTCAAGAATTGTAATAGAACGTACTCTCAAGCTTGTGACTATCACAGTTTGCACTGCTCGTCCGGGTCTTATCATTGGTAAAGGTGGTCAGGAAGTTGATAAGTTGAAAGAGGAGTTGAAGAAGATTACCGACAAGGATATCCAGATCAATATCTTCGAAGTGAAGAAACCTGAACTTGACGCTGTGATCGTAGCTAACAACATCGCCCGCCAGGTTGAAGGCAAAATCGCTTACCGCCGTGCCATCAAGATGGCTATCGCTAACACGATGCGTATGGGTGCCGAAGGTATCAAGGTTTTGATTTCCGGTCGTTTGAACGGCGCTGAAATGGCTCGTTCTGAAATGTATAAGGAAGGACGCACGCCGTTGCATACTTTCCGTGCAGACATCGATTATTGTCACGCTGAAGCCTTGACAAAAGTTGGTCTGCTGGGTATCAAGGTATGGATTTGCCGCGGTGAGGTTTATGGCAAGCGTGAGCTTGCGCCGAACTTCGTTCAGACAAAAGAGAACAACGGACGTGGCGGCAACAACAATGGTGGAAAGAATTTCCGCAGAAAGAAAAACAACAATCGCTAACGAATTTGAATTTTAGGAATTATGTTACAACCGAAAAAGACAAAATTCAGAAGACAGCAGAAAGGCAGCGCAAAGGGTATCGCCCAGAGAGGCCATCAGTTGGCTTTCGGAAGCTTTGGTATCAAGTCTTTGGAAACAAGATGGATTACCGGTCGTCAGATTGAAGCTGCCCGTATTGCTGTGACAAGATATATGCAACGTCAAGGTCAGATTTGGATTCGCATCTTCCCTGACAAGCCTATTACTCGCAAGCCTGCAGATGTGCGTATGGGTAAAGGAAAAGGTAACCCCGAAGGATTTGTGGCTCCTGTTACTCCTGGACGCATTCTCATTGAGGTGGAAGGTGTTTCCTTTGATGTGGCGAAAGAAGCTTTGCGTCTTGCCGCTCAGAAACTTCCAGTTACTACTAAGTTTATTGTAAGACGTGATTACGACGCAAGTCAAAATGTTTAATGAGTTATGAAGATTGCAGAAATTAGACAGTTGCCGACTAACGAATTGGCTGAACGTGTGCAGACAGAGGAGATGAACTACAAGCAGATGCTGCTGAATCATGCGATTTCTCCGCTTGAAAATCCTGCTCAGATTAAAACTTTGCGCAGAACTATTGCGCGCATGAAGACAGTATTGCGTCAGAGAGAACTTAATAAATAAAATTGGTCTCATGGAAGGTAGAAATTTAAGAAAAGAAAGAACGGGTGTTGTAGTGAGCAACAAGATGGACAAGACTATTGTCGTTGCTACCAGATTTAAGGAGAAACACCCTATTTATGGCAAATTCGTCGCTAAGACGAAGAAATATCATGCTCACGATGAGAAGAATGACTGCCAGATCGGCGATACTGTCCGTATTATGGAAACTCGTCCTTTGAGCAAGACTAAGAGATGGAGATTGGTTGAAATTATTGAAAGAGCTAAATAATTATGATACAGGCAGAATCCAGACTTACAGTATGTGACAACAGTGGCGCAAAGGAAGCTCTCTGCATCCGCGTACTCGGCGGAACAGGGCGACGTTACGCTTCTGTAGGGGATGTGATTGTCGTTTCTGTAAAGAGCGTCATCCCCTCAAGTGATATTAAAAAAGGTGCAGTATCAAAGGCTTTGATTGTACGTACAAAGAAAGAAATTCGTCGTGCTGACGGTTCTTACATTCGTTTTGATGACAATGCTTGCGTTCTGCTGAACAATGCAGGCGAAATTCGTGGAAGCCGTATCTTCGGCCCCGTTGCCCGTGAGTTGCGTGCAGTAAACATGAAAGTCGTTTCTTTGGCACCTGAAGTACTTTAATTTTGTAAAAGATTCAAAAGTAATGAGTAAGTTACATATTAAAAAAGGCGATATAGTTTACGTGAACTCCGGTGATGACAAAGGCAAAACTGGACGTGTGTTGAAAGTTCTCGTTAAGGAACAGCGCGCTGTGGTTGAAGGTATCAATATGGTATCTAAGAGAACTAAGCCGAGTGCTAAGAATCCTCAGGGTGGTTTGGTGAAGATGGAGGCCCCTGTGCACATCTCTAATCTGAACCCGTTGGATCCTAAGACAGGAAAGCCGACTCGTATCGGGAGAAGAGAAAGTTCTGACGGAAGAACATTTGTTCGTTACGCTAAAAAATCAGGAGAGGAGATTAAATGATGAGTAATACTGCAAGCCTTAAGAAAGAATATGCAGAGCGCATTGCTCCTGCGTTGAAGAATAAATTCCAGTATTCTTCGCCCATGCAAATTCCCGTACTCAAGAAGATTGTGATTAATCAGGGCTTGGGTATGGCTGTTAATGACAAGAAGATTATTGATGTCGCTATTAACGAGCTGACTGCCATCACTGGACAGAAAGCTGTGGCTACCGTTTCACGCAAGGATATCGCTAACTTCAAGTTGCGTAAGCAGATGCCGATCGGTGTTATGGTGACTTTGCGCCGTGACAGAATGTATGAATTCCTTGAAAGACTGGTTCGCGTCGCTTTGCCGCGTATCCGCGACTTCAAAGGCATTCAGAGTAAGTTTGACGGTAAAGGTAATTATACCCTCGGTATTGAGGAACAGATTATTTTCCCGGAAATAAACATCGACAATATCACTAAGATTCTTGGTATGAACATAACTTTTGTTACTTCTGCCAAAACAGATGAAGAGGGTTATGAGCTGCTGAAGGAATTCGGTTTACCGTTTAAAAACGCACAAAAAGATTGATAGATTATGGCAAAAGAATCAATGAAGGCTCGTGAGGTTAAAAGAGCCAAGCTTGTTGCAAAGTATGCTGAGAAGCGTGCTGCGTTGAAGAAGATTGTGAATTCAGGCGACCCTGTTGCTGCTTTTGAAGCTGCTCAGAAACTTCAGAAACTGCCTAGAAATTCCAACCCGATTCGTTTGCACAACCGTTGCAAACTGACAGGTCGTCCCAGAGGATATATGCGTCAGTTTGGCATTTCACGTATTCAGTTCCGTGAAATGGCTTCTAACGGTTTGATTCCAGGCGTTAAGAAAGCTAGCTGGTAATTTTTTTATTAAATATTGTCAGGGTAGTCCTGATTAATTTAACAATTTATTTTATGACAACAGATCCAATCGCAGATTATCTCACAAGATTGAGAAATGCAATCAGTGCTAAGCACAGAGTTGTGGAAGTACCTGCTTCAAATTTGAAAAAGGAAATAACCAAGATCCTTTTTGACCAGGGGTACATTCTGAACTATAAGTTTATTGAAGATGGTCCTCAGGGTACTATCAAGGTAGCTTTGAAGTATGATGCAGTTAGTAAGGAAAATGCTATCAAGAAGCTGCTGAGAGTATCTACTCCGGGTATGCGTAAGTATACTGGCTATAAAAACATGCCGAGAGTAATTAATGGATTAGGTATTGCTATTTTATCTACATCCAAAGGTGTCATGACAAACAAGGAAGCCGCAAAGCTGAAAATTGGCGGCGAAGTTCTTTGCTTTGTATATTAATGTAGGAGGATAAACGATGTCAAGAATAGGTAAATTACCCGTTGTTATTCCTGCCGGAGTTACTGTTACTCTTAAGGATAACGTAGTGAATGTTAAAGGCCCGAAAGGTGAGTTGAGCCAGTTTGTGGATCCTTCGATCAGCGTTGAAATTGTTGACGGCCATGTTATTCTGAAAGAAAGAGAAGACGCTCTGGTGGATAATCCTAAGCAGCGTCATGCTTTCCACGGCCTGTATCGTGCGTTGGTTCATAATATGGTTGAAGGTGTGTCCAAAGGCTATAGAAAAGAACTGGAACTCGTAGGTGTCGGTTATCGCGCATCAAATAACGGCAACGTTATTGATTTCGCTCTGGGCTATACGCATAACATCTTTATGCAGTTGCCTCCTGAAGTTAAAGTTGAAACTAAGTCTGAAAGAAATAAGAATCCTCTTATTATATTGGAATCTTGTGACAAGCAGCTGCTTGGTCAGGTTTGTGCAAAAATTCGTTCTTTCCGTAAGCCTGAACCTTATAAAGGTAAAGGTATCAAGTTTGTTGGCGAAGAAATTCGGAGAAAGTCTGGTAAATCAGCTGGCGCTAAGTAATTCACATAAAATTGCATTATTATGACAACAAAAATGAATAGACGGATTAGAATCAAATATAGAATTCGTAAGAAAATATCAGGTACACCTGAACGTCCGCGAATGAGTGTTTTTAGAAGCAACAAGCAGATTTATGTTCAAGTCATCGATGACTTGAGCGGAACGACACTGGCTGCAGCTTCTTCTTTGGGCATGGATAAAATGCCGAAGAAGGAACAGGCTGCCAAAGTGGGTGCATTGATTGCCCAGAAAGCTCAGGAAGCTGGTATTACGACTGTCGTATTCGACCGTAATGGTTACTTGTATCATGGGAGAGTAAAAGAGGTTGCAGATGCTGCACGTAACGGTGGACTTAAATTTTAATTGATTATGGCAGTTTATAATAGAGTTAAGATAACTAACGATATTGAGTTAAAAGACAGATTGGTTGCCATCAACCGTGTGACCAAGGTGACTAAAGGTGGTAGAACTTTCAGCTTTTCTGCTATTGTAGTCGTTGGAAACGAAGACGGTATCATTGGTTGGGGACTTGGAAAGGCAGGTGAAGTTACTGCGGCTATCGCTAAAGGAGTAGAAGCTGCCAAGAAGAATCTTACTCGTGTTCCTATCATCAAAGGTACTGTGCCTCATGAACAAACCGCAAAGTTTGGCGGTGCTAATGTATTCATCAAGCCGGCATCTACCGGTACCGGTGTTGTTGCCGGAGGTGCGATGCGTGCAGTTTTGGAGAGTGTAGGCGTTACGGATGTCCTTGCTAAGTCAAAAGGTTCTTCCAACCCTCATAATCTGGTTAAAGCTACAATTCTGGCTTTGAATGAAATGAGAGATGCCCGCACAATCGCGCAGGTTCGTGGTATCAGTTTGGACAAAGTTTTTAGAGGATAAGGAGGTATTCATGGCAACTATTAAGGTTAAGCAGATTAAGAGTAGAATTGGTTCTCCCATCGATCAGAAGAGAACTTTGGATTCACTTGGACTTAAGAAGATGAATCATGTAGTTGAAGTGGAAGATACACCTTCTATTTTGGGAATGATTCGTAAAGTGCGTCATTTGGTTCAAGTGGTTAAGTAATATATTGTTAATAGATAAAGATTTTACAATATGAATTTAAGTAGTTTACGTCCTGCTCAAGGTTCCAATAAAGCCAGAAAACGTATCGGTCGTGGTCCGGGTTCAGGCATGGGTGGAACTTCTACTAGAGGACATAAAGGAGCTAAATCAAGATCAGGTTATTCAAAGAAGATTGGTTTTGAAGGAGGTCAGATGCCTCTCCAGCGTCGCGTTCCGAAATTTGGTTTCAAGAATATCAACCGTGTTGAATACAAAGCTGTTAACCTCGATGCTCTTCAGAAACTTGCAGAAGCTAAGAATCTGACAAAAGTAGGTGTTAATGACTTTATTGAAGCAGGTATTATTTCTTCTAATCAGTTAGTGAAAGTTCTTGGTAACGGTAGTTTAACTATCAAGCTTGATGTTGAAGCTAATGCTTTTTCAAAAAGTGCGGTAGCTGCAATCGAAGCCGTAGGTGGTAATGCAGTAAAACTCTGATTCAATGATACGATCTATTGAAACATTAAAAAATATATGGAAAATTGAGGATCTAAGAAAACGGATCCTCATTACTATATTGTTTGTTGCAATTTACAGGTTCGGTTCATTCGTGGTTCTTCCGGGAATAAATCCTGACATGTTGTCCAAATTGCACGAACAGACGAGCGAAGGTCTTCTTGCCTTGTTGAATATGTTTTCCGGAGGTGCCTTTTCTAATGCTTCAGTTTTTGCACTGGGTATTATGCCGTACATCTCGGCTTCAATTGTCATTCAGTTGCTGGCCATAGCTGTACCATACTTCCAGAAGCTTCAGCGTGAAGGTGAAAGCGGCCGTAGAAAAATAAATCAGTATACTCGTATTCTGACTATCATTATTCTCGTATTCCAAGCTCCTTCATACCTGATTAATTTAAAGATGCAAGCAGGTCCGGCTCTTAATGCTTCATTAGATTGGACTTTCTTTATTATAACTTCAACTTTAATCCTTGCAGGTGGCAGCATGTTCATACTGTGGCTGGGTGAACGAATTACAGACAAGGGTATAGGTAATGGTATTTCTTTGATCATTATGGTTGGTATCATTGCTCGTCTGCCTCAGTCTTTTTCGGGTGAGTTCGTTTCACGGCTTGCTTCGCCGGGTGCCGGTGGTATCATCATGTTCCTTATCGAGCTGGTATGCCTTCTGCTTGTGATTGCGGCTGCCATTATGTTGGTTCAGGGGGTTCGGAAGGTTCCTGTTCAATACGCCAAACGTATCGTCGGCAATAAGCAGTACGGCGGAGCCAGACAGTATATTCCTCTGAAGGTGAATGCAGCAAATGTGATGCCTATTATTTTTGCGCAGGCAATCATGTTTATACCTATTACTATCGTAGGTTTCTCGAACGTTGAAAATGCCAGCGGGATAGCCAGAGCGTTGATTGATCATACCAGTTTCTGGTACAATCTGGTATTTGCAGCATTGATTATTGTATTTACCTATTTTTATACGGCGATTACAATCAACTCAAATCAGATGGCAGAGGATATGAAGCGTAATAATGGCTTTATTCCTGGAATCAAACCAGGCAAAAATACAGCGGAGTATCTTGATACCATTATGTCAAGAATCACGCTGCCTGGTTCTATATTCTTGGCTATCATTGCAATCTTGCCTGCATTTGCCGGCCTCTTTGGCGTTCAGGCTGAGTTTTCACAGTTCTTTGGCGGAACTTCACTGCTTATTCTTGTCGGAGTTGTGCTTGACACGCTGCAGCAGGTTGAAAGTCATTTGTTGATGCGCCATTATGATGGTCTTCTCAGTTCAGGAAGAATCAAGGGACGTGCGAATGTCGGTGCTTACTAATTTAATGCTGTGATGATTTATCTCAAAACAGATGATGAAATAGAGCTTCTTCGTCAGAGTAATCTGCTTGTCGGCAGAACTCTGGCTGAAGTGGCAAAAAACATAAAGCCGGGCGTTACCACTAAGCAACTGGATAAGATTGCTGAAGAATTTATTCGCGATAATGGAGCCGTTCCTACCTTTAAGGGGGTTACAAGTCCTTATGGGCCTCCCTTTCCAGGTTCAATTTGTGCTTCCGTTAATGATGTGGTTGTTCATGGGATTCCTAATGACATACCATTGAAGGAGGGAGATATAGTTTCTATTGATTGCGGTACTTCTTTGAATGGGTTTTGCGGTGATTCAGCTTATACGTTTTGTGTAGGTGAGGTTGATGAGGAAGTGATGAAGCTGTTGAGAACTACAAAAGAGGCGCTCTATCTCGGGATTCAAAAAGCGGTTCATGGCAACAGAGTCGGTGATATAGGATGTGCTGTCCAAGATTGTTGCGAGGCACACAACTATGGAGTTGTCCGCGAATTGGTAGGACATGGTATCGGAAAGGAAATGCATGAAGATCCTCCGGTGCCAAACTACGGAAGAAAAGGTACGGGTCCTCTCTTGAAGCGGGGGATGTGTATCGCTATCGAACCGATGGTTTGTCAGGGTGAGCGTAATATCTATATGATGAATGACGGCTGGACCATCAGGACGCAAGATAAGAAAATGGCGGCTCATTTCGAACATACAGTTGCTGTAGGTTTGGGTAAGGCTGAGATTTTATCATCTTTTGAGTATATAGAACAAGTATTAGGAGATAAAGCAATTTAAATATGGCAAAGCAATCAGCTATTGAACAAGATGGAGTTATTGTTGAAGCATTGTCTAACGCAATGTTTCGAGTTGAACTGGAAAACGGACACGAGATCACTGCCCATATTTCTGGTAAAATGAGAATGCATTACATTAAAATACTTCCTGGAGATAAAGTAAAGGTAGAGATGTCACCTTATGATTTGTCGAAAGGAAGAATCGTTTTTAGATACAAATAAAAGAATAGAAAGATATGAAAGTAAGAGCATCATTAAAGAAACGTACGCCGGAATGCAAAATTGTTAGACGTAAGGGCCGTTTGTATGTTATTAACAAGAAAAATCCTAAGTATAAACAACGTCAAGGATAATTTATTATTTTTGCAAAAAAAATAATTTAGTATATGGCTATAAGAATAGTTGGTGTAGATTTGCCTCAGAACAAAAGAGGTGAGATTGCGTTAACATACATTTATGGTATCGGACGCAGCAGTTCAGCAAAAATTTTGGATAAGGCCGGCATTGACCGTGACCTGAAAGTTAAGGATTGGACCGATGAGCAGGCGGCTAAAATTCGTGAGATTATAGGCGCTGAGTACAAAGTTGAGGGTGATTTACGTTCCGAAGTCCAGTTGAACATCAAACGTTTGATGGATATTGGTTGCTATCGTGGCATACGTCACCGTCTTGGCCTTCCCGTGAGAGGACAGAGCACAAAAAACAATGCGCGTACGCGTAAGGGAAGAAAGAAAACAGTTGCAAATAAGAAAAAAGCTACTAAATAATAATTGTTGATATGGCAAAAAAAACAGTCGCAGCTAAAAAAAGAAATGTCAAGGTTGATGCAAATGGACAGTTGCATGTTCATTCTTCATTCAACAACATCATTATTTCTTTAGCAAACAATGAAGGTCAGGTGATTTCTTGGTCTTCAGCAGGAAAGATGGGATTTAGAGGTTCCAAGAAGAACACTCCTTATGCAGCGCAGATGGCTGCTCAGGATTGCGCAAAGGTGGCGTATGATTTGGGCCTGAGAAAGGTTAAAGCTTATGTGAAAGGTCCTGGAAACGGACGTGAGTCTGCTATCAGAACTGTTCATGGTGCGGGTATTGAAGTTACTGAAATTGTTGACGTTACTCCATTGCCACACAATGGTTGTCGTCCTCCGAAAAGAAGAAGAGTGTAATTAAGATAACCTGTTTTCAGATGTAACTTGATTTTGTTTAATGGATTGCATTTCCTTTCTGTAATCGCGGCTGCAACAAATTGAGTTCATTTTAACAATTAAATTAGAAGAAAAATGGCTAGATATACTGGACCAAAATCAAAAATTGCCCGTAGATTCGGTGAGGCAATTTTCGGAGCTGATAAAGTTTTGTCAAAGAAAAACTATCCTCCCGGTCAGCATGGAAATTCTCGTCGCAGAAAGACCTCTGAATACGGTATCATGTTGGCTGAAAAGCAAAAAGCTAAATATACTTACGGTGTTCTCGAAAGACAATTCCGTAATCTGTTTGAAAAGGCAGCCCGTAAAAACGGTATTACCGGTGAGCTGTTGCTTCAAAGCCTTGAATGTCGTTTGGACAACGTTGTGTTCCGTTTGGGTATTGCGCCTACTCGTGCTGCAGCGCGTCAGCTGGTTAACCACAGACACATTACTGTGGATGGAAAGGTAGTTGGTATTCCTTCATTTGCAGTTAAGCCGGGTCAGGTGATAGGTGTTCGTGAAAAATCCAAGTCGCTTGAAGTGATTGCAGATTCTTTGGCTGGATTCAATCATAGCAAATACCCTTGGTTGGAATGGGATGATAACTCAAAGACAGGTAAGCTGTTGCATATTCCTGAAAGAGCAGACATTCCTGAAAACATTAAAGAACACTTGATCGTTGAATTGT